>Ga0209537_1001104_pt1 | contig 31311 bp, 32 predicted proteins | sample BioPla4DNA1_FD_187698 | JGI IMG/M metagenome (GOLD analysis project Ga0209537, IMG submission 187698) | Biogas fermentation microbial communities from Germany - Plant 4 DNA1 (SPAdes) (version 2) | ecosystem: Engineered > Bioreactor > Anaerobic > Digestate | place: Bielefeld, North...
TAGAAATGAGATGTCTGATTTAGAGGATTTGGGATATTTAAACAAACCCCATTCATCTGCCGGTAGGGTTCCTTCGGATAAGGCATATAGGTTATATGTAGACCAATTATTAAAGATGATAAAACCAAAAATAGATTATGATAGGAAAGAGGAAATTAAGAAAGCATTATTAAAAGAAGCAAGGGAAATAGACCAACTGTTGCAAAATTCCGCTAAGATCCTATCTGCTATAACTAGTTATACTGCCCTTGCAGTATCACCTAAGATGATGGGGGCAAGAATTAAGCTTATTCAATTGGTTCCCATAGATGAATTTCAGGTTCTCTTGACTATTGTCAGTGATACAGGGGTAGTAAAAAATTCTATTTTTAGGTTGGATATTGGCGTATATGAGGACCAGATAAATACCATATCTAATATGTTGAACCATAAATTAAAAGGCCTACCTATTGATAAGGTTAACGATGACTTAGCCAATGAAATTATGATGGAAATCTATGAGTATAAGAATGTCATAGATGAGATAATTCCAATAATAAGCAAATCCTTAGAGGATGTACAAGATGTGGATATTTATGCAGATGGCATAACTAAAATCTTAGACTTACCCGAGTATAAGGATTTAGAGAAGGCAAAAACTTTCATTTCCTTTATAGAAGATAAGGATACGATTATAGAATTACTGTTAAACAATTCCTTAACTCAAGATATTGAAATTTCAATAGGTAGCGAAAATATCTATGATCCAATTAAAGATTGTAGTCTAATAACTGCCAACTATAGGTTAGGTGATAGGGTTGTAGGGAAAGTTGGGGTTATCGGCCCTACTAGGATGGACTATTATAATGTAATTAAAAATCTCTACCTTGTTTCATTAAATATATCTGAAATAATTGATATGTTATTAGGTAGAAGGGATAGTATCTAAAATTTTTTTACTAAGGAGTGTGATTTAATGCTGGAGGGAAACGGAGCAAATAAAGAAGTAGAGGATATGCAGGAAAAGGAAAATGAAATTCCTGTTGAAGAAAATATTGAAGAAACAATTGAAGATAGGGATGACAAGGATAAGGAAATTGAAGAATTAAACAATAGGTTATTAAGGCTTCAGGCTGATTTTATTAATTATAGGAAAAGGGCAGAAAAAGAGAGAGAAAGTACCATAAACTATGCCATAGAGCCTTTTGTTTCCAGCCTATTACCTATTATAGATAATTTTGAAAGGGCCTTAGAATCTGAAACGAATAAAGAAGACAATTTCTATAAAGGTGTAGAAATGATTTATGGTCAATTGATGAAGGCCTTAAAAGATAATGGGGTTGAAGAGATTGTTGCTTTAAATGAAGATTTTGATCCAAACTATCATCATGCTGTATTTATGGAAGAGACTGATGAATATGAATCTGGCAAGGTAATAGAAGTCTTACAAAAAGGATATATATTTAAAGACAAAGTCATAAGACCATCAATGGTAAAAGTTGCAAAATAAGAACTATTAGGGAGGTATATTTATGGGAAAAATAATTGGAATTGACTTAGGTACAACAAACTCATGTGTAGCAGTTATGGAAGGTGGAGAACCTATTATAATACCAAATATTGAAGGAAATAGGACTACACCATCTATTGTTGCTTTTACAAAAGATGGAGAAAGGCTAGTTGGTGAAACTGCAAAAAGGCAGGCTATTACAAATCCTGACAGAACTATAATTTCTATTAAAAGAAAAATGGGAACAGATTATAAAGTTGATATAGATGGTAAAAAATATACTCCTGAAGAAATTTCAGCCATGATTTTACAAAAAATAAAAGCTGATGTGGAAGACTACTTAGGCGAACCTGTAACTGAAGCTGTAATTACAGTTCCTGCATATTTTACAGACAGTCAAAGACAAGCAACAAAGAATGCAGGAAGGATTGCAGGCCTAGAAGTAAAAAGAATTATTAACGAACCAACAGCTGCAGCCTTAGCTTATGGTATGGACAAAGAACAAGGTCAAAAGAAGATCATGGTATTTGACCTTGGTGGTGGTACCTTTGATGTTTCCATCTTGGAAATTGGCGATGGAGTATATGAAGTATTGGCTACCCGTGGCAACAATCATCTTGGTGGAGATGACTTTGATGAAAGAATAGTAGACTATATAGCCAGTGAGTTTAAAAAGGAACATGGTGTTGATTTAAAGCAGGATAAAATGTCTTTGCAAAGATTGAAGGAAGCTGCTGAAAAGGCGAAAAAGGAATTATCATCTACCATGTCCACAAATATTAACCTGCCCTTTATAACAGCCACACAAGCAGGCCCCTTACATTTAAATATGGATATAACTAGGGCAAAATTCAATGAGTTAACAGCGGATCTAGTTGAAAAAACCTTAGAGCCAGTTAGAGATGCCTTAAAAGATGCAGGATTAAAAGCATCAGATATAGAAAAGGTTATTTTAGTTGGAGGTTCAACTAGAATACCAGCTGTACAGGAAGCAGTTAAGAACTTAATTGGTAAAGAACCTCAAAAAGATATAAATCCCGATGAATGTGTAGCCTTAGGTGCAGCTATTCAAGGGGGAGTCTTGGCAGGAGAAGTAAAAGACTTGCTATTATTAGATGTTACGCCCTTGTCCTTAGGTATTGAAACCTTAGGTGGAGTAACTACTAGGTTAATTGAGAGAAATACTACTATACCGACTAGAAAGAGTCAAATTTTTACAACTGCTTCAGACAATCAAACTGCTGTAGACATACATGTAGTCCAAGGCGAAAGGCAAATGGCTGCTGACAATACTACCTTAGGCAGATTCCAATTAACAGGTATACCACCAGCCCCAAGAGGAGTACCACAAATTGAAGTAACCTTTGATATAGATGCCAATGGTATAGTAAATGTAAGTGCAAAGGATTTAGGTACAGGTAGAGAACAAAGTATAACCATTACAGCCTCAACAAAGCTGTCTGAGGAAGAAATAGAACAAAAGATAAAAGAAGCAGAAATGTATGCTGAAGAAGATAGGAAGAAAAAGGAAAGGATAGAAATTAGAAATAACGCTGACTCCTTGGTTTATCAAACTGAAAAAACTTTAAAGGAATTAAAGGACAAAATAACCGATGATGAAAAGTCACAAGTAGAAGAAAAATTAAATGAATTAAAGAAAGCCTTAGAAGGTGAAGATTACGACGAGATCAAGAAGAAAACAGAAGAATTAACTGAAAGCTTCTATAAGATTTCTCAAAAGATATATCAGCAACAAGCAAATCAAGGGACAACATCAGATGGAAAAGATGATGACGATGTAGTCGATGCTGACTACGAAGTTGTAGATGAAGATTAATAATTCTTTTCAATTAAGCTAAATCATTTGATTTAGCTTAATTGTTTGATATAATAGTTATAGTTTATAAAAAGGTTGGTGAAAGGATTGGCAAAGAGGGATTACTATGAAGTTTTAGGTGTAGCAAAAGATGCAACAGAAGCTGAAATAAAAAGAGCATATAGACAGCTAGCCAAGAAATATCATCCTGATTTAAATCCAGATAATAAAGAAGAAGCAGAAATAAAATTTAAAGAAATATCGGAAGCCTACGAAGTTTTATCTAATCCTGAAAAAAGAGCTAATTACGATAGATTTGGCCATGCAGGAGTAGACCCTCAAAATGGTGGATCCTACAGCTATGACTTTGGTGGCTTTGGAGATATCTTTGATGATATATTCGACTTTTTTGGTGGCGGATTTACCAGTAGCAGAAGAAGGCAAGGACCTGTCAGAGGTGCAGATCTAAGATATGACTTAACCCTCGAATTTAGAGAAGCAGTCTTTGGTACAGAAAAGGAAATACAGATTAGGAGGACTGAAAACTGTACTACTTGCCATGGAACTGGTGCTAAGCCAGGGACAGGAAAAACAACTTGTCCTACCTGTAATGGTTTAGGGGAAGTTAGGTATGCCCAAAGAACCCCCTTTGGTCAATTTGTAAGGACTTCCACCTGTAATACATGCGGTGGAACTGGTGAGGTAATTAGAGAAAAGTGTAATACTTGTGACGGTGTAGGTAAAGTAATAAAGACTAGAAAAATCAAGGTAAAGATTCCAGCAGGCGTTGATACAGGCTCTATTATATCTGTGAAGGGAGAAGGAGAGGCCGGAGATAGGGGAGGACCCAATGGAGATTTGTATGTTTATATAAATGTTTTAGAAGATAATATATTCAAACGTTCAGGGAATAATATTTATGTAAATATTCCCATTTCCTTTACTGAAGCTGCCTTAGGAGCAGAGATTGAAGTTCCAACCTTAGAGGGAGTTGAAAAATTCCATATTCCTGAGGGTACTCAAACGGGAACAAAATTTAAGTTGAAGAATAAGGGTGTACCGAATCTTAAGAGCCATGGTAGAGGCGATTTATACTTTACTGTTGATGTGCAGGTTCCAACTAAATTGACAGAGAAACAAAAGCAACTCCTCAGGGAGTTTGCAGAGGAAATGGGAGATAGTTACAAAGAAAGTAAAAAAGGATTCTTTAGGAAAATGAGAGATGCCTTTAATTAACAATAAAATAACAATAATTATTTAATTTTTTTTCTTCTTTGGGTATAATTAACTTATACTTTATAAGATGGGAAGTGTAATTATGAATTGGGCTGAGGTTCAAATAAAAACTACACCAGAATATGAGGAGCTAATTTCTAGTATTTTATATGATGTAGGGGCTTCAGGCTTAGCCATAGAAGATCCTAGAGATATACTAGAATTATCTCAATCTCAAGAAAGTTGGACTATTATTGATCCGGATTTGATCAATGTAGAATCTGATGATATATTAATTAAAGCGTATTTTGCTGAAGCAGAGGACTTAGATTATAGGATTCAGGAAATAAAATATAGAATAAATAACAATCATGTTTTAAAGGAAGTTCAACCTGAAATAACTGTTACCATGGTAGATGATGAAGAATTTGCAGAAAATTGGAAAAAATATTATAAACCCACTAGAATTGGAGAAAGAATTATAATTAAACCTACTTGGGAAGATTATACTCTTAAAGAAGATGATATATTAATAGAGCTAGACCCTGGTATGGCCTTTGGTACCGGAACCCATGAAACAACTATCTTATGCACTGAAGCCCTGGAAAGATTTGTAAGAGCAGGAGATATTGTTTACGATATTGGTTGTGGCAGTGGAATACTTAGTATAGTTGCTGCAAAACTAGGGGCTAAAAAAGTAGTAGCAGTAGACTTAGATGAAGTCTGTGTAAAGGTCTCAAATGACAATATTAAATTAAACCAAGTTGAAGATATTGTAGAAGTTAAAAAAGGCAATCTCTTAGATGTGGTAGAAGGTAAGGCCAACATCATTGTGTCAAATATAATTGCTGAAATAATAGTAGAGATGGTAAAGGATTTAAAATACCATTTAGAGGCTAGGGGAACTTTTATTGCATCTGGTATTATTGAAGAAAAAATCCCTATGGTGGAAAAGAGCCTTATGGAAAATGGTTTTAAAATATTGGAAATAACTAAAAAGAATGAATGGGCTATGATTATAGCTACTAATGATTAGGTGAAGAAAATGCATAGGTTTTTTGCAAATAAAGATCAGTTAATGGAAAATGAAATCCTAATTACAGGTAAAGATGTTAAACATATAAAGGATGTTTTAAGATTAAATCCCAAGGATAAAATTGAAGTAGCAATAGAGGGATATATATATATTTGTGAAATAATTTCATTAAAAAAGGATAAAATCTTAACTGGAATTATTGAAAAATACAAAGGTAGCAATGAATCTCCTATTCATATAGTTTTGTATCAGGGACTTGCCAAAGGGAATAAAATGGATACAATCATACAAAAATGTACAGAAATCGGAGTAAAGGACTTTTATCCCGTAGCATTAAAGAGGTCAGTAGTAAAGGTAAATGACATAAAAAGGGAGCAAAATAAAGTTGAGAGATGGAATACAATAGCAGAAGAAGCTGCAAAACAGAGTAAAAGGGATATTCTCCCAAAGGTTAATAAAATACTATCTTTCCCTGAAATGATAGAAGTACTAAAAGGAGAAAAGAATATAGTAGTTCCTTATGAGGAAGAGAAAAACAATTTCATAAAAGGTAACTTAAAACTAGACGGGAATAAAATACATTTAATCATTGGACCTGAGGGAGGATTTGAAGCAGAAGAAATAGAGGCATTAAAGGCTATAGGAGCCAATATAGTAACCTTAGGGCCTAGAATACTTAGGACAGAAACTGCAGGAGCCGTTGCAGCAACTATCCTATTATATGAATTTGGAGATTTAGGAGTGATTTAATGAATACAGTGGCCTTTTATACCCTAGGATGTAAAGTAAATCAATATGAAACAGAAGCTATGGAGGAATTGTTCGAAAAAAAGGGTTATAAAATTGTAAATGAAAATGATATTGCCGATGTTTATGTAATAAATACTTGTACAGTTACAAACCTATCTGATAGGAAATCTAGACAATTTATTTCTAGGGCCAAGAAAAAGAATAAGGATGCCTTAATTGCCGTAGTAGGCTGTTATTCTCAGGTTGCTCCAGAAGAAGTTTCTAAAATTGAAGGAGTAGACGTTATAATTGGAACTACAGATAGAAACAAAATAGTAGAATTATGTGAGAAAGCCAAGGTAAATAAAGAGAAAATCAATATTGTAAGAAATATAAAAACCCAAAAAGAATTTGAATCCATAAATATACAGGACATAAAATCTAAAACTAGGGCCTATATAAAAATACAGGATGGTTGTAACCAGTTTTGTTCCTATTGTATAATACCCTATGCTAGGGGGCCTATTAGAAGTAGGGATCTAGATGATATAATAAAAGAAACTAGAAATTTAGCTGAGGCAGGATTTAAGGAAATAGTCCTTACAGGAATACATGTTGCATCTTATGGAAAGGACAAGAAGAATATTTCTTTAATAGAAGTCTTAGAAGAAGTTGGCAAGATAGATAAAATTGAAAGAATTAGACTTAGCTCCATAGAACCTACTTTAATAGATCATGAGTTTATGGAAAGGATTATAAAAATAGGAAAAGTATGTGACCATTTCCATTTATCCTTACAGTCTGGCTCTCCTACTGTTCTAAAGAGAATGAATAGAAAATACACTCCTGAAGAATACAGGAATATAGTAAATATAATTAGACAATATATGCCAAATGCAGGAATAACAACAGATATAATAGTGGGATTTCCAGGAGAGACAGATGAGGAATTTAAAGAAACCTATGACTTTGTTAGGGAAATTGGTTTTTCTAGGATCCATGTATTTAAGTATTCTCCTAGGCGAGGAACACCAGCAGCCAAATATGAAAACCAAGTAGATGGGAATGTGAAAAATATTAGATCAGAGAAATTAATCTCCTTAGGGGAAGAACTAATGAAGAGATTCAACTCTAATTTCATAGGCGCCACCTTATCCGTATTGTTTGAAGAAAAGAGCAAGAAGGATGAGGATTTAATGGAAGGCTATACTACAAACTACATTAGAGTTAAGGCAAAGAAGGATTTAAGCCTTATTGGAGAAATAGTTGATGTAAAAATCAAAGAAGGCAAAGATGACTACTTGGTAGGAGAAATAATTAACTAAGGGTAAGGAGGTGGAAAGCATGGATAATTGTATATTTTGTAAAATCATAAAAGGAGACATACCTAGTACCATTATCTATGAGGATGAAAAAGCCATAGCCTTCGAAGATATTAACCCTCAAGCTCCAGTCCATTTTTTAGTTATTCCTAAGGAACATATTATATCTGCCAAGTACATTGATGAAAGCAATAAGGATCTTATGGGGCATCTTTTATTTATAGCCTCAAAACTGGCTAAGGAAAAGGGACTTGATGAAGGGTATAGAATAGTTAACAACTGTGGTATAGATGGAGGACAAACTGTAGAACATATTCACTTCCACGTTTTAGGTAAGAGAAAAATGCTGTGGCCACCAGGTTAAATACTAGTTGAAATATTTGAAATTTTAATGTATAATGGTCTAGTGCAACCCTTGGTAGATATAGTATCGTGTACTCTTGTAGTAGAGAGGGGAGGGAGAAGTCTATGGCAGAAATTAGAGTTGGAGAAAATGAATCTCTTGATAGTGCTTTAAGAAGGTTTAAAAGACAATGTGCTCGAGCTGGCGTCCTAGGAGAAGTCAGAAAAAGAGAACATTATGTAAAGCCAAGCGTTCGACGTAAGAAGAAGTCCGAAGAAGCTAGAAGAAAGAAATATTCCAGATTCTAGTAAGAAGGTGAATTTATGTCTCTTAAAGAAAAGTTAATGGAAGACTTGAAAGACTCCATGAAGAGTAAAGATAAGATTAGAAAAGATACTATAACTATGGTAAGGGCAGCAATCAAACAGAAGGAAGTAGATGAAAGAAGAGAACTTTCTGATGATGATATATTAGACATTATTGCTAAGCAGTTGAAGGAAAAGAGAATGGCCATTGAAGAATTTAAAAAAGGTCAAAGAGATGATTTGGTTAAATTAACCGAACAAGAAATAGATATTCTTTTAAACTACTTACCTGAACAGCTTACAGAGGAAGAAGTAGAAAAAATTGTTTTTGAAACTATAAAGGAAGTTAATGCAAAATCTATTAAGGACATTGGCATTATAATGAAGGCTGTAATGCCTAAGGTTAAGGGTAGGACTGATGGCAATATTGTAAATAAAATAGTTAGGAAGATATTAAACTAACCTGGGTTAAACCCAGGTTTTTTTGTTGAATTTTTTTCTTATTTTTGATTATTGTTATTAATTTTGCAAATAAATGGGTAATAGTATAATATAAAAGCTGCTCATAATCTAGCAGTACATAGAATAGGGAGGTGCATAAATGAAAAAGAAATTTATCGGAATACTTCTTTTGCTTATAATCTTAGTACTGTCGAGTATAAGCTTTGCTGATACCAATGATGTTTATGTCATTCCAGTAAAGGGACAGATTAACCGTGCAACTTATAATTTTCTAAATCATACTATGGATAAGATAATTAAGGAAAATCCTAAAGCCATTATCTTTGAAATAGATACCTATGGAGGCCTAATAGTAGAGGCTGAAAAGATAAAGAACTTAATCATTTCTTCACCTGTTCCCACCATATCCTATGTAAATAATAAGGCAGAATCTGCTGGTGTACTAATAACTATTGCAGCAGATAAAGTTGTAGTATCTAAGACTGCCACTATTGGTTCAGCTGAAACAGATCCCAATACAGAAAAAATCCTTTCAATGTGGAGAAGTATGTTAAGGGACACAGCCCAATATAGAAATAGGGACCCAGAAATAATCGAGGCTATGGCGGATAAGGATATTGAAATAGATGGCCTAGTAGGCAAGGGCAAGTTGTTGAATTTAACTTCTTTCGAAGCAATAGAATATGGTATAGCAGATCTGGCAGCTGACAGTTATGATGAAATACTTAAGTTCCTTGATTTGGGAAATGTAAATATAAATGTTGTAGAAGAAAGCTTGCAGGTCAAGCTAGCAAAATATATTTCTAATCCATATATAAGCAGCTTGTTGCTTACCTTAGGATTCGTTGGCTTGGTCATTGAAATACTGACTCCAGGCTTTGGCGTAGGTGGTACCCTTAGCATCATAGGTTTTGGCTTATACTTTGGAGGCAATATTTTAGCAGGAAATTCCCATTGGACATCTTTAATATTATTTGTTACAGGACTCATACTATTGGTTATAGAGGTAATGATACCAGGCTTTGGTCTTCCTGGTATTAGCGGAATAATTTTAGTAGCCATAGGTACTGTCCTTGCCATGGATTCTATAAAGATTGCCATATTGTCTTTAAGTGTGGCCATACTGTTGACAACAATAGTCACTATAGTTCTCATTAAAATGGGATTTAAGAGTAAATTGTTGAATAAAATCGTATTAGATACATCACATAAGGCTGAGGAGGGGTATTTAAGTGTAGACTCCCCAATAGACTATCTAAATAAAGAAGGAAAATCTATTACGGAACTTCGCCCTGCTGGGTTTATTGAAATAGATGGTGAAAAATTAGACGCATTATCTGACGGAGCTTTCATTCCAAAGGATATGCCAATAAAAGTAGTAAGGGTAGAAGGCTCAAAATTATTTGTAAGGAGGTTGTAATATGCCATTTTTTGTACCAGTAGGCTTAGCCCTATTAATTGTTATCCTTGTAATACTTTTCTTCACATTTATACCAGTAGGATTATGGGTAACAGCTTTTTTCTCAGGAGTAAAGATCTCCATGTCAACCTTAATAGGTATGAGACTAAGAAGAGTTGCCCCATCTAGGATTGTTAATCCAATGATTAAGGCAACTAAGGCAGGTCTGGAATTAAAAATCAATGAACTGGAAGCCCATTATCTAGCTGGAGGGAATGTAAATACCTTAGTCGATGCTTTAATAGCTGCCCAAAGAGCAAATATACCTCTAGTATTTGAAAGGGCTGCAGCTATAGACTTAGCAGGTAGAAATGTATTGGAAGCAGTACAAGTATCTGTTAATCCGAAGGTTATAGAAACTCCTCAAATAGCAGCAGTTGCTAAAGACGGTATAGAGGTAATAGTTAAGGCAAGGGTTACAGTAAGAGCCAACATTGATAGGTTAGTTGGAGGAGCAGGAGAAGAAACTATCATAGCAAGAGTTGGAGAAGGTATTGTAACTACAGTAGGTAGTTCTGAATCCCATAAGGATGTGTTGGAAAACCCAGATAGTATATCAAAGACAGTCTTGGATAAGGGATTAGATTCTGGAACTGCATATGAAATCCTATCCATAGATATAGCAGATGTTGATGTGGGAAGAAATATAGGTGCAAAACTAACTATGGATCAAGCTGAGGCAGAAAAGAGAATAGCTCAGGCCAAGGCAGAGGAAAGAAGAGCTATGGCAGTAGCAAGAGAACAAGAAATGAGGGCAGAGGTTCAAGCCATGAAAGCCAAGGTAGTCGAAGCAGAAGCAGAAGTTCCATTGGCATTGGCCCAGGCTCTAAAGGAAGGAAAACTTGGGGTAATGGATTATTATAATATGAGAAATTTATTGGCAGATACAGATATGAGGTCAGCCATATCTAAGATAGTTGAAGAAGACAAGAAAGAAGATTAAGGAGGGATTTTATGCCCAGACCCATACTGTTCTTTATATTCATCATAATAATAGACATAATACTTAAATCCCTCAAAGATAAGAAGAAGATAGATATGGCTATGGAAAAAAGGCAAAGAGAATTAAATAAGGGCCAGTCTCCTAAATCTAGGCCACTTGCAGATTTAAGAAGGATTCTAGAGGAAGAAATAGAAAAAGAAAGACAAAGACAAAGGTCAAGACAAAGAGAGATTACTAGGGAAAGGGTAGAAACCCAGCCTAAAACTGTTGTGGAATTAAATAGGCGCCCTGATACTTCAGTTGTTAGTGCCAGTGAAACTAATGATTCAATTAGGGCAGAAGCAGAAAAAATAGGTAAAAGTGAAGTTAAAGTATTAAACACACAAGAGTCTAAAATAGATCCCAAGAAAGATCTTGTAAAAGGGATAATATTTTCAGAAATATTATCTAAGCCAAAAAGTTTACAAAATCAGAGAAGAAGCCTGTAATTTTTCCAGGCTTCTTTTTCATTGGTATAGTCTATATTTAAGGGGCATAGAATTTATTGGAGGGGTTGGGATGAAAAAGAAGATAGAGAATCTGAAGTATAATATCTCTGAAGCATTTGAATTACCTAGAGATATAATAATGGATTTACCAAAATTAACGCTTATAGGTGATAAGGAGGCCTCTTTGTTAAATCATAAGGGGATTATTGAATATTCCCGGGAAACCATTAGAATTAATACAAAAAATGGAGTATTTAAAATAACAGGGGAAGATTTGGAGATAAAAACAATACTTTCCGAGGAAATAATAATTGTTGGGAAAATAAAAAATATTGAAATTATAAGCTAGGGAGTGTGGATATGCTAGCTATAAAAATATGGAATTATTTTAAAGGATATGTTATTATAAGGGTTGAGGGGTTGACCCTTGAGAGATTATTAAATTTAGCTGCCAATCATGATATATATCTATGGGATGTAAAAAGAATTAACAATATAGTCTTAGAGATGAAGTCTACTACCAGGGGTTTCAAAGAATTAAAAAAGATAGTGAAAAAAGTAGGCTGCAGAGTAGAAATCATAGGAAAAACTGGATTTCCTTTTTTGCTTATGAAGCTAAAAGAAAGAAAAATGTGGGCAGCAGGTTTTTTATTGTTTTGGACAATCATCTTTTTTCTATCCTCTATCATATGGAAAATAGACATAATTGGTAATGAGCAAACTCCGAGGGAAGAAATAATATCCTTATTAAAAAGCAATAATATAACTACAGGAAAAATAAAATATAGTTTAGATAAGGAAAGTATTAAGGACCTCCTATTAGAAAACTACGATTATTTTTCCTTTGTTTCTGTAAACATTAAGGGGACTAAGTTGACCATAGAAGTAAAGGAACAGGATTTGCCGCCAGAAATGGTAGATAAGAATTATCCTTGCCATATTGTAGCCAAGAAGAAGGGAGTAATAGTAAAAGTAGTGCCTAAAAATGGAAAAGCAGTGGTGGAAAAGGGAAAGGTAGTAAATCCCGGAGAAATACTTATTTCAGGTATAATTACCAGTGAATTGGGTGGAGAAACCTTATTAGTTCATGCAGAAGGGGAAGTCTTAGCCCTTACTAGATATAGTAGTATTGTTAGAGAACCTATTGTTAAAAATGAAGAGAAATTTACAGGGAGGGTTTTTACCCAAAAAGGAATAAAGATTGGGGATAAGGGGATTCAATTTATGAAAGGTGAGATTCCCTTTGAAAACTATAGGGAATTTGTCGAAGAGAAAAGCATCATAAACTTAGAAAAATATGACATTGATTTTCCAATAAAAATAGTAAACCATGAATATAGGGAAGTTGAATTAAGAGAAGTTAAACAAAATATAGATTATTTAAAAAATGCAAATCAAATTGCAGCTACTAAGGAGATAAATAAGGAGCTACCACCTAAGGCCCAAATACAGTCAAAAAATATAAGGCATCAAATAGATGACAATATATTGACAACCCAGGTTATAATAGAAACAATAGAAGATATAGGAAAAAAACAAATTATAAATAACAGGGAGGATTAGATTTGCAAGATAACTTACATGACAATTCTATATTAATTGAAAACACACAGATACTTAGAGAAATCTTCGGAGATTTTGATGAAAATATTGATATAATCAAAGAAGAATTAGGTGTTGATATCCATATAAGGAATGGGGAAATCAAATTATATGGAGAAGAGATTGCTATAGATCTTGGGAAGAAATTAATTTATAATTTAATTGAAATAATCAAAACCCAAAAGAAATTAGATAAGCAAGATTTAAGGTATTCCATTCAACTTCTATTAAATGGTAAAGAAGAATATGTAAAGGAGCTTTTGAAAGAAGTTGTTTGCGTAACAGCTTCAGGTAAAAGCATTAAGCCAAAGACCATAGGGCAGAAAAGGTATTTAGATGCAATTAGAAAAAATGACATCGTTTTCTGCATTGGGCCTGCTGGTACAGGAAAGACATATTTAGCCATGGCCATGGCAGTACAAGCTTTAAAAAATAAGGAAGTCAATAGGCTTATACTTACTAGGCCAGCAGTTGAAGCAGGAGAAAGCTTAGGATTTTTACCTGGAGATTTGCAGGAAAAGGTAGATCCATATCTAAGACCAATCTACGATGCCTTATTTGATATACTTGGGGCAGAAAGTTACAATAGATATATAGAAAAAGGCTTAATTGAAGTGGCACCACTTGCTTATATGAGGGGAAGAACCTTAGACTCATCTTATATTATCTTAGATGAGGCTCAAAACACCACCAATGAACAGATGAAGATGTTCTTAACCAGATTAGGTTTTGGCTCTAAGGCAATAATCACCGGTGATATTACTCAAATCGATTTGTCAAAGGGAAAGGAGTCGGGACTAAAAACTATTACAAAAATCTTAGACAATGTAAAAGGTATTGATTTTATATACCTTTCAAAACATGATATAGTTAGACATCCACTAGTCCAAAGAATAATAGAAGCCTATGATAAATATGAAAGCACACAAGGTTAACCTAAGGAGGATACCTATGGCAAATAAGGGGAGATTTTTAAAAGAAAATAGAAGATTCTATAACGGGATACTGCTTGTAGTCTTTACAGCAACCCTTTTTTTTATAACTATTTATAAAATAGAGATGGATAAATTAGATTTAAAATTGGGGGATATAGCACCAATTGATATTAGGGCTACCAAGGATTTAGAAGATATTTATACCACTGAAAAATTAAAAAAAGAAGCAGCAGAGAAAGTAGAACCAAGGTATAGAATCTACCCATCTGTCCAAATGTCTATGAAAAACAAAATAAAGGATTTTTTAGATACAACAAGGGATATAAAGGCCATTGAAAATTTAAGCATAAGTAGAAAAGCAGAACAATTAATGGAAAGCCAAAGTCTAGGATTGACTAATAATGAAATTTTAATTGCCTTAAGGATGGATTATAAGACCCTTAACAGTCTAGAAAATAATTTATTCGACTTGATAAATCAGATCATGGGAAATGGTATTAGGGAAGCTGATTTAGAATACGAGAAAAACAACCTGGAGAGCACCTTCCAATCTCTGGATATGACTGATGCAGAGAAACAGTTGGGACTTGCCCTAATGCTAGCTACCATTGAACCTAATGAATTTATAGACACAGCAGAAACCCAAAGAAAACAAAAAGAAGCTGCTGATAAAGTAGAAACTGTCATCCTCAAGGAAAATGAGATTATTGCTTCACAAGGTTCATTGATTGGAGAAAGGGAATTGCATTTAATAAGAGAGTCAGGTCTCTTAAAGGAAGATAATAAAATACCAGTGGTAACCACATTAGGTATAGTCATTTTAATTTCTTTAATATTGGCCATTATTTTTGGTTATATCTATTATTACAATAAGGAAATACTAAACAATAATAGGTTGTTAATTGTCTTAATTATTACCTTAGCAGTTATTTTGATTAGCAAAGAAATGTATAAGATCTCACCCTATATAATGCCCATAGGAACAGCAGCCTTGTTAATATCCATATTAATTGACCCAAGGTTAGGTTTTGTAATTAATATTTTCCTATCCTTTTACTTAGGTTTTCTTCTAAAACTTGATGGAAGCATTTCCACCATGTACATTGTTTCTGGTAGTATTGCTTCCCTATTGGCAGTCAAACAGGATCAGAGATATAATATTTTAATAAGTGGATTTGTAATAGGAGTTGTCAATATACTAAGCCTAACATCCTATGGCTTAGCATTAAATGTAGGAGGTATAGAGTCCTTTTCACAAGGAGGGTATAGCTTTTTAAATGGAGTTATCTCGTCTGTTTTGGCTTTGGGTTCCTTACCTATTTGGGAAAATGTATTTTCCGTATTGACTACTGTTAAATTACTGGAATTATCCAATCCCAATCAACCACTGCTAAAAAGACTATTATTAGAAGCTCCTGGCACTTATCACCATAGTATTCTTGTAGGTAATCTAGCTGAATCTGCGGCAGAGTCGGTAGCAGCAAACCCCTTATTGGCAAGGGTAGGAGCATATTATCATGATATAGGAAAATTAAATAGACCTTTTTACTTTGCAGAAAATCAATTTGGTATGGAAAATCCCCATGATAAATTACAACCTATGCAGAGTACAGCCATAATTACATCCCATACCACTGATGGAGTAAGTTTGGGCAAGGAAGAAAAACTGCCAAAGGAAATACTAGACATTATAGAACAACACCATGGAGATACCTTTGTAGCATATTTTTATCATAAAGCTAAGGAATTAAATGAGGATATTAATATTTCAAAAGATGAATTTAGGTATAAGGGGAAAAAGCCCCAATCTAAGGAAGCTGCCATAGTCATGTTGGCAGATTCTGCAGAGGCAGCAGTTAGGAGTATGAAGGATATAGATAAAGAAAAGATTGAAGATATGGTAAGAAAGGTTGTACAAGGGAAATTGAAGGATGGTCAGCTAGATGAATGTGATATAACTTTGAAGGAAATAGAAGTCATCATCAATTCCTTTGTAAAAGTCTTAACTGGAATTTACCATGATAGAATCGAATATCCTAAAACAGAAGAAAAATCGGAGGCTTAAATATGGAAATATATATCGATAATAGGCAGGACAAAATAGTATTAGATGATAGTATTTATGAATTAATAGAAAAAACTATTAAAGAAGTATTGTTGCTGGAAGAAGAATCATTAAACTGTGAAATCAGCATATCCTTTGTTGATAATCAAGAAATAAGGGTATTGAATAGGGAATATAGGGGAATAGATAGGGAGACTGATGTTTTGTCCTTTCCTCTTGGAGATACCCTATTTACAGATGGACCAAAACTCTTAGGAGATATCATTATTTCACTTGAAAAAGCCTTAGAGCAATCCCAAGATTTTGGACACTCCTTAGAAAGAGAAATTGCCTATTTGACTGCCCATTCCATGTTACATCTCTTGGGATATGACCATGAAGCTGAAGAAGAAAAATTAGTTATGAGGCGAAGAGAAAAGGAAATAATGAAAAGGCTAGGCATATTTAAAGATTTAAAGGAGAATGATGATGAGAAAATCTCTAATTGACAGTTTTAACTATGCTGTCAATGGAATTATATCAGCCCTTAAAACCGAAAAAAATATGCGAATCCATTATCTTTTAGCAATTATCGTTGTAATATTAAGTCTATTTTTTGATTTTTCTAGAACAGAACTCCTAATCCTTATCTTTGCCATATCTCTAGTAATTGTAGCTGAGCTATTTAACACAGCCATAGAAAAGGTTGTAGATTTAATTACAGATAAGTATCATCCCCTGGCAAAATTGGCAAAGGATATTTCTGCGGGAGCAGTACTCATTGCAGCCATAAATTCCATTGTAGTGGGCTACCTGCTCTTTTTCGATAGACTAAGCTCTTATGCTGATTTTTTATTGATTAAAATTACAAATTCATCTACCCATTTGACCTTTGTGGCATTAATTGTAGTAATTCTTTTAACCGTAGGCTTAAAGGCATTATTTTATAAAGGGAAAGGTACCCATTTTCAAGGTGGAGTTGTCAGTGGACATTCTTCAGTAGCTTTTTGTATAGCCACCATAGTATCATTACTAGCCAAAAATACCTTAGTGACTACTTTAACTTTTGCTTTGGCAATATTAGTAGGAGAAAGTAGAATTGAAGGAAAGATACATACTTTCATTGAAGTCTTCTTTGGTGCTATTATAGGCATCTTAGTAGGCATTATTATATTTAAAGTCATAGGATAAGGGGGAGAAAAATGAAACTGAAGATTAAAATAATATTAATAGCAATATTTATAGCACTACTCCTTAGTAGCTGTAAAAAGGAAGTAGAGGAAGAACCTGTAATAGTAGAAGAACCAACAGTTATTGTAGAGGAGGAAGAAGAAAATATAGAGGAAGAAATACCTGAAAAAGTTGGTATACCATCACCATTAAGTGGAATATATGTAGAGGAAGAAAGGGTAAATCGCAGACCAGTGGCAGTTATGTTCGATAATCATCCTAGGGCTAGGTGGCAATCAGGGCTTAAAGATGCTGAAATAGTCTATGAGTTCTTAGTAGAAGCTCCCTATACAAGATATATGGGTATATACTTAATAAATGATCCTCCATCTATAGGACCAATTAGGAGCGCTAGGCCCTATTTTGTAACTACAGTCTTAGAATATGATGCTGTATATGTAAGGGTAGGGGGCAGCAATCAAGCCATGAAAGATGTGAAGGACTTAAAAATAGCTGATATAGATGGATTAAGTAGTTCAAATAAGGTTTTTTGGAGAAAATCCCATAAGAAAATGCCCCATAATCTATACTCCAGTATGGAAGCCATTAGGGCAACTCAAGCAGAAAGAAAATATAGGATGATAGGGGAATTTACACCCTTTAAATTCCATGAAGATGAAATAGATATGGAAGGTAGTGTTGCCAATAAGGTTATAATAAATTATAGGAAGGACAATAATACTGAATATATTTATGATAAGGATAAGAAAGTTTATACAAGATATAAAGATGGGAAATTACATATAGATGAAAGTGATGAAAGTCCTATTATAGCCAAGAACATTATAATTCAAGAAGCAAAAACTAGAGTAATAGATAATGAGGGCAGGCTAGATATTCAATTAGTAGGAGAAGGAAATGGAAAATATATAAGCAATGGGAAAGTTATAGATGTGAAATGGGTAAAAAAATCTAGAGAAGGAAAAACTATATTTTATGATTTAGGAGGAAATGAAATTATACTAAATCCTGGAATCACATGGATTCAAGTGGTAGAGCCAAAAACAGAAATAATAATAGAATAAATTCCTATGTAGTTGAACTTGTAAATTGTAAACAGGGAGGTATTTATGGATAATAGAGATTTAATCAAAAAAGCCTTAGAAGCCAAGAAAAAGGCCCATGTTCCATATTCAAATTTCCGTGTAGGCGCAGCCTTAATCACAGATGATGGTAAGGTTTTTACCGGCTGCAATATAGAAATTTCTTCCTATTCTCCTACCATCTGTGCTGAGAGAACTGCCATATTTAAGGCTATTTCTGAGGGTCATAAGAAGATAAAGGCAATAGCAGTAGTTGGAGATAGTGATTTTACATATCCCTGCGGAGTTTGTAGACAAGTAATTAGAGAGTTTGGGAAGGATGCTACTATAATCGTCGCCAATTCTGAAGATGATTATAGGGAACATAAGTTAGAAGATTTATTACCTTATAGTTTTGGCCCAGAAGATTTAGAAAATAGTAGGAGTGAAGAAGATGTATAGATCTGGATTTGTAACTATTGTAGGCAGACCAAATGTAGGTAAATCAACTTTGCTTAATAGAATAATTGGTGAGAAAATTTCAATTATATCAGATAAGCCTCAAACAACTAGGAATAAAATACAAATGGTATATACAGAAGAAAATTGCCAAATCGTATTTCTTGACACACCGGGAATACAAAATCCAAGGAATAAACTTGGAGAATATATGTTAAAGGTGTCCAAGAGCACCTTAGAGGAAGTAGACATAGTTACTTTTATGGTAGATGATAGTATGGAAATTGGACCTATGGACAATATGATAATCGAGGATTTAAGAAAAATTTCCACTCCCATTGTATTAGTAATAAATAAGATAGATAAATTAGAAAAGGATGAATTATTACAATTAGTAGATAAGTATAGTAGATTAAATTTATTTGAAGAAATAATACCCCTATCTGCACTAAACAACGATAATGTCCACAAATATATAGAGGTTTTAAAGAGCAGACTACCAGAGGGGCCCCAATATTTCCCAGAAGATATGATAACAGATCAGCCTGAAAGGTTTATTATTGCAGAGATAATAAGGGAAAAGGCATTACTTAATTTAGATGAAGAAGTACCTCATGGTATATTTGTTGAAATCCAGAGTATTAAGAAGAGGGAAGGTAAGGAGATTATAGACGTATTTGCCAATATATATTGTGAAAAGGAATCCCATAAAGGCATTGTTATTGGGAAAGGAGGTAGTATGTTAAAGGAAATAGGAAAGAGTGCCAGAATAGAAATAGAGGCCCTTTTAGGAAGTCAAGTAAATCTTCAACTGTGGGTAAAAGTAGAAAAGAACTGGAGAGAAAAGGAAAACAAAGTTAGATATTTTGGTTACAAGTATTAGGAGAGGATTATGTTAAAAACAGAAGGAATAGTTTTAAAGGAAATGAGATATAAGGATACTAGCAAGATCCTTAGTATCTACACAAAAAAACATGGAAAGATAACGGCCATGGCAAGGGGGGCTTATAGGCCTAAGTCTCAGATAATAGCCAATACTCAACCGTTTTCTTATAACGAGTACCAATTATACAAGGGAAAAAATTTCTATTACATTAATCAAGCAGATATTATTGATTCTTTCTATTCCATAAGAGAAAAAATAGAAAGGGTCGTTTATGGCCAATATATGCTGGAGTTAATTGAAAAATCCATGGAAGAAGGACAAGAAAATCCAAAAATCTTTATGCTTTTATTAAAGGGCTTAAAATTATTATCTGGTATGGATAAGGACTTTCTAAAATTTATAACAGCTTATGAGTTAAAATTCATTTCTTTTTTAGGATATAGGCCTTTATTGGACAGATGTGTATTATGTGGTAATAAAAATGTTAAAAATATAAGATATAGTCCCAAGGAAGGAGGCATCATCTGTTATAACTGTTCCAGCTACGACTCTTCTAGTATTTATTTAGATGACAACTTATATAGAGGTATAAATGAATTATTATACATCCCCTTAGACAGGATTCATAAAGTTAAACTTCCCGATGAAACTATTAAAAAAATCCACTATATAATAGTGCAACATATACTTTATAATATAGATAGAAACAAGCTAAATACTTTGAATTTCATCAAAGCCTTAGAGTCAACTTAAATACTTGACAATGAAAAACTTTTTTGTTAAATTATTATTCGTAGAATTGCACACTGATATACGATGACGAAGAAGTATCAATAGTGATTGTTTAAGAGAGTCTAGGATGATGGGATCTAGATATAATTACTATTGAGGAAAGGCCCTTCGGAGTATTTTTTTTAAAGTGAACACCTTTTGTAGGTGTTAAATAGGGTGGAACCGCGGAAGTTAACCTTTCGTCCCTATGGGGATGAGTAGGTTTTTTTGTTATAAACAATAGGAAAATTCTACATATCAATTATTACATTTAAGAACTTGCTGCCAATGAATTACAAGAAAAGCTACCTTAATTAATAATCATTAGATAGAAACTTTTTTATTAATTGAAAGAGGAGGTTATTTTATGTATTTCCAGGATTTAATGTTGAAATTACTGGACTATTGGGGAAACAAAGGTTGCATAATATTAGAACCTTACGATATAGAAAAGGGTGCAGGTACCATGAGTCCTTATACTTTTCTTAAAGCCTTGGGACCAGAGCCTTGGAAGGTTGTTTATGTAGAACCTTCAAGAAGGCCTGCAGATGCTAGATATGGGGAAAATCCTCATAGGGTTTACCAGCACCATCAGCTACAAGTAATATTAAAACCCTCCCCAGATGATATACAGGATTTGTACCTGGATAGTTTAAAAGCCATTGGGATAGATCCCTTAAAGCATGATATTAGATTCGTTGAAGACAATTGGGAAGCTCCAACCCTTGGTGCCTGGGGCTTAGGTTGGGAAGTATGGTTAGATGGTATGGAAATTACACAATTCACATATTTTCAACAAGTAGGTAGTATAAACTGTGAAATAGAGTCTGCAGAATTAACCTATGGCTTAGAGAGAATTGCCATGTACTTACAAGATGTGGACAATATTTTCGATATAAAATGGAATAAAGACATAACATATGGAGACATCTTTAAAAAAGCTGAATATGAGCATTCAGTTTATAGTTTTGAAAAGGCAGATATAGACACATTAAAAGGCTTATTTAATACCTATGAAGAGGAAGTTAAAAAGATCTTAGATGATGGCCTTGTATTACCAAGCTATGACTATGTTCTAAAATGTTCCCATACCTTTAATATCTTAGATGCCAGAGGAGCAGTATCTGTATCAGAGAGAACAAACTATATAGGACGGGTTAGACAATTAGCCAGATTAGTTGCAGCTAAGTATTTAGAACAAAGAGAAGAAATGGATTATCCTCTATTGAAAAGGGAGGGTCAATAATGAGTAAGAAATATTTGCTAGAGATAGGAGTAGAAGAATTACCTGCAAGATTTATAGGTGATGCCCTAGATCAATTAAAAGAGAATACCATGAACATATTGGCTGAGGAAAGAATAAAATATGAAAAGGTAAGTGCTTATTCTACGCCAAGAAGATTGACTATGATAATAGAAGGTCTAGATGAAAGACAAGAGGACATGGAGGAAATAGTTAAAGGGCCAGCAAAAAAAATCGCCTTTGATGAAGAAGAAAAACCAACTAAGGCCTTGCTAGGATTTATGAGAGGCCAAGGCATTGATATTTCTTCAATTTATGTAGATGAGCATAATGGTGTAGATTATGTTTTTGCAAGAAAAACAAAGAAGGGAAAAACCATAGAGGAAATACTAAGTGAAAATATGCCTAAGGTAATTAGGGGCATTAATTTCCCTAAATCTATGAAATGGGGGGGAAAAAACCTAAGGTTCGCAAGGCCCATTAGGTGGATAGTATCCTTGCTAGATGATAAAGTAATACCTTTTGATTTGGAAGGCATTCAAGTTTCTAATATAACTAAGGGACATAGGTTCTTAGGCAGTAACCATATTGTCGTAGAAAAAGTAGATGATTATGTTGAAATTCTAAGGGAAAACTTTGTCATAGTGGACCAAGAGGAAAGAAAAGAGATAATCAAATATGGTTCTGAAAAACTGGCAAAAGAAAGAGGAGGAAATATCCAAAAGGATGAAAAGCTTTTAGATGAGGTTACAAACATAGTTGAATATCCAACTCCAATTATCGGTAGAATAAAAGAGGAATACCTATCCTTACCTCCTGATGTCGTCATAACTCCAATGAAGGAACATTTAAGATTTTTCCCTGTTTTCGATGATAAAAATAGGTTGCTTCCATATTTCATCACTGTGAGAAATGGAAACAAAGACTTTATAGAAACGGTAATAAAAGGGAACGAAAAGGTTCTAGGAGCAAGGTTAGAAGACGCTAAATTTTTCTATTTGGAAGATATAGAAAAACCCTTAGAATCATATGTAGAAGAACTTCATAAAATAGTCTTCCAAGAAAAACTAGGCACAATGTATGATAAAACTAAAAGGATACAAAAACTAGCTATGAAAATTGGAGAATATTTAGAAGTAGGAGAGGAAACAGAAAGGAACATAGAAAGAGCAGGATATTTATCTAAGGCAGATTTAACGACCAAGATGGTAACAGAGTTTACAGAACTACAGGGTAAAATGGGTATGGAATATGCTCGCCATTCAGGAGAAAATGAGATTGTAAGCTTGGCTATCTTTGAACAATATTTACCTAGATTTTCTGGTGATGATTTACCAACAACTACTGCTGGATCAGTTCTAAGCATTGCTGATAAAATGGACTCAATTGCTGGGCTATTCGCCATAGGTATACATCCTACTGGTTCACAGGACCCCTTTGGCCTAAGAAGGCAAGCCCTAGGGGTAATAAATATAATAATAGATAAGAAGCTAAATATATCTATTAAAGAACTTATAGAAACAGCCCTTTATATCTATGTAGAGGTAAATGGCTTAGCCTTTGATTATGACAAGGTAAAAGAAGAAATTGAGGAATTTTTCAGAGGTAGAATCAGAAGTATGTTCATCGATATGGGTATTAGATATGATATAGTAGATGCAGTCTTAGCTTCAAATATCGATGACATTTACGATATGAAGATTAGGGCAAATAAGCTTTATGAATGGCTGAAAAAAGAAGGTTTAACTGAAATATTAACTGCTTTTAATAGGGTTGCTAATTTGGCAGAGAAAGCAGTTTCTGATGAAGTACAAAGGGATTTGCTAAGTGAAGACGAGTTTGACCTATTTGAGGCTTTCAATAACATAGAAGAAAAGATAGACAATTTCATTAGTAAAAAAGAATATGACAAAGCTTTAGATAATTTAGTAACTCTAAAGGATCCTATTGACAATTTCTTTGATAAGGTTATGGTAATGGTAGAGGATGAAAAAATAAGAAATAATAGATTGGGATTGCTTAGAAAGATCTACAATATGATGATTAGAATTTGTGATTTGTCAAAGATTGTAAATAAATAGATACTACTTAAATTATCAAAGCCTAAATGTTAGGGGGAGTTTACTATTCAATTAAATGAGAGACAAGAAAAGATTATAGAAATAGTCAAAAAGAATCAACCCATTACATCAGAGGCTATAGCAAATAAGTTAAACCTAACTAGGGCAACTTTACGACCAGATTTAGCTATTTTAACTATGGCAGGCATCCTAGATGCTAGACCAAAGGTTGGATATTTTTATACAGGCAAAACTAAACTTTCATTTATATCAGAAAAAATCAGAAATATAAAAGTATCTGAAGTTAAATCTGTTCCCGTCGTTGTAGATGAATCTACTAGTATCTATGATTCCATTGTTTTAATGTTTTTAGAAGATGTAGGTTCTATCTTTGTTACAAACAATGGATTTTTGTCAGGAGTAGTATCGAGGAAGGATTTCATTAAATCTGCCATAGGAGGTGTAGATTTAAATAAAATGCCAATTGGGATGATAATGACTAGAATGCCAAATGTTGTCTACATCAAAGACGATGACGATGTTTTAGAGGCTGCAATTAAGTTAATTGACCATGAAATAGATAGCCTGCCTGTTGTAGAAGAAGACGATGAAGGAAAGGGCTATAAGGTAATTGGCAGAGTTACTAAGACAACTATTACTAGATTATTTGTAGAACTAGGAAGAGATGAATAAAGGGGGGAAATGGATGAAAAACTCTTTAACTGTATATGTACTATCAGACTCTATAGGTGAAACTGGAGAATTATTGGCCCGTGCTGCTTTAAGTCAATTTAATTCAGTCAAGTATCATGTTAGGAGATTTCCTTTTATTACTGAGGAAGAACAAATAATAGAAGTGTTTAATGAGGCTAGAAAAGAGCCCAGTGTAATTATTTTCACCATTGTAATAGAGAGATTGAAGAAATTTATAGAAGATTTAGGCAGGGAATACAATATTCCTACTGTAGACTTAATGACACCAGCCTTAGATGCCATGTCTTCAGTATTACAGTTTCAACCTAAAAGAGAGTCTGGGTTAATTAGAAAATTAGACGAGAATTATTTTAGGAAAGTAGAAGCAGTAGAATTTGCAGTTAAATACGATGATGGGAAGGACCCGAGAGGAATAATGAAATCAAATATAGTACTAGTTGGTATTTCTAGAACCTCAAAGACACCCCTGAGCATGTATTTAGCACATAAGAATTATAAAGTAGCCAATGTACCCTTAGTCCCTGAAGTACCACCTCCAAAGGAATTGTTTCAAAAGGACAGTCGCAGGGTAATAGGTTTAGTGGCAAATCCTATTAAGCTGAATGAGATTAGGCAGGAAAGATTGAAATCCTTAGGTTTAGACAATAACGCTAATTATGCCAATATAGATAGAATTAATATGGAGCTGGAATACTCCAAAGAAATTATGAAAAAAATTGGATGCTTAGTAATAGATGTATCCCATAAGGCAATAGAGGAAACTGCAGGGATAATTATAGACCATTTAAAGGAAAACTTCGGAGACAAGGTCTTCGATTAGAAGTGTTAGTTTAGCACTTCTTTTTCTTTTGTAATTGAAAAAAATATTCAACAAAAAGAAGGATTAATAAAACTTATGTTGTATATATATAATATAGGCAAAAGTATTAGTTATACTTTATACCTAATTGAAAAGGGGTAAATATATGAATATGAGATTGAGGATAGAAGAGATAGAAAAAAAACTTTTATCTCCATTTGCGGCTTTAAGCCAAAACTCAAAGGGAAGAAGGTTTCCTGAGGAAAAATGCAGTGTTAGAACTGATTTTCAAAGAGATAGGGATAGGATAATCCATTCCAAATCATTTCGTAGACTAAAACATAAAACTCAGGTTTTCATAGCCCCAGAAGGGGACCATTATAGGACAAGACTTACCCATACCCTGGAAGTGGCTCAAATAGGTAGGACTTTAGCAAGGGCCCTTAGGTTAAATGAAGACTTAGTAGAGGCTATTGCCCTAGGCCATGACTTGGGACATACCCCATTTGGCCACACGGGTGAAAGGGTATTAAACTATTTAAATCCCAAAGGCTTTAAGCATAATGAGCAATCCATAAGGATAGTAGATTTTTTGGAACAAAAGGATGATAAAAGGGGATTAAATTTGACCTATGAGGTTAGGGATGGCATAAGAAACCATACAGGTAGTACTAAACCTCAAACTTTAGAGGGACAAGTTGTTAGATTGGCAGATAGGATTGCATATATTAACCATGATATAGATGATGCCATTAGGGCTGGAGTCATAAAAAAAGAAGATCTACCTAAGGAAGCCATTGAAATCTTAGGTAATAGCCATGGAGAAAGAATAAATAATATGATTTTTGATATAATTAACAATAGTATGGAAAAAAATACTATTGCCATGAGCCAGGAAGTAGGCAATGCAACCAATACATTGAGAGATTTTATGTTTGAAAACGTTTATCTCAGCAAAAAAGCAAAATCAGAAGAAGAAAAGACAGAATATATAATTGAGCAATTATACAATTATTATTTAAAAAATAATAATGCCTTACCAAAGGAACATCTGGAAATCTATAAAGATATGGATACTACCATAGAAGATATAATATGCGATTACCTTGCAGGGACTACCGATAGATTCATAATAAACCTATATTATAATATTTTTATTCCAAAACCATGGCAAAAATATTAAAAAAAAGAAGGATTTTTATAAGTTTTGTCGAATATATATCATAGTGACAGTTAAGATAGGCATGGTGAGTGAGATACAGGGTGATTATATGACATTTTATATAAATGATGAAACAATAGAAAAGGTCAAAGATGCCTCAGATATAGTAGATATTATTTCAGAATATGTCCCTTTAAAAAAATCAGGCTCTAACTTTGTAGGTTTATGTCCTTTTCATCATGAAAAGACCCCTTCCTTTACTGTTTCCCAAACAAAGGAATTTTTTCATTGTTTTGGATGTGGTGAAGGAGGAGATGTAATAACCTTCATCATGAAAAGAGAGAACCTATCCTTTTATGAAGCAGTTAAGTTTTTAGCTGATAAAGCAGGTATCCCCTTAGAGGAGAGAAAATCCATAGATAATAAATATATAGAAGAAAAAAACAAGGGATATGAAATTAATAGGGTTGCTGCTAGGTTTTTCTATAGCAATTTAACAAAAAATAAAGCAGCACTGGAATATCTGTATAGGAGAAAAATTAGCAGCAGGGTTATAAAGCAATTTGGTTTAGGTTATGCTTTAGATAATTGGAGTGCCCTATATAACTACTTAAAATCCAAGGGCTATAAGGATGAGGAAATTCTAAAAGTAGGATTAATTGGAAAAAGATCTACTGGTGATGGGTATTATGACATATTTCGCAATAGAATAATTTTTCCCATAATTGATATTAGGGGTAGGGTTATAGGCTTTGGTGGTAGGGTCTTAGTCGACTCTATGCCTAAATATCTAAATTCACAAGAGACTTATATTTTTAGTAAAGGGAATAATCTATATGGATTAAACCTTGTAAGCAAGCTTTCGGATAGGAAAAGAATCATAATAGTGGAAGGTTATATGGATGTTATCTCACTGTTTAATCATGGTATAAACTATGCTGTAGCTAGCCTTGGCACTGCCCTTACAGAACAGCAAGGAAAATTGTTGAAAAGATATGGACAAAATGTATATATTTGCTATGACACAGATAAGGCAGGGATTAAAGCAACTTTAAAAGCAATAGAAATACTAAGGAAATTAGATATTGAACCTAAAATAGTTATCTTAGACGGCTATAAGGATCCAGATGATTTTTTGAAGGAAAATTCTATTGAGGATTTTGAAAGCAAATTAAAATCAGCATATAACCATGTAGATTACAAAATATTCCTTTACAAAAATAAATATAACGTTAATGAAACTGAGGGAAAGATAGGGTTTACTAAGGAAATAGCAAAGGTGATTAGGGGATTAAAGTCTCCCATTGAAAAAGATGTATATATAGATAAAATATCTAGGGAAATGAATATTTCAAAAGAAGCAATAGAGAAGGAAGTATTTGGCAATAATAATAGAGTGTTTAAACAACAGAACACAGTGGTAAGGAAAAATATCTCTCCATTAAAAGTATCTTTGCCTACAGCAAACCTCAGAGCAGAAATGGATTTGTTGAGACTTATGATTTTCAATAAAGAGTACCATGATAAAGTTATGCAGGAGCTTTCCTTAGATGATTTTGAGAATTTTGAATGTAAAGAAGTTTTGAAAATAATATCAGATTTATATATAGAGGATGAGATTTTAGATGAAGATATTCTTTTCGAAAGGGCAATGGATATTCCTAATCTTGACATGGAATTAATTGAAAAGATAATAAGAAAACCAATTAACTTTTTGCCTGAAACTGTAGAACAGATGATTAAAGACTTAGTAACTACTTTAAAAACTAATAGATTAGAAAAGGAAAGAGATAGGATAAAGGAGAAAATAGAAGAAATGGAGAAAATTCAAAACAAAGATCCTCTTCAAGAAAAAGAATTTCTTCAACTATGTGTGGAGCTAACAAACTTGAACAAAGAACTAAACCTCATTAGACATGAGGAAGGGAGGTAACTTAAGTGGACCAAATAAATAAGGACAATGGAAAAGCAAAGATGGATAACATAGAATCTGTTAAGAAATTAATTGAAAAAGGTAAAAAGGATGGTTTTTTAACATATAGCGAAATAATTGAATCTCTAGAGGAAATTCAGTTGGATGCTGAGCAAATAGAAGATATTTATCAGCTCTTTGAAGACATGGGGATCGATGTAGTAGGTGACAAGGATGATGATGTATTATTGGAAGGTGCTGATATAGACGAAGACATAGATGAAATTGATAAAGTTGATGAGGAAGAGGATGATACAAAAGAAGATTTGTCAGTACCTAGGGGTATTACAGTAGACGACCCAGTAAGGATGTACTTAAAAGAAATTGGGAAAATACCCCTATTAACAAGCGAAGAAGAAGTTGAGTTGGCAAAAAGGATGCAAGAAGGTGACGAAACAGCAAAGAAAAAACTAGCTGAAGCAAATTTAAGATTAGTTGTAAGCATTGCCAAAAGATATGTAGGCAGAGGAATGCTTTTCCTTGATCTAATACAAGAAGGAAATCTGGGCCTTATGAAGGCTGTAGAAAAATTTGACTATAGAAAAGGCTTTAAATTCAGTACCTATGCTACATGGTGGATTCGACAAGCTATCACTAGGGCCATAGCGGACCAAGCAAGAACTATTAGAATTCCAGTCCATATGGTTGAGACAATAAATAAATTGGTTAGAATTCAAAGACAATTAGTTCAAGAATTAGGAAGAGATCCAACACCTGAAGAAATAGGAAAAGAAATGGGAATGGAAGTAGAAAAGGTAAGAGAGATTATGAAAATTGCACAGGAGCCAGTATCCTTAGAGACTCCAATTGGTGAGGAAGAAGATTCTCACTTAGGAGATTTTATTCCTGATGATGAAGTTTTGGCACCTGCAGAGGCAGCTACCTATACTATGTTGAGAGAACAGCTAATAGATGTCTTAGATACTTTAACACCAAGGGAGCAAAAAGTACTCAGACTTAGATTCGGTCTAGACGATGGTAGAGCTAGGACCTTGGAAGAAGTAGGGAAAGAATTTGATGTAACTAGGGAAAGGATAAGGCAAATAGAAGCTAAGGCCCTAAGAAAGTTGCGTCATCCAAGCAGAAGTAAAAAATTAAAGGATTTCTTAGAATAATTAAAGATTCGCTCCTTGCGAATCTTTAATTATCCCTATAGAAAGGAAGGAAGAGATGAAATTATCTAATAGATTAATAGCCATAGCAAATTTTGTACCTAAGAACTCAATAGTTGCTGACATTGGCACTGACCATGGATATATTCCAGTATATTTAGTGGAAAATAATATAGCAAAAAAAGTAATAGGTACCGACATTTCAAAGGGTTCCCTAGATAAGATAATAGATTACATAAAGACATTGAACCTAGAACATATAATAGATGCAAGACTTGGAGACGGTTTAGAGGTTATCAAGCCATATGAAGTTGATACAGTCATTATTGCAGGAATGGGAGGCCTCCTAATCAGAGATATTTTAGAAAAAAATAAAGAAGTAACTGACTCCATAGCAAACTTCATATTACAACCTATGGTAGCAGCTAAGGAATTGAGGCAATACCTAGTTGATAACAATTTTGAAATTATAGAGGAAGAATTAGTTAAAGAAGATGGTAAATATTATGAAATAATATTTGCAAAAAAGGGTAAGTCATATATTGAGAAAGAAATCTATTATGAAATAAGCCCATTATTAATTAAGAAAAAACACCCTTTGCTGAGGGAATTTATTCAGTTTAGATTAAGAGAATTAGAAAATATAATAGAGGAGATAAAAGATATTAATACTGAAAAATCAAAGGAAAGGTATTTAGAAATATCTGCTAAAATTAAGGACTATAAGGGGGTACTAGAAGAGATTGAAGGCTAAGGAAATAATAAAATTAATGAACAATTGGGCACCTGCTGAATTAATAGATAATTGGGATAATACAGGGTTTCAAATAGGAAACGATGAAAAGGACATTAAAAGGATACTGATATCCTTAGACTTGGATGAAAGAGTCTATAACAGGGCCTTAGATGGAGACTTCCATATGATAATAACCCATCATCCAATAATTTTTAAGCCTATTACCAGCATTACAACATCCACCTATAAGGAGAAATTACTATTCAATCTAATACAGAAGGACATAGTAGTCTACAATGCCCATACCAATTTAGATAGGGCTAATAATGGAGTAAATGATGAATTGGCAAAACTATTAGGATTAAGGGACCCTCAAACACTTGAAATGGGAGAAGATGAAGATTATGGATACGGAAGGGTAGGTGATATAGAAGAACAAAGCCTGAAGGATTATTTAACCTTTATTAAGAAACGCTTAGATACAGAATTTTTAATAGTTTATGGAGACATGGATAGGACAGTTAAAAGGGTAGCTCTATGTGGTGGAAGTGGCAGTGGATTTATATATGATGCCTATAAAAAAGAAGCTTGCATATACATTACAGGAGATATAAAATACCATGATGCACAGTATGGAACTGAATTGGGTCTAACTATAGTAGATGCAGGACATTATCATACTGAAAAGATTATCTTGCCAATTGTAAAAGAATACTTAGAAAAGAATATAGAGGATGTATATATTGAAATTTGGAAGGAGCCAAGCCCACCATATGGTATATTTTAGCCTTAGGAGGCGAGGAGATGGAACAACTTAATCTACTCAGTAGTTTAGAGACTCACCATGAATTACTTAAATCCTATGAAAAGGAATTAATAGAACTAGAAAACAAGCTAAAGATAAGAGACTTGGGAAAAAGAATAATGGCTATAGAAGAAAAGCTAGAAAAAGCTAAA
>Ga0209537_1001105_pt1 | contig 31281 bp, 31 predicted proteins | sample BioPla4DNA1_FD_187698 | JGI IMG/M metagenome (GOLD analysis project Ga0209537, IMG submission 187698) | Biogas fermentation microbial communities from Germany - Plant 4 DNA1 (SPAdes) (version 2) | ecosystem: Engineered > Bioreactor > Anaerobic > Digestate | place: Bielefeld, North...
TGGTGTTGCTTCATAACGGTTATAATGAATCTTATTGTCCTCCCATTCTCTTATACCTACCGTTCTGATCCCAAGCAATTTATCCCGTTTTCTTTCTCTCACGTAAAAACTCTCCCTCTATTATCTTTGATTATCTCTCGTATTCTCTCTCAATCTTAGGATTTCACTTTGATGAAAAAGAGCCACTCACGAATATAACGCATTTGAATGCTTTGTTGCCTGAAATATAGAAAAATGGGTGCCTTTAATAAACTGCGTACTTGTTGCGTTTATTTTTGGCTCTAATTTCTCCACATAAACTCAGGTGGCATACCCTCCCATGTCTCGCTGGCTCGTAGCCTAAATTCCTTCGTTCTGCCTATCCGTGAGGTGGATGTCGGCCCTGCTCCTTTACTGGGTCGTCTCATGCGCCCTCCTGGAATAAATTCCTGCCGACTATCAGCTCTCTTTTTTTAAGATGCTATCGTACAATTGATTAAGAATACATATCTTCATCATCCGCCTGATTGATCTTCCTTAAGGGGTTCACCGTAGTAGGTGAAACCGCATTCCCGCCCCTATCGTTGAACCAATCTGCAGGATGTAAAGAACAAAGTTTTATTGTTATTGAGCCATATACATCTTCGTTTTCGTCCCTGAGCTCAATGCTTCAAAGGATGAACCCCAAAGGATATGACTCGTGAGCAAAGCGTGTGATAAAATCGAATCACTGCGATGGGCAATGCACTATATACATCCCCGCATCCATGCCCATCGCTCAACCAGAGCTATCACACGCTGTAGGCCTGTCAGCGGGACGACCCCACAGGAATGACTACCTGACAGGCCGTGACCCATAAGCAAAGCTGTTCTATGCTGCTATGGGGGTATCAGACAAAGCAAGACCCCCCAATACTTTTGCTGGATCGTATTCAACATTCCTTGTTATGAGCGTGTAGGCAATTCTAATAAATCTACCGCATAGCGCTATCAAGGACTGTTTCTTCTTTAACGGATTCTCTGATCTGGTTGTGTAATATTTATGCAATGCATTGAATTCAGCGTTCTTGGCTACAAGTGGAAGCATTGCCCTGAACAGTATGGCTCTTAACCGGCTGCGACCCCTTTTGGTAATAGTGGTCATCCCCTTGTGGTCACCTGAGCTGTTTTCACGGAGATTCAATCCAGCCAGCTTAGTAATCTGTTTTGCATGATTAAATCTGTTGATATCTCCAATCTCTGCCAGAAAACCAGCTGCAGTTTTAATCCCAATGCCCTTGATTTCCAGCAGCCTTGCCGCACCGGGAATAGTTAAGACCATCTCTTCCAACCGCACCTCAATACTATCGAGGATGCTCTGAATCTCTTGGTATTCCTTCATCAATAGGCGAATTTCGTAGAGTGCCATTTCCGTACCCTCTTTGATCCCAACACTATACAGGGCTGCTTGTTTCAGCTTATGGGCCCGCTTTAGCCCTACAGCACGCTTTACCACTGTCCTCCAGATGCTTACAATATCCTCTGCCGGCAGCTTTGTAATCATGCCGGGAAGCGGCATCTCTGATAATGTCAGTAGAGCGGCTTTTCCTTCCCAGCTATTAAATACATCTGGAAACTCCGGAAAGTATGTGTCTATCCATCTCTGGACTTTATTCTTAACAGTCCATGACTTCACCAGCCATTCCTCCCGCAGGTTGTTTGCTTTCCTAAGCTCTGCGAAGAGACCTTGAGGCATATAGGGTATCTGGTATCTCCCATCCTTCACAAGCATAGCAATGGTTTTAGGATCTTTACAGTCACTTTTGCTTGGCGAGTTGTCATCTAATTCTTTCGCCCTCTTTACGTGGTATGGGTTTACCTGTACCACCATATACCCTTGAGTCAGAATTTCCTGAGCAAACGTAAACCAGTAATGACCGGTCGGTTCCAATCCAACTATAACTTTATCCTTGCAGTACTTGGCTGCAACCTCATTTGCCCACTCTTCAAAATTCTTGAAACCTTGGTAAGTCGATTTAAAGCTAATTGTCTTATCGAGTTCTATGCCACGCCAGTCAAATGCTCGTGCATAGTGCTTCTTCTTGGCAATGTCTACTCCAATTACCAAGGTGCTTTCTGTAACTTGCATGATCTTGAAATTTTGGTTATACTTCATTTGGAAGACCTCCCTGTAGTTTTCTGTGGTTTTTAACTTGTCGTTTGTCAATCACAGTTTTATTCTACAAGAGGGGTCTTCTTTTTTCAAAGTTCGTCAAAGATCATTACAGGAATGCTCCTTGTTTGTAATAATTTGTTTTTATTAATAGCATTCGCTTTTAATTCAACAATTTATAGTTTATTTTTGTTTCTATATTTACATATCTGGTATATCATTCTTTCGCTCAATTTATATCGTTTTACCAATTCATTAATTTGAATTCCTGAAATATAATCTTGTAAAATGAGATTGTTCCTTACTTCTCTTGTGATATGTTCTGCTTTCGGTATATATAGAGTAGTTCCTCCGTATTCCAAGGCAAACTCATACAACCTCTTTGCTCCTAATATTTTTGCCCATTCATCATATGGCTCAGGCACTAAATCAGGAGTTAATAATTCAAATAATTCATTTGTTTTGTTTTTGTTCATAATCTTTCACCTCTCCTCATGGCTAAATCATATAATAAGTTCTTTGTTATAGCCTACTTGAAGAGCTTCAGATTTTTAATTCTTAATTAACTTTTATAATTATCATTTTTTTGAAAAAAGTTCTTCGTTTACTATTCTTCTTACATGAGCCTCAGTTATATTGTATTTTTTGCTGAGTCCTTTATAATTAACACCATCAAACTCCTTAACTATTTGTTTATTTCGGATTTTCCTTTTAATAAAATCTGGTTTCGGAATATATAAGGCTGACCCACCGCATATTTTACAAAGTTTAAAAAAGTTATCTAAACCTATTTCATCAGCTATATATTCATATTGTTCTGGAATACATTGCAAATTAAAATCTTTTTTCAAAGAATATTTTTCACTCAAATAAATCACCTCTATTTATTAATTTTGTATAAGGCTATTGTAAATAAATAAAAGGACTGTTAAAATGTCATATGTGTAAATTACATATGTTAAAGTTCTATGATTGTTTTCATTTTCATCCACGCAAAACTATTATTTATACATTTAGTTCTATGGAAATGAAATTAAAACATATTTGCATAAATATACACTTTATACATAGTTTATGTATATTTTTTGTCAATTTTCTGCATCCTTAAAAATAGGTCTTGGAAATACCTGAAAGCCTTGATATTATTGATATGGGACATATTTGTATAAAAAAGAGGTATTTGTCCCTTTGTTTTTATGGTGTTTTTATTGGTTATTTAACACTCAGTAACGCACTTTTAAAAAATTAAAAATCTTTCTAACGCTTGTATTTTCTATTGTTTAGAGATTATTGATTTTTTAGCGTGTTTTTCATAACGCCATGTGCACACGCATTGAAACAAAGATGCAATTTTGTTCTTTTTCAGAAATTACTTAAAAATAAAAAATGTGCTCAAAGTCTTATATTTAAAGACTTTAAGCACATTTTAATGTTAAATGTTACAGTTTTGTTACAATTCTCAAAATAGTTGTCAATTAATTCTAAGTTATCCCGCCTGTTCCCCAGACTTCCCAAGGATTCCCGGATTTTCCCGGGTCTTCTTTTTATATCTTACGTTTTGTCAATTATTTTGTTAATCAACAAAATTACAAAACATCGTCACTTTTTGAGTAATGCGCATAACAGGAATCACAAAGTTTTTAATTTATCCTTATTAATTCCTGACATAAATTAAGCAATGCAAAGTCTAAAGGGGAATTACAAAGTTTTATAAAACAATTAAGAAAAAAAGATTTTTTGATTTGTGACGAACAGTGCGTCCTGCATTTCGTTTCATACTCAATCCGGCATAGAATTCTTCGAAATTCTTTATACGCTTCTAGAATTAGTGCATTATAAGAAATCCTTTTTTAAATTATTTTAGCCAAAAATAAAGCATTGGGATGCGCTAATTGTAATTACGAATAAAAAAATTGCTATATTCATTATTTACATGAAATTAATTATTCCTTTTTTCCTCCCAAATCCGAATTCGTTCCTCATGACTCACTACTTTGTGTATTTGATGCAGCATCCATTGATAACCAAAAGTGTCATTAAATATGGCATTTGATACCCCATAATCAGGCATTTCAGTCACCGGCTGAACTTCCGTACAACCTGCATTTATCGCTTTTGAAAAAGTTTCCTTAATGTCAGGGACTAATATATTAAACCAAATTGTATTAGGTTTGTCGGGATCAGGTGCTTTAAGCCTGAATTTTGGATTTTCATCCAGCATATGAAATCGCACCCCATACAGAGTAAAAACAACTTCATTTTCACCTTTAGGAAAGTTAGAAACTTCAACACGTTCAATATCGAATATTTTCTCGTACAATTCCAGTGCCTTCAAACTGTCCGTTACAACCATATCAATTTCTACTCCAACCATTACAAACACTTCCTTTACTGATTACCTGCTTCACGATTATTTAATGATGCTAAGCAGAACAAAGCAAATCGGTATAAAAACTTTGCTATCCATAATATGCACTTGTTATGACCTTGGTATGCGTAATTATTAATACGTATTCTTATAGCATATTTTTGTCCAATGTTCAGCAATCCTATTTTTTCTTTACTACTTTTAAGTTAAGGATCGGCATTTATACCTCAATAGCTGTTATAAGGTTCATTTTATAACAATGAACTGTATCCGGAAGCAAAATTTAATTAAAGGTACTGTCAGGAAACGAAAATTTCAGCAAGGTCAGCCTTCAACCCTTCAAAATAATATGATTTCAGAATATCAGGCACTTTGAAATCATAAAATTTGTCAACCCTTTCATCCTTGAATCCATACAGCAGAATAAGCTTTCTTTGCGGATCCACAATCCAATACTCTCTGACCCCCGACAACATATATGTATTCAATTTGTCAACCATATCCCTTGTTCTTGTGCTGTCTGACAGGATTTCCACAACGAGAGCAGGTGTTCCCATATAGCGCCCTTTTTCATTTACATTACACTCAAGATCGCAGGCAATTAAAAGATCGGGCTGCATAACATCCGGTTCTTTAAAGCCTTTCTTCCTGAAATGCACATCAAACGGCGCATAAAAGACCTTGCATTTTTTATCTTTCAAGTATTCAGCAAATATCAAGTGAAGTCTTCCTGAAATTTCCTGGTGATAAGTTCCGGGTGACGATAAAAGAAAAATCTCGCCGTTTATGAACTCCATCCTTAAATTGCTTTTTTCATATATCTCCATAAACTCGTCATAGGATACCTTTTTGCCCCCGTACTGGTAATCAAGAGCTTCTTCCTTCACCACCAAATACCGTTCAATATCGGTTATATAAGGTGAAAGTCTTGCAGCCTTTTTTCCGTTCTTTGTAATTACTATCTCATGGTTTGCAATTGCATAATCCAGATACTTCCCCAGATTTGCCTTTAGCTCGGTTGCTGTAATGGTTTTATTAACTTTATCATCCATCAAATACCACCTCGTACGATTATTATATAATATCGTACGAGGTTCGTCTATGATACCGTACGGTTTCGATTAAAAGTAAGAACATACTAAAAACCTTACAGCCTTCCGTAAAATTTCCCCGGGTCCGTCAATATGTCTTTTACTATCATACAAAGCATTGAATCTGTCTAAAACACCTATTCATTACCGTTTTTTCTTTGCGATATAATATACATAGCTGTAATAATCCTTAAAACGATTATACAAGTCTGCTTCAATTTTTCCTGCTTCTATAAATTCTTTAGCCTCATCAGCATAATCATATTTTTTCAGGAAAGCTTCCGTATTTTCAAGCAGCGGCTGATAATAATTATCTATCCAGCATTTATCATCCAGAATAAAATGGGCAACGCTAGTATACCCGCATTTCTCAATGACTGATAGCTTATTCTCAATGGTATCAATCTCCGAATATTCATTAACCCAATATTGTTCGATTTCCTCCGGCCTTGTATCTGTCAGCCATGAGATTTCAGAAACAGCGATATAACCGTTATCCTTCAAATATTTACTCCACAGGGATAGTCCCTTTTCAAAACCAATGTTGTAGATTGCCCCCTCCGACCATATCACATCAAAAGATTTTTCATCAAAGGTTAATCTATCCATTAACATTTCTTTGGCTGTTATGCGATCAATGAGGTTATTCTCCTTGACTTTTTGCATCAGCTTTTCTAAAAACTGTGGCAGCATATCTATAGCAGTGATTTGTGCATCAGTATTTTTTGCAAGGGTTATTGTCTGTCCGCCGGTTCCGCAGCCGATATCGAGTATTTTAGATTTTTCGTTCAAATCAGGAATATAACTTAGTGCTTTTAATGTCGCTTCTTCGCTCCCCGGTCCCTGGCGTTCGTTATCCTTGTGATACTCTATGATTAATTCTAATAAATCCACTTTTATTCTCCTCTCGTATATAAAGTATATAAACTCTATGCCTTTAGCAATAGCAGCACAATAAATAATGATGTCAGCCAAAATACCAATTGTATGCCATAATGATTCACCTTACCTAAGTTCATGAAGCCACATGGAAGAGGCCTCCCTGGACATAAATTCTACTTTTTCACAGCTGTCATTAAAATAAGGGTCAAACAATCCTCTGCATCTGCATCAAGAAGCTCATAATCTGCTGTTAATCTCCATGGAGCTTTACCATCTGGAACATTTCCGGCATATGTAACATCAACTAAACCAGTTTTTTGCCACAAATTGTACCACCATTCTGCACTATGGAAAACATAAAATGTGTTATATGTAGTGCTATCCCAATATGGTTTCAGTTTGTCGGGTAACCTTTCATTAAATTCACGAGCTAGTCCAGGACAAGCAATTCCAAATTGTCCCCCTTGTTTCACCAATTTTGCATAATATCCTGGCAAATACGTTTCAGATGTGCCAAAATACTGATATGCATCAATGCTAATAGCTGCATCGAAAAAATTATCAGCATATGGCAGAGAATGAGCTTCAGCATCTATTTATGTACTACCCATTACTTCGCCATTTTAAGCTTTAAGTCGTCCACGGATGGACAACTAATCGTCTGATTCCGCCAACGTCCGGCATTCGCAACGCCGATGGGTCGTACCAGGAATCTCAAGGAAAAGCATATCCAGCAAATCGGTACGGTGTGCTGCTGGGACTTAAGTTTCAGCAATGCCCGTTTTTGGGCTCAGGCTTTTCACTCCCTTGCACGAATGCGTTGTCAGGGAACGTACCATGACCCCGTGCTCGGAACTCTACACGGGCGTCGAACCCTTAAATACATTTATTGTTGTAAATTATTGGAATAGCTATTTCAGATAAGTACTATGAGCCCCGATGAATTCCTGAAATTCTATGTTGCAATGTTTCATTACAAAAGCTATAGCATAAAGGAATTAAAATAGGTTTGTGTTATGCGGAAAGGGAAAAAACATTGGAAAATATGGGCATTGATGAAAACTCTGCTCATAACCGAAGGCAGTAAAGGAAACATGATCCCAATACAGTTTTTAAAAGATGAAAACGGCGTGCTCATGATTTTTATTGTTGTTTCTGTTTTAACAAATATACGGCAACATAAGCTATAAAGCTCTTTGTACCGATGCACCCCTGCTATTTATGTTTATCTTGCATTGAGCCAATTGAGCAAAGGCTCAAGATTTTCCTCTTTTACGCCATCAAACCCGTTTTCAATAATAGCTATTGATTCTTCTGTTCTTTCATCTTTGTCACTGCGGCTTTTTAGTATCTTTGTAAACAAAGACAACAAGATTCTGTCCAAACCTTTTATTTCTTTCAAAGGTAAACATCCACCACGCAGATAAAAAAACGGTATGCCTTCAATATTGTTTCTGGAAATAACTGTTTCAACATCGGGTTCAGCAGTTCGAGCGGTACCTGATGCGCATACGGCTTTGACATTATATTTTCTTAGTTTATCAAGACCTTGTATTTTCCCAACTTTCATCCAGCCAAGAAAAATGATTTCTTCATCCTGATTAATCTTTGATATTTCCTTTACGTGGAAAACACTTAAGCCTGTTTTCGCAGCAAGCATTTCGGCATACCTTTTAGTAAAACCTGTTTTTGATTCATAAACAATTACCATTTTTTCATCTCCTTTGTGCAAATTTCGGCTTACAAAATTATTAAAATCTAACATTACATACGTCCATAGTATCACGTTTTTGTTTTTTTTAGTATTACTATTTTTCTTTTACATACTTGCTTTCAGGCTCATGTGTAAAACAGGCTCCCTTCAAACAGGAAAGTACTGTCCCGTCTTATTGCTGCTTCCTATACTGCAGATTTTTCAATTGGCGTTATCGGAATATGGTAACCAAAAAATTTACCTACGTTTTGCAACGCAGGTAATTTCTTCAAAATAGGTATGAAAAATCACTATCAAGTAAAATGAATGTTTTTATACATTTAAACTTTTTTCAAACGAATTGAGTATTTTGGCAACATAAAAACCATGTATTGGTTTATCCCTGAACTCTTTTATCACACTTTGCCCTCGCATTACAGCGGGGGAAACACAATAATCAAGTGCATACCACATTTGTATGGCTTCTTTTTTGTCATCACTGCTCCAGGAAGCAATCTGATGATATCCATATTCCTTTGCCCACACTTCGGTGAGCTTAATTAACTTCGAAGCAATACCTCGTCTGCGGTAGTTTTCATCAACCTCAATTACATCAATATAAGCATCGAAATAATGGTTTAAAGGTTCGGGGTAAATGCGTGGGTATGCTGAAATAAATCCAACCGGCTGACCATTAAGCATTGCTGCAACAGAATAACACCCATCTCCATAATGAAGGCAGTCATATTCTTTTACCCATTTGCCAAAATTGCTTACTATTTTCTCTTCAATTTCTTTATCTATTTCCCTGTAAGTAATATTTAACATAAATCCTCCTTATCAGAGGGCCAGAAGTAAAACACCCTCCTTGTTATTACCAAAAGAGCTACATATATCTTATCACTCTTTTCAAGCAGTTTGGTAGCTATTCCTCGGTTATAGTTAGAGTCTATATTTTCATACTATTTTGTCTGTTTGCTAATCTTTGGAGCTATAATAGTTTTTTTTACCTTAAAAAGCTTTACTGCCCGGCTGTCTATTGTCTCATCTCTCCCCCCGCATATGGAGTACAAATCATACAAAAACGAATCTGCCGTATTGATTATAATAAATCCTGAAGCCATATTCTTTGCTCTGTGCTTTTTAATTAACCTTACTACCCTTTCATTTGGTTGGCTTTCATCTTTAATTGCCCAATAAAGACCGTAAGAATATGAATCTTCTCTGTTAACCGCTGTCTCCAATGTACTCATAATAGACTCATCACATCCGGAATATCCTAAAACAACCAATCCTGAATCTTTGCTTTTACACAAAAAGTATCCAAGTAGGGATTCCTCCAGTTTTTGCACTTCTTCAAAAGTACTTTTTATAGAATCATACCTGAAATCACCATGGAGTTTATAGATATAGGGCATATCCATGCGGGTTTTTAATAATGTCATTTTTATTGCATCAGAGATCAGTACATGACTTGTTCCTACAATCTGCATTCCCGCCTCTATTAGATCATCAAAGTTGGTTGTCCATATGTCGGCAATTTTTTTCTGTTGTGCCAGAACCCCTAAGCATAAATGCCCTAATGATGGCTTTTTGTCTCTAACAAGATTCTGGATAAACAATTCCCTGTCACTGGCCATGGGATAACACTTTTTGAAATAAAATGAATACTCTTCCGGAGCATACAGCTTAGGATATCCTCCTTTATTGTCAAAATATGATTGCAGTTTTACTTGATTTTTCTGTAATGATAAATCGCTGACTAAGTCTTTTCGAGTACGCGTTTCCCGGCAAAATATTTCTCTTTTAAACTCCCAGACCAATTGCTCACCAGTAGGTATACCTGACTGTACAGATATACCCGAACCTAATAAAAAGCTCATTGTACCATTAGGCTTCACATTAAAACTGCTTAAGAAAACACCATAATCAACTATAAGTTCATTCCAAGACATAAAACCATCTCCAATCAAAAAGAATTGATAATTTTCTGGTTGGAATCTTTCGGTCCATAAAGTCTTAAATAATAATGGTGCCGTCAGCAGAATGTTAATTTAAGTTGTCAAATGTTATTCGGTTACATAAATCAGTTATTTTCTTTTGCGCTCACATGGTGACATAATGTTTCCTGGGGTGGTAAATTTTATAGGTCCGAAAAAAGAACATACCCGCCAGCGCTCCTCTACCCTTTACGTAACCCTACAATAGTTTTACTGTCTTAAGTTGCACAACCATTCACTTCAACAGTATTAAATTTGCGGATAATGGAATTAGAATCATAAGCAGCATTGATAATGGCATTGTACTTGTCAAGATACCCGATGTTAAGACGATTTACCCCATGCCTGTACACTCACCGTACAGCAAAATAGTCTCCTGCTGATAATCTACTAGGTTAGTGCAGATATACTGAATGGACACTGCTGACTCATGCGTTTTTGTTAAGTATTCTGCCAGTTCTCATGCAGTCACAAGAAACAACGTGCCCAATGCTGCGGATAAGAATTTTTTCCTTGGAAATAGTCTTCTGATTATTCAAGAATAAAACAAATCAAAGGGGATTTTTGTTACAGAAAAAAGGAAATTTTTGAAATTATTTTAAATACAAGAAGAGAAGCCGGGTAACTGTTCTATGTTATAGCTGTTCCACACTTTTAGCTCTTTATTGATTGGAAATAATTCCCCAAAGCAAAACATCGATCAGTTCCCTGTCACATCAGGTTTACAAAAAGTTTCTTTTAGCGTTTGTATAACCTTTTTAATCCTGTCATCATTTGCATGATAAACGTTTTGAAGGCCATATTTGTTAGAATGAAAGAGTTAAAACTTATCAAAACATGGGCAGAACCATCTGACCCTGTTAATGCTAGAGCCCAAGCCAAAAATGTCCATCAATAATTAATCGCTTAACCATTTTTCTTTTTAATTTGATTCTCCAGCCTTATTACGTATTGATCTATGCTCTATCTGATTACATTTGCTTGATACCTCCAATACCTCAGCCAGATCCTCTTGTGTCATTCCTCTCTGCTTGCGAATTTATATCAAACGATTCTTCAATTGCATCCTCGTTTATATATGGAAAGTTTGCTTTACATTTGTTGTTATAACAAGTGAATAAGCTTAATGTCAAGTATACTTTCCATATTCTTAATAGTAATGAAAAAGTGCATGGAATTACAAAAACAAAAGCCTTGAGTTATAATACTCAATTTCTCATAATGTAAATAAGAAGTGTTAATATAAACCGAGAGGTGAAAAACAGGCGAGCCTGAACGGGTCAGACTAATGCCTGACCCTAAAAACAGTATAGAGAAAATATAAATACCTGGGTGGAAAACAATTTAATCCTCTTCTTTATGTTTGATAACCATATTCTTTTTCCATTTGCCTGTAGCATAATAAGTAAAAAGGATCACACCGGAAGCAACAGTGGCAACCGGGGCAGCCAGTCCCAGGCCCCACAGCCCCTTTTGCAGAACTATTCCGAATAATATCGCCATCGGAATACGAAAACCAACCGATGACAGAATTCCGCAAACTGATGATATAATTGTATGCCCTGAGCCTGTGATAAGGCCATTCAAACAAAATGTAGCAGGTACAATCAGGTAATCAAAAGAAAAAGTCTTAATATACTCTACCCCGGCGGCAATGGTTTTCGGATCATCGTCAAACACCGAAAGGATCTGTTCAGGAAACATTCGTGTAAATACAAATACTATGAATGTAACCGAAAAAGCAAGGGTGAAACCGGTGTAGAATGTTTTTTTAGCCCGTTCAACCTCCCCTGCACCTATATTCTGTGCTACCATTGCCGAAACTGAAGAACCAACAGCAATGGCCGGTAATATCGCGAATCCGTTATATTTACCAACAATGCCGACGGCCGCAGATGCATTTACGCCCATTCCGTTCGCTATGGTAGTAAGTACAAGAAATGAAAAGTTTACAATCACGTTTTGGATTGAAAGCGGTATACCTACCCGCATCAGCATAAAAAATCGTTCTTTATAAAACTTAAATGAACTAAGCTTAAAGTCGAATTCGAAATCACTTCTTTTCAAGTAGACAATACATAAAATCATACTTATAGCCTGCGAAATAACGGTTGCAATCGCTGCACCCTTTGCTTCCATGCCATATACGCCAACAAATAAAAGATCCAAAATGACATTGATAGCGCATGCTATGGATACGAAAATCAACGGTCTTCTACTGTCACCCAGGCCTCTCAGAATAGCCGCAAAAGCGTTATACCCAAAAATAAATATGGTACCCAGCAAGGTAATATCAAGATAATCCCTTGCTTGCTGATATGCTTCCTCGGGTGTTTGTAATAACCGGAGTATTCCGTCCGAAAGAATTAACATAATAACAGTAAAGACAACACTGGCAACAAGGAGAAATGTGAGAAGTGTACTAATGGATTCTCTCATGCCATTCCTATCACCAGAGCCAAGATACTGACCAATAATTACGGTACCACCAACCGTCAGGCCAATTATAATGTTTGTCATAATGAAGGTGACCTGCCCGCCTATATTCACCCCGGAAATGCCGGCAGTTCCCGAGTAATTACCGACTATTAACATATCTGCTACATTGTAAAGTGTTTGTATCAGATTCGAAAGCATAAAAGGCAGTGCAAACTGTATAAGCTGCTTAACAACGCTGCCCTCCGTCAGGTTTCTTTCTATGGAAACTTTCCTCATTTTGTAGTTTTCAGTCCTTTTCTTTATAGTAAGTAATATTATCAGTAACACAAAAATAAAAAAAATGCAATCATTTATTTTAGACTGCATTAAAAATAGACTAGTTCAATTATTATACCATAAATAAATAACCTTCCATACCAGAATTAAAAATAATAAAAGAAAGTCTGGCTTAACTTCTTTTTGTATAATTTTACACACTTATCATAAAGAAACAGGCTTAATCAATTTAGACTCAGTGTTTTTTGTAATCCAATCAGTAATGTGATTGTCAGTGTCTTGCGGATATTTAAGACCAAGTCTATCGGCTGTTTCAGAGGCAATCCTGCGAAACAGACTGATTGAATCCAGCAATCCCCTTAAGGTATCTGCTTCATCATATTGAGAAAAAGTGTTCTTTAGTTCCTTAAATGTCTCCTGATCAATCCATTCATGGATGAACCGTCCGCCATGCCAAACATCATAATCATCACCGTGCAATGCCTTCGCATGCCATTCCAGCATTTGAAGCAACAGCAGTCTCATATCATTTTCCCTTGTTTTGGCTGTCCACAGCTCGCCCCGTATTATCTGTTTGGCTATATATACTACACTGATGAAAAACATATCAATTACCCGGATAAAAGTCCTCTCATCAACCGACAAAGCAGATACAGGTTTAAAACCTGACGGTACTATATAGCTGCTTACGTTATCCTTGTCCACCAGCACCCTGACTCCCCTGTGAAAATTGTCCGGGGTTTTTCTGTCCTCAGCCAACCGGTACAGGCTTGCCTCCTGAAATCTGATATGTAAATGTTGTCCAGATATTGCCTAACTTTCTCAGCCAGTCAATATTGTTCAAATAGTAATTGCTGTTATCCGCATACAAAACAATATCCAAATCAGACCACTCATCTGCAGGATGATCTATACGGGCTCTTGACCCCACAATAAAAGCGGCTCTTATGTCATCTGTCGCTTTGGCCCACAAGGTAAAATCTCTTTCAAAGGATTTGTAAAAACTTTCTGCTTTATTCACCTTTTAAGCGCCCCCTGTGCTTAACAAGTATTCTATGTTTTCATCCCGGCTTTTCCACCAAGATAAACCTGAACAGCAGTAATAAACCCACTTACAAACAAAATCTGCTCTGATTCTTCGAATTTCACCCGAAACCAACAATTACTACTGTTAACTTTTGAGTAAACTACCTTGAACCGTTTGGTGTTATACGTTTTTACTGGTATATTTTAGCACCAAAGCATATTAATGTCAAGACGCAGAATCGTATCCTGACACCAATCCATTTCAAAAATAAAGTGACCTCCCGAAGGAAGGCCACTTTTTCAATGCCGTATACTTATACTTTTTTATTTCTTTTTTACCGGGAAACAAATCTCGGTTACATAATCATCCGGATTTTGCGTTTGTGCCGGACTGACATGATAAATACTAAACATTGCGCCATTGAACTCGTAATCATTATCCCTGATCCAGTTTGCAATTGCCTGGTTCACAGCTGTAAGCTGACTATAGCTTCCCTTGAAAGTAACAGATGCGACGAGAACGGGCGGAACGCTTTTGAACACTACATTCTCCGTATTTTGATAGGTTCCCTGTACTGTAATCTGTATTTCCACATCGGGATCATTTTCCTTGTGTTCGTTGTCATGAAATATGGCCATTGAATAGCAGGGGCTGGCATATTTTACATTCAAAAAATCTAATTCCTCCATCATCTGCTCCCAAAGAATACCCTCCTTGTCGTAAGAAGGTATTATTTTTCTGAGGCTTGCCACATATCGCTGCGGTATTTCTTTTAAAACGACACAATATTCCATTACATTCTCATCCTTTCCTATTCGATTAATTGTTGTATCAAGAATCCGTAATTGCCTGCAGGTTTTTTCTGCCAGTTCTTTCAGCTCTGCCTGTCTCAACAGAAGGTATTCCTTCAGGGCATGCGGATCGTTGTAAGTTTTCAGAATCTCGGAAATAACAGACAGGCTGAACCCCATGTCCTTAAGAGCATTGATTCTGTTAGCAAGCGGCAGCTGTGCTTCACTGTAATACCTGTACCCTGTAAACTCATCTATGTTTTCAGGAACAAGCAGTCCAATCTCGTCGTAGTGACGCAGCATGCGAATGCTGATTCTTGACAGTTTTGAAAAATCTCCGATTTTCAACATAGCATAATCCTCACACATGTGTGGTATTTTTGAGCTCAATAACAGTTTAAGGTATACCATTATGTGAGAGTCAAGAGATTTTTTCAGTCCTGGATCAATCAGCCTGTTTATGATACCCCTGCTTATACTCTGCCGGCCTGCTGAAGGATAATTAAAGCATATTGCAGCATTATGACATAATAATTATTAACAAATATTCTAATATGGGATAATACATATGCGGCAAGAAGATATGAAAAAAGGAAAGACCTCTGATATAATGCTCTTTACCAACAACAAGCAAAAATCGGAGGTATCTTTCCTATGAAACCAATTATGACAGAAGAAATGAGATTTCATCAAAGAGTAGTTTAGTATGCAGAAAAGCATAATAACAATGCAAACGCATCCGGGAGATATCATACGAGCCGACAGCAGGTATGGTGCTGGAGAAAAAATATGATGGTACAGTACAGTCTTTTGCTAATAAAAGCAGAATGCCCCATTCTCTGCAAATCAATTGACAGAATAGACATACCTGACAACAGTCATCGATTTTCCAAGGTTTATTTCCTTTTTTGTACCGTCGAAAATACAGCCGTATTTTTCATAGAACCTTCTTGCTCTTAGGTTTTCTTTCAAAACCCATATGGTAACCATGCAATAAGACAACTCCCTGAGCCTGTTAACGGCAAAATCCATTAGTTGTTTGCCGTAATTCTTGCCCCAATACCCGGGAAGTAAATAAATAGCATAGATTTCGCCCATATTTTCATCCGCATCGTCATCCCTCGATTTTCCAATCGTCAGCATTCCCACAGGTTGTCCGTCCAAATAAGCAATATAATGCTCATCCTGATCGGATTGCAGCACTTTTCTGAAAACATCTGCGCGTTTTTTGGGAGTAAAATTATCAAGGAATTCTTTTGGTACTATTCCCCGATATGCTTCCTTCCACGACATTGCATGAACGTATCCTATGTCTTCTGCTCTGTCAACCGTTGCCCTGACTATCTCCATAACAGATTTCCCCTATAAACATTTTTACAACAACAAAAGAAACATCTGCGGATTTATCGTACCCACAGGAAGGTGTGGTGTTTAACCAGTGTTTTATTTTACCTTTTTCCGTTCAGGAGCATATCAAAAATGCCTTCTTCGGTTTCCGGAATATCATAGTCGCCGTTCAACTGACCCCGGTAATGATATGCTATGTCATCCTTCCCGTTTTTTTCCAGTAAGTCCAGCAGAATTTCCTCACCGTATTCCCTGGCAAACCGTGCAAAAGCTCTGATCCATAAATTGTCCAGTTCGCTGCCGGTGCAGGGAAATTCGCTGCATTCCCAGCATCCATTTAGATTTTTAGCCTTGCAGCACTGCAGGTTCTTACACTGTTCCTTATCCTCACAACCCTCATTTCTGCATCCGGCACATTCATTATTTTTGCTGCACACGGCACATGCAAGTCCGCAAAATGCTATGCCTTTATGCCTGTCCATAATTTCAGACCCCAGCCTGAACAAATGTGCAGCATCCTTTGCATAACTCCGTTTTTTCTTGAATCTGACTGAATATCAGGCCGAAAAAATCATTATTGATATTAATATACTATATTTTCCTGTTTTTTCAATTCAAAAATAAAAAAAGACCGTACAACACAATATATCAGTCTAAAAACAATATTCCTGCAATGTAACAGCAGAATAATTACCAGTAAACAAAAAGATTTCTATACTAATATTACGCTTGAACCACCCATAGATATTACTCTTTTAATGTTTTCATCATATAAAGGCCTGTAATATCCGCTAAAGCCCAGCCAACAGGTATCGCCCACCATATGCCAAGAAGGCCTATTGACGGCACTGAAGAGAGCGTATAGGCTAAAATCACCCGTGTACCAAGACTGATAACAGTCAGGATTATAGACATCCCTGGTTTCCTAACACCCCTGTACAATCCGTAAAACATAAACAAATATCCTATTAAACAATAAAAATTTGCTACAATATATAAATATTGTGTGCCTATCTGAAGAATCTCTGTTTCATTGGCGCCGACAAAAATGCGCAGTAAAGGCTTTGCAAATAATATAATTAACAATGAGACCACTATGGCATAAATTGTTATAACTTTTACGGCCGAGCGGATTCCCTTTCGTATCCGCTCCCGTTCTTTTGCGCCGTGATTCTGAGCTATAAAGATTGAAAACGCATTACCTAATTCCTGCTCGGGTAAATATGCAAAACTTTCGATCTTTACTACTGCTGCAAAGGCAGCCATAACCGATACGCCAAAACTGTTTACCAATCTCTGTATCATAAGAATACCCAAATTCATAACAGATTGTTGAATGCTTGTAAGTGTTGAATTGTTTCCTATCATTTTTAATATGCTCATATCAATTTTAAAATGCTTACGCTTAAGCCGAATTACAGGAATCTTTCTGATGCAAAAAACAGCCAGGGCTATTGCCGAAATTCCCTGTGCAATAATAGTTGCATATGCAGCACCGCCAACACCCATGTTAAACGGAACTATAAAAATAATATCCAGAATAATATTAATTACAGCAGATATTGCAAGAAATATCAGCGGTATAGTCGAGTTACCCAGACTTCGCATAATTCCGGCAAAATAGTTGTAAGCCGAGGTAAAGACAATACCATAGAAAATTATTCGCAAATATATTCTTGTATATTCAAATATTTCTTCAGGAATTCTTAAAAAAAACAGAATATCATCGATAAAAAGCAGTGCAAGAATATTTATTATCAATGACATTGACCCGATTAACAATGAAGAAACAAAGAAACTGTTTTTTAAATTATCAATTTCTCTTGAACCGTAAAATATTGAAAATACGGTACTGCTTCCCATGCAAAAACCCAATATTATAGAGTTTAACAAAACCATAACAGAAAATGAGCTGCCAACTGCAGCAAGGGCATCAGGGCCTATGAATCTGCCCACAATTATTGTATCTGCAATGTTATATAACTGTTGAATCAAGTTGCCAAATATCATGGGAAGTGCTAATTTCAGCAGTGCTTTTGTTTCATTCCCCACTGTTAAATCATAAGTTTTAACCATTTTGTCTCCTTTCAAACTGCGCGAAAACCGCGGGAACGGTTCTTTCGGTTTATCATTCCCAAAACCGCGGGCAAACCGTAGGGACAGTTCTGGTTTACGTGCGATTTATGTGAGGTTTATACGGGCAAACTGTAACCGAAAGAACCCTCCCCTTGGTTATCACTCTAAAGTCCCATGACGCTTATTCTTGTAAGCCTGTTTGTTCTCATACATTAACATGTCAATCTGCTTTAAAAATTCTGCTGCGCTCTTATGTGATTGGTGATCATACACCGCATAACCCATACTGAATTCAAGCTCGTAAGGGTAAAAGCCTGACTTGTTATACTTTTCAAGGCAATTATTAATACTGTAAATCAGCGCATCCAAATCGCTTTTTTTTGACTTATCAGGAATTATGCAAAATTCATCCCCGCCAAACCTGGCTATGAAATCCCCGGTCCGAATTCAGCTTTTAAGCAGTTTTGCTGCGGTCTCTAATGCATTATCACCAATATCATGTCCAAATGTGTCATTAATATATTTAAAGCTATTTATATCTATTAAAACGGCAGAGAAACCCTTTCCTTCGGTACTCAAACTAACTCTTTCCTTTAAATATGCGTCAAGTTTTTTTCGATTATTTACTCCTGTCAAATAATCGGTGTGCATGCTGTAATTCTGAATTTTTAAAAATACTACCAGCAGGGAAAGAACCACACTGTTGATGTTCCATAGAATGTGATTTGTAATATGATACTAATAAACGGGGGAAGCGCAAAAAATATAAGTGAGAAAAAGCTCTTTTTATCCAGATTTCTGCGGTTTATAACGATTATTATAAAATCCGCAAGTATCAGCGTTATTGTAATAAAAGCCGGGAACAGAAAGAACGGGCCCCTATGATATATATTATCCGAATCAATGTAGTAAAACCATCCATATGTCTGAGAAAATATTACAGCAATAATATTTATTGCGTTAATTATACAGAGCGGGTAAAACAGCCTCTTGATTCTTCTCTCATCGTGAAATACCTGAAAGTGAACATACACCACCCACAATGATGGTAAAACCGGGCTCATCATAAACATTACGAAATTCCCAATTTGGTTGAGCGCAGGATAAATTGTATCGGGATTACCGTCAAATCTGCTTAATATATCTACGCCCAGCATAATAATAGTTATATATAATATCAACATATAAAGTTTGTCTGTCAAGGAAGATCGACAAAAATAATCTAATATAATGTTAACATAATATTTCATAGTTCTTCCATACAACAAAAGGCAACCAAATAAAAGTCCAAAACTTTATGGGTTTAGAGCTACAACCTTAAAAACGGTTTATGCTAGCTCAGCTGCCATAGTAGTATAGGAGGAATGAAATACAAACCCTTATTCCACATAAGGGTTCGCTGTTTCTAAAAAACTACTATAGGAGCTAGTGATAATTATGAAAAGCCTGAAAACAAAAATTGCACTTTTTTACCTGCCACTCTTCACAGCCATTTGTTTGGGGCTCAGCTTACTAATATACAGTAAAGCAGCCTCTACAATCGAATCCGAAGCAAGGAATTCTATCGCCAATGTGGCCTACCAGGGTGCAAAAACCGTCCAAAGTCGTATAAATGCCGAATTAAACTCTCTTGAAACCTTAGCCCAATTACCCATAATATATGACACAAGTATATCTATAGAAGAAAAATTGTCAGCACTTAGCAAAGAAGTGGAACATAAAGGCCACATTAGAATGGGTATAGCCGATACCAGTGGTACCATGATGGCGACAGACGGCACGATTACAGATATTAGTGACCGGGTTCACTTTACAAGACCAATGTCCGGTGAAAGCACAGTTTCGGATCCAATCATAAGCAAAAACAGTGGCACGGTTATATTGGCCTTTGGAGTCCCCATAAAAGAGAACGGCCAGATTGTAGGAGCCTTGATAGCCGTCAGAGACGGTAATACTTTAAGCGATGTTGTTGCACTTATTATTTTGTGAGCCTGGGTCTGTTAATAAAACAGTATTTTGAAAAAATAAAAACATTCAGAACATACCAGATGTCCTCTTCAAAACAAAAAATTCAATTCCAAATTCAGTTGCATAATAGAAAATCAAACTTTGACTGTTTACCTGGAAAACAACACCGATATTGACAGAACGTACAATATCATTATCTATAAAGGAGCGACAATTTCTGGCAGTATCGCCGATCAAAACATAGAGCTGGATGGTGATGTTTACCCAAAATTATACCCTCGATATGTTTCTTAAAACACACATCGAGGGTATAATTTGACAGCTTTGTCATCATACATCACACGCAAAAAGTCTTTTAATTGTTGTTTAAAGTTTTGTTTTCTTTTTATACTACTTTGAAATACAGTAAACGTCTACGTTGTGGCTGCTCCTTAGGAAAGTCGCTCTTTGAAATCCTCATATTCAAACTTCTTAATTATTTTTAAACCGTCTTTCTCGTTATAGACTGCTATGGCAGGAAGGTTCACCCCGTTAAAGGTGTTGTTCTTAACCATGGTGTAAATAGCCATATCGGTAAATATCAAAATATCACCTTCCTTAAGGGGTTCTTTAAAGGAGTAATCTCCTATAACGTCACCTGCCAGGCAGGTCAATCCGCCGAGTCTGTATGTATAAGGGTATTGGCCTGGTTCTCCGGCTCCAACTATCTTTGGCCTGTATGGCATCTCTATTACATCAGGCATATGGCACGCTGCAGAGGTATCTAAAATTGCTATATCAATATTATTTTTTACAAAATCCAACACTCTGGCTGCCAGGTATCCTGCGTTTAAAGCTATGGCCTCACCGGGCTCCAGATAAACTTCCACATCGTATTTATTTTTGATATACATAATACATTCAATCAGTGTGTCCATATCATAACCGGGTCTGGTAATATGATGTCCGCCGCCGAAGTTAATCCATTTCATTCTTTTTATATATTTTCCAAACTTCCTGTCCACAACTTCAATTGTACGCTTCAATACATCGGAGTTTTGTTCGCACATGGTATGAAAATGAAGACCATCTATACCTTCCAAATCATCTTCCCTGAAATTTTCCGGTGTGATGCCCAGCCTGGAGCCTTTAGAACAGGGATTATATATCTCGGTCTCAATTTCCGAATACTCCGGATTTATCCTGAGGCCGCATTCTATTCTTTTGCCCGAGGCTTTTATCCTGTGTTTGTACTTATTCCACTGGGAAAAAGAATTAAAAATTATAAAATCGCATATCCTTACGATCTCATCAAATTCTTCTTCCCTGTATGCCGGGGAATATATATGGACCTCCTTGCCCTTCATCTCCTCAAAGCCTAGTCTTGCCTCAAAGAGCGAGCTGGCTGCTGTGCCGCTTAAATATCTGCCGATAAGAGAATATAGTGAGAACATCGAAAAAGCTTTTTGTGCAAGAAGAATCCTGCAGCCTGTCCTGTCCATAACCTCTTTCAATACTCTAAGGTTCTTTTCAATAAGCCTTTCATCCACAATGTATATAGGAGTGGGAAGTTTGGATATATCAATATTTAAATCTATTGCTCTGAAATTTTGAATGTTTTTGTCCATATGCTCACCTTTAATCCAAAAGTTCCGGTGAAAAATTCTCCTGCCAGGGCAGCCCGTTTTTGTTCAGTGCATCCATAAAGGGGTCGGGATCAAATTCTTCCACGTTAAATACACCCGGCTTTTTCCATTTACCAGTCAATATCATCATAGCACCTATCATGGCAGGCACTCCTGCGGTGTACGAAACAGCCTGGGATCCCACCTCTTTGTAGCATTCCTGGTGATCGCAGACATTATAGACATAATAACTTCTGGGCTTGCCATCCTTAATTCCCTGGAAAATACATCCGATGTTTGTTTTGCCTTTGGTCCTGGGTCCCAAAGAGGCAGGGTCGGGCAGAACGGCTTTTAGAAACTGAAGAGGCTGTATCGGCCTGCCTTCAAATTCTATTGGCTCTATCGATGTCATTCCTACATTCTGGAGAACCTGAAGGTGAGTCAGGTACTTTTGAGAAAAGGTCATCCAGAATCTAATCCGCTTCACACCCTTTATGTTTTTGGCCAAAGACTCTATTTCTTCATGGTGCAATAGATAAATATCCATATTTCCTATTTCGGGAAAATTATAGGTTCTTTTTATTTCCAGCGGTTTGGTTTCGATCCATTTTCCGTTTTCCCAATACAGGCCAGGCGCTGTTATTTCCCGTATATTGATTTCAGGGTTGAAGTTAGTGGCAAAGGGATAGCCGTGATCGCCGGCATTGGCATCCAGAATGTCTATATAGTGAATTTCATCAAAATAATGCTTCTGGGCATAGGCGGTGAAAACACCTGTAACACCGGGATCAAAACCGCTTCCTAAAAGGGCTGTAATACCTGCCTTCTCAAACCTTTCCCTGTATGCCCACTGCCACTTGTATTCGAATTTGGGGATATCGGGCGGCTCATAGTTCGCGGTATCCACATAATGAGTCTTTGTTGCAAGGCAGGCGTCCATAATGGTTAAGTCCTGGTAAGGCAAAGCTACGTTAATGACTATATCAGGCTTAAAGCTGTCAATCAAACTGATAACTTCTTCTGTGCTGTCAGCATCGACCCGGGCAGTATGTACCCTGGTTCTGCCACCGTCCAGTTCTTTTTTAAGCTGGTCGCATTTTGATTTTGTCCTGCTGGCTATTAAAATTTCTTCAAATACTTCAGGATTTTGTGCGCATTTGTGGGCTACAACCCTGCCCACGCCTCCTGCTCCGATAATTAACGCTTTTCCCATATCAACACCTCCATAATTTCCATGCATCTGGATTTATTAAAATTTAGCAATCAGCTAAATATCGACGGCAGTAATTTATCTGTATACATATAAAAGTATTTCTCTTAAAAGCTTTAAGGCCAAAGACGTTGACGCTCCTGCAGGGTCCAGGGGCGGAGCCAGCTCGGTCATATCAAGGGCAACTATATTAAGCGTTGATACTTTCCCTATCGCATCAAGCAGCTCGAAGAAAGTCACACCACCCGCTTCAGGAGTTCCGGTTCCGGGGAATACAGAGGTATCGAGTACATCCAGATCGATGGTTAAATAAACAGGCTTCCCCTTCAGCATATCTACTATGGTATCCAATTCATTGAAATTGTAGAAGCAGGTGTATACATGTTCTCTGCCCCAGTAAATTTCTTCTCTGGATCCGCTTCTTACACCAAATTGAAAGATTCTGTTGTCCCCAACCAAATCCCAGCACCGCCTTATAACCGTTGCATGGGACAAGGCTTCACCCAGATACTCATCTCTTAAATCTGAATGAGCATCGAAATGGATTATATTGAGCTCACTATGTTTTTTTACCGCCGCGCGAACCGCGCCTAAACTGACAAGGTGCTCCCCGCCTATCATAAACGGGATTTTACCGTCCTTTAATATTTTGAGCACGAAATTTTCTATCAGCTCAAGAGCCTTTACCGTGTTGCCAAAGGGCAGCTCCAGGTCGCCTGCATCGAATACACAGATATCCTCCAAATCTTTATCCTGGTAAGGACTATAGGTTTCTATCGAATAGCTTTCGCTGCGGATAGCTGAACTTGCAAACCTTGCACCCGGGCGATAGGAGGTTGTTCCGTCAAAGGGAGCTCCAAAGACCACTATTTTACTTTCTTCATAGCTTTTATCACAGCCCAGGATAGTACTGACATTTCTGTCAAGCATTTTCTAACAGCTCCTTTACATAATTCGGCAAGGCAAAGCAACCCTTGTGTAAATCGGTATTGTAGTATCTGGTTTTTAAACCAAGGGAATTCCAGCTTGCACTTAAATCCACGATTGGATCAAGGGCTTTGGACGCAAAACCAAAAAGCCAATGGCCTGACGGATAGGTCGGGATGTGTGCCTGATAAACCGTGGCTATGGGGAAAACAGATTTTATCAGCTTATGAGCTCTTTGTACAGCCAAAGCGTCATTTGGATAGTAGGGACTTTCATGCTGATTTACCATGATACCTGATGCATTTAATGCTTTGTAGCAATTTCCGTAGAACTCCTTGGTGAACAAATCTTCTCCTGGCCCGAAGGGATCTGTTGAGTCTACTATTATTAAGTCGTATTCATTATATTTACTTCTAACGAATTTAAGACCATCCTCATAACATATGTTTACCCGCGGGTCATCAAGCTTACATGCTGTTTGAGGCAAATATTCCCTGCAAACATCCACTACAAGCTTATCTATCTCCACCATATCAATTCGTTTTATTGAATCATATCTTGTAAGTTCTCTTACCACTCCGCCATCGCCTGCCCCAACAACAAGAATATCACGGATTTCCGGATTTACAGCCATGGGTACATGTGTCATCATCTCATGGTATATAAACTCGTCCTTTTCAGTGAGCATCAGGCATCCATCCAGCACCAAAACCCTGCCAAAGGCATAGGAATCAAATACATCTATGCGCTGAAACTCACTTTCCAGGCTAATTACCGGCTTTTCAATCTTAATGGAAAAACGGGCATCCTTTGTATAATATTCGGTATACCATAAGTCCATATTATCCCTCCACAACCAAAATATTTTCCAGCTTCATATCCTGAGTGCCCATAAGCAGGCTACCCTTGTCCTTTGCATAGGCAATGTAATCGATTATTTCTTCGGTTATTCTCTCGCCAGGGGCTAAAACCGGTATACCAGGCGGATAGGCCATAACGAATTCCCCGCTGATTTTGCCTTTACTATTCTTTAAGGGCATAGTTTTCTTGTTGCTGTAGAATGCTTTCTGTGGAGTGTATATCAAGTCGGGATTTATATAATTATGATCGTACATACCCGCAGGTTCCTTTGCGTAAAGCCGTTTAATCTCGTATAAGGCTGAAATAAGCCTCTCAATTTCCATAGCCCTGTCACCAGCCGATACAATGGCTAGAATGTTGCCCAAATCACCAAACTCTACCTGGATACCATAATCGTCCCGCAATATATCATAAACCTCAACACCTGCAAGTCCTATTTCCCTTGTATTAATTGAAAGTTTTGTTATATCGAAGTCATATACACTGTCATAATCAATTAGCTCCTTAGAAAAGGCATAATATCCGCCCAGACTGTTAATCTCTCTTCTGGCATACTCGGCAAATTCAGCTGACTTATTAAAAATTGCTTTTCCGTTTAAACTTAAGTTTTTTCTCGCCAAATCCAGGGATGTAAGCAGCAGGTAAGAAGCACTGGTTGTCTGTGTAAGGCCTATTATCTGCCTGACATAGTCACTGTTTACATTTTCGCTGCATAGCAATAAAGAACTTTGGGTTAAAGACCCTCCGGTTTTGTGCATACTGACCGAGGCCATATCCGCACCGGCCTTCATTGCAGAAACAGGCATATTGTCTCCAAAATAAAAATGGGTGCCATGAGCTTCGTCTACCAATACCAGCATATTGTAACTATGAGCCAGCTCAACGATTTCCTTCAGATTTGAGCATATTCCATAGTAAGTTGGATTATTAACCAATATTGCCTTTGCGTCCGGGTGCTCTTCTATCTCCTCTTTTATAGCTGTAATTGACATGCCCAGGGCTATGCCAAGTCTGTTATTTATGCCGGGATCTATGTAAACCGGGACTGCTCCGCTGAGAATAAGAGCGTTAATAGCACTTATATGTACATTGCGGGGCATAAGTATTTTTTCGCCGGCCTTACAGGCTGACATAACCATGGCCTGAACAGCTGCCGTTGTACCGTTAACAATAAAAAAGCAGCTATTGGCGCCGAAAGCTTCCGCAGCCAATTGCTGTGCATTTTTTATGACCGATACGGGATGATTCAGGTTATCCAGCGGCTTCATGGAATTAACATCTGCTTTAAGGCATTTTTCTCCAAGAAAATCAGTAAGTTCCTTATTACCACGGCCGCCTTTGTGTCCCGGTACGTCGAAATGTACTATACGTTCTAATCCAAGCTTTTCCAAAGCCTCATATATGGGAGCATTTCTTTGGTCCAATCCTTTACCTCCTAAGAGTCATCATATTCATATCATTTAAAAGAATTCCGAAATCTGCCTGTTATTTTGAGTCTCATCCTAGGAGGCATACATCCTGATTGAAGAAATAATTTCTCCAACCCTAGCATCACTATCCTTCTATTCTATACTTGAAAAAAATAAAATTTAAAGTAAAAAGATTATTGCATATTTTATTCGTAAATGCAATATAAATATTTAATAAAAAATCGTAATAAAAACATATATTTCATTGCCGTTTTTAGGCTTTTTTGCGTCATAATACCAGGAAACCCCGGCATTCGTCTGAATTTTGAATACCAGGGTTATACAATACCCCATATATCCACTCTGTGTATTTAAGTTATTTGATTTGAATATATTTTTTGTTCCCTTTTCAATGTGAACAGTCAGGCAGATATTGTTGTCATTTTTATCCATATTTGGATTGCCGATGCTGTCCTGGATTACCGCTCACGATATTACAAAGCAGAGGCTCCACCGTCAATTGAGATAACGGCACCATGAATATAGGAAGATTCTTCGCTTAGCAGGAAACAAACAACATTTGCCACTTCATGAGGTTGACCTAACCTGCCCATCGGGACTGCTTCAGCCATTTTTTTAATGGCCTCTTCAGGGTATGCCTTCACCATTGGTGTTTCATTAGTGCCTGGGGCAATCGCATTAATTCTGATATTTTCCCTTCCATACTCGCCGGCAATAGCCTTTGTAAGCCCAATAACAGCATGTTTTGTTGCTGAATATACGCCCAGGGTAGGTATTCCAACCAATCCGCCCAGTGAAGCAGTATTTACAATTACTCCTCCTCCGGTTTTAAGCATTTCACTGATCACAAACTTTAACCCATAGAATACACCCTTAAGATTTACATCCACAATGGCATTGAATTCCTCTATGGAACATTCTACAGTACGAACTCCCGAACCGGAAATTCCTGCATTATTAAAAAATAAATCAATTTTCCCAAAGTATTCAACTGTTTGGGCAACATACCTTTTTACATCCTCAACTTTACTTACATCGGCCTGAATGAAAATTGCATCCGAGCCTGATTCTTTACAAAGCCGAACGGCCTCTTCACCGTTTTCCTCCGATATATCAACTATAGAAAGATTTGTCCCTTTTTTGGCCAGCTGCAGCGCCACTTCTCTTCCAAATCCACTGCCTCCGCCTGTAATAACAGCTGTCTTTCTATGCATATAAAACACTCCCCAATAAATTTTTTCAGATAAAGTTAATATACCCATAAACACCTTCCTGTTAGCAAACAGATGAAAAATAATATTTATAAATATACGGCAATGCAAACCAGTTTGATTGTTGTTTTGAATCTAAATATCCTGTTTTTGGAACTTTATGTTAGCAGCGATGGAAGTTACTGCTATCCAGATTAATAACAGGCATATGCTTGCAATTACCCCCAATGATTCAACAGAGTCTTTTTTCACTGCTCCTGACAAACTGTGTATGGCTGATTGAGGAAAAATCGGCAATAATATTCTCTGCACAGTATTGGAAAACATTTTAACAAGTGCAGGCAATATCATAATACCCAATGAAAAAGTAATTGCCCCTGCACTGCCATTAAATAAGAAAACAGCTGCTGCAGTTATAATGGTATAAAATACAGGCATAACCATAACACCTAAAACAAATCGCCTTACTGTAAAATCCTGAAGCGAAACTTCGGGCATATTATTGGCTGTTAAAATCATCCGGCTTGCCAAATATGATAGCAATACTACAACTATACTTATTGCTGCAGATAACAGAAAAAAAGTGATTAACTTACCAATAAAGAATTTTCTTCTGTCGGGTATTATTGCCAGTGAAACATTGATAAGCCTTGTTGAAAACTCCTTTGAAACAGATACAGCCGTAAAAATTATAAGCATAATATTAGCCAGGTCTGTGCCTAACATATTGGCTGAAAGCACGTCCATTGAAGATAACTCTGTAATTGTTTTCCCCTGGGTTACGTTCGTAGTCAGAGAAAAAGCCAACCCTAATGCCAGGCTTAATACTATCAAAACAAATATATAAACTTTTGAAGATTTCAGGAAAAATATTTTTTTAAATTCTGATTCAATTAATCTTCTCATATCTGTCACCTTTCTTTCGTCAGCTTTTATGCAGACGCATAGTCAGCTTTCCCTTCAGTCAGTTCTATAAACAGCTCTTCTAAAGACGGCTCAACTTTTGTAAGTTCATATATTGCCAGATTGTTTTCCTTTGCAGTAATTCCTATTTGTTTCATATCTAATTTGTGAACATGCAGTTCCTTATCACTTACAAATTTAATTAAAGCTCCGCTTTTCTCTAACAGTGATTTTAATTGCTTGTTATTCTCGCTTCTGACCTTTACATATGCACTCAGGCTTCTGCCTGACATTTCTTCTATGGTCATATCTGCAATTAATCTCCCCTGTGCCAATACAATTATTCTTTCGGCAATGGCTTGTATTTCACTCATTAGATGACTTGATACCAATACTGCTTTTCCTTTTTCGGCCAGTTCTTTCGCAAGGTTCCGTAGCCAGTGGATACCATCTACATCCAGACCGTTAAAAGGCTCATCCAATATTACTGTTTCGGGGTCCCCCATCAGGGCAGCCGCTATTCCCAGGCGTTGCTTCATTCCCAGCGAAAACTCACCAATTTGTTTATTTTTTGCTTTTTCCAAGCCTGACTTTTTAAGCACCTCTTCAACCCGTTTCGCAGGTAACCCGCTTGCCGTAGCAATTAATTCCAAATGTTGTCTGGCAGTAAACTTAGGGTTCACTGTATCTCCATCAATTAATGCACCAATTTTTGAGACGGGATTTTTCAGATCCTTATATTTTTTACCGCCAATCCTTATTTCTCCCCTGGTTGGTCTGGTTAATCTCAATATCATTTTCATGGTTGTAGACTTTCCGGCTCCGTTAGGGCCTAAAAACCCTGTTACCACTCCTGGCCGAATAACTAATGACAAATTGTCAACGGCTGTTATATCCTTAAATACTTTTGTTACATTCTTAATCTCAATCATTTTAATCGCTCCCAATCTTTTGTTCAGTCAGGTATGTTTTTGTAGCTTTATCTATAAAATAGTTTGTAAACTCCATTAACCTGCGGTCCTCCTCAGGCCACTGCTCCCTGTTTTCATAGGATGTTTTGTGAGCTTCCAGCAGATCCTTATTCCCCCTGGTAATTTTATTGGTCATGTTTATCCATTTCTTTGCAAACATCAGGCCCTGCTCACTTTCAGGCTGTATATCATTTAGTATAAGTGTTGCGGCTTCCAGTATCAGTGATTTCCAATCCCAATAAATATCCAGAATGGTTTTACTGTCCTTATAGTGCTTCACAAAAATATGTTCAGTTTTTTTGTCATATTTAATATCCTTATATTTAAAAATCGTGTCCTTGTTAAAGGAGAGCATCAGTTGAATCAAATTCCCCCAGGGTATACGGTTATTTTCTTCCAAACTAACCAGGCTTGCTTCAATAAGGGCTATGTTGGCTTTTAAATCATTTAACATGTGATAGAAAATGTCCAGCTGTCTTCTTAAAACACCGCCAATCTGCTCTGGTGTAACAGTTTCAACAAGAAGATTTTTAATGTCGGCAATTTTTAATCCCAATGACTTATAAAAAAGAACCTGCTGAAGCCTTGTCAAATCAGACTCTTTATAATACCTTCTTCCACTGGCATTATCTCTTGCCAGCGGCACTAATCCAATATTGTCGTAATATTGCAAGGTACGAATGGTAACCCCTGTTAATTTAGCAATCTCTCTTATGGAAAATATCTTTTCTTTTCGCATACCACCGCCTCCTTAATTTTTATTAAATCACATTACGTAACGTAATATGCAATAGCTAATTTTTATTTTTTTGCCGGGCGGGACAGTAATTTTCCATTTTAGCTGCGCTATTGAAATTAAATTTTCTTTATCTTCGGAAGGATGAGTAATCGTAAATACTAAAAAACTCACAGGTATTCCTGTGAGTTCTATTGTTTTTCGGTATACTGTTTTTATCACTATTCTTACTTGCGTTTGCTTCTTCAGGAGCAGGTTGTATGATTATTAGATATATATATTTTTTTCAGTTTCCTGCTGTAAGTTGCCATAATAACAAGCATAAGCACTACTGACGATACCTTCATGATTAAGATATTCGGAGGAAAAAATGTATAATAATCCGGTGTATTGAATGAGCCCCTGGTTTAAATTATTGGCTTCTAAGATATTTTTTTAAACAAACGTTCATGAAAGCATATCATACGAAGGTGCCGGCACCATACCGAAGCTGCAATACAGCATATGCCTGTAATAAATATTATATACCTGCCATCCGTTGTGCCGCTCCTCATCATGGAGAACATGGTAAAATGTCCAAATCCGCCCGTCAAATCTGCAACATAGTACAGTACCGGGAGAATATAGCCGCTCACCGCATGGCCGCTGACAGATGAAGCCAAAATACCCAAACCGCCGAGAAAAAACGCGTTTACACATGAAGACAGCGCGTGGACAACGAATACCTCACATTCCAAAGCCGACATCATGACGACAAACCCGCAGATTAATATCACCGTCAGCACCATCGCCATAATGATCCGTATGCCGCATATTAAAAGGTGAGGCATTTTTCGGGCACAAACAGTGTCCAGGATGCCGGGCTCCTGTTCGGGCGAATATACCGGAGTTAGCAGAATTACTCCGATAAACGGCAGGCACAGCTCAAGGGGATACGCAGCTGCTACTGCGTCGAGAGCCTTTATGCCGAACATAACCGGAGTAAGCACCAGTAAACCAATAGCCGCCGCTAACTGCGGAAATAGACTAAACCGCAGATTGTATTTTGCTGCGCTTAAATACAGGAACATACAAGAACCCCCTTCTCTTTGCGCTGAACACATAAATGGTCCCAATAACCAGTAAAACCGTAAGCAGCAGAATCCTGATCCTGTTTTGAACAAGATCGGGCAGGTAACTGATATAAGCTTCTACATTGCCCAGCCCGTTATGTCGCGGAATAAGCTGCAGCGGTCGTACACCGAAGTACGAATACAATTTGTTTCCGCCAAGCAAGTCGGTAAACCACCATATAAGCTGTATCGCAATTGCAGCAGGTGTATCGGTGAGTGTCGTAAAG
>Ga0209537_1001106_pt1 | contig 31255 bp, 26 predicted proteins | sample BioPla4DNA1_FD_187698 | JGI IMG/M metagenome (GOLD analysis project Ga0209537, IMG submission 187698) | Biogas fermentation microbial communities from Germany - Plant 4 DNA1 (SPAdes) (version 2) | ecosystem: Engineered > Bioreactor > Anaerobic > Digestate | place: Bielefeld, North...
ACCTGGTTGGGTAAAGCATCTGTACGCCCGGTGAAGGCGAGGGTTTGCTTTCTTTTATCGCCCGGAAACAGCCCCGGTTTTTAAGGATGACGCGGGTGGCCCAACCCGGCTTCCCCGTCGTCCTCTATTAATGACCCGGGGATTGCACCACCTGAAGTTTATTATTGAGCCGGAAAAACCATTGTCCGTAAAGGCTTACCTGTGGGCCTTGGTTAAACCGCTGAGTTAAATTGCTTTCCCCTGGGTTAGAACGTTTAAAGGGGCTTAAAGACCTGCGAAAAAAAGGAGTAAAAACGATGAAACCTTCAAATTACAACTTTATCTGGGCCACTGACGACCCGGATAAGGTAATGGTCTTTAACAGCCTGACTACTTCACTGGTTGAGGTAGGTAAAAAATATGCAGACTTATTTGCGTTGGGTGATTTTATGCAGAGTCTTTATAGTATATATTGAAATACTCTGCTCTGAAAATCACAAGTGGAAAATCAATAAAGTCGCGGTCTTTCTTTGGGTTTACACTCGGAGAAACGGAAAAAGCTTTCTAGCCGTTAGTTTTCAACGGTATAGAGAGCTTTATGTGTTTATCTATGTCATGTACCTGGTCATAAAATATTACATGGATTCAAGAAAATTTCATCTATAACTATTACCTAGTAATTACAACTGACAACTTTTATGTTAAACTTCATTACTAACAGGTCTTTTTAATGAAACTAATAGAAAAACGATAATACTGTGTAATACTCTAAAAAGTAAATCGTATTACTAATGGAGGGTAAAAAACAGATTAAGGCTTGGTCCTGAAAAAGGTCGCAAGACCTCTTCCCATTTTATGCGTGGTCTATCCACAAAAACTATTACCTGCCCACGAAGGGGACTTGTAACAGGTGAAAAGACAAGTATGTTTTCTGGTGTTAATTATCCTGGCCCTATTGTTCCTACCGGGCTGCAAAAACGGTGCGACCAAAGGGGAAATAAACGAACAAACCGTCACTGGCGGAGAAGATACCATCAGGATAGGTTATTTGGGAGATAAGGGCGGCTACGGCGGCAGCGAATGCCTGAAGGGAATTCGCATTGCCGTTGATGACATCAACAGGTCCGGGGGGTTGCTGGGTAAAAAAGTGGAACTGATTGAAGGGGACCATGGCGGCAAATCCTCCGAAACTGTCAGGGTGACCCAGGAGCTGGTGGCTCAAAAAGTGGTGGCGGTGATCGGCGACAACACCACCGGCATCACCAAACTTGCGGCTACCGTCTGCCAGGACAATAATGTGGTGTTGATCTCCCCCACTGCTTCCGGTAGCGGGGTGGTGGAGATGGGCGACTATATATTCCGGATTGCCTTGCTGGATACTGTGGCGGTTCCCGCCGTTGTCAAGTACCTTGCCGATGAGCTCAAGTGGAAAAGAGTTGCTCTGGTAAAGAATATCGGGCGGAGTTATACCGAGGGATTGGCTGCCATTTTCAAGCCGGCCCTTTTTAGGAACGGGATTGAAATTGTTAATGAGCAAAAGATAAGAAAAAATGATACCGATTTCAGCGTCCAGGTCAGTTCTCTTAAACAGAGCCAGTTCGATGGCCTGGTCTTTCCCGGTAATAGCCAGGAGGCCTATCTCTTTATGCAGGAAATGCGCAAACAGGGACTGCAGCATGTAGCTGTGGGCGGAGACGGGATGTACACCAGGGAGTTAATCGAATGCGGAGGAACCGCAGTGGAAGGTACCATGGTCTACGCGGGATTCGGGGTGGATCCCAAGAGTATTGAACCTAAAACGCTGGAATTCGTGGAAAAATACAAGGCCCTCTACAATAACCAGACGCCGGATGTTTTTGCAGCCCAGGCATATGACGCGGTAAACCTGCTGGCAGATGCTATCCGGGAAACCGGAAGCGCTGATCCGGCGATTATTAAGGAAAAGCTGGCAGGGACAAAGAACTGGCAGGGCGTCTCCGGGACTATCACCTTTGATCAGGACCGTGAGCCGGTCAAAAGCCCGGTCTATTTGTTGGAAGTAAAAGAGGGGCGTTATGTAGTAAAAGCACCCCTACCGGTCAGTTAATTAACCGACCATCTTCGGAGGTTGTATTTAGTTTCATGAATAAGCTCAGCTGGCAACAGGTAATAGTTATTATATTTTTTATATCCCTTTGTATTTTCCTGGTGAGTTTTAATGTATTAAAACCCCGGGTATTGATTCTCCACAGCTATGCAACTGATTACTCCTGGGTAAATGATGTGAATAAAGGCATTGACGAGGTAATTGGCAAAAAACCCTTTTCGGTAAAATATTATTACCTGGATACAAAGAAGCGCCCGGATACCGGCTATATGACAAACGCGGGGATTGCAGCAAGAAATCTCATTAATAAATGGAAGCCCGATGTAATTATTGCTGTTGACGATGAAGCCCAGATGCTCGATGACCATAATGACTATAAAATGTCTGTAAACTGCCAGCACTTCCTCGCCGGCATGCTGCTGGTGGCCCCGGAGCTGATGTGCTTCTACGCGCCTTACGTCAATTCCTATAAGCGGTACGGCTCCTCTTACGTCACCCCCTGCAACCTGTCCTGGGGTTTAGATAACCGCACAGTGGCTTTCCGGCTGGTTGGCCGGGAAAAAGCTTTCCGTATTGAAAACCGCATCCCCGGGGCCGATGCCAACCCTTACCTGGTGTTTGCCGCGTGCCTGGCCTCAGGCCTGTACGGTATCGAAAATAGGTTAACCCTGTCTTCCCCGCCGGTGTGCGGCAATGCTTATGAAATGCCGGAATTGGAGAAACTACCCGCAAGTTTAATGGCTGCCCTGACTATTTTTGAAAACAGTAAGATTGCCCGGGATTTATTTGGTGAGGACGTGATAGAGCATTACGCAAAGACAGCCCAAACTGAAATAGATCATTTTCTGGCATCCGTAACGGATTGGGAGAGAAGAAGGAATTTCGAGCAAGTATAGGAGCAAAAAACCAGGGGGATTTAATTAAGAAAATGAGTAGCAAGATAAAACCCTTGATGTTAGAGGAGACCAATCAATGTTTAACATCCAATCACTGGATCCTTCGTTGGCAGGGATGTATAAACGGTTTGCTTTTCCCTGGCAGCGGGATAGCTTGCCTGAAAAATGCATGGATCAGCGGGTGGTGGTGCTGGCCGCTTCACGGCTGTTGGAGCCGGCGGGCCTGGTAATTGCCAGTGTTAAACCAGAAACACGGACAGGTATCATCGATTCATTGTTTGTGGGAGACGACTTCCGTAACAGCGGACTTGGAACCGGACTGCTCCTGGCTGCCGAGGAACATTTAAGGGAAAAGGGATGCCGGAGAGTTTCCATCAGCTTTCCATTTGGCCGGAGGGAAACCTCAGCCCTGTGCAGGATCTTGCAGAAATGTGGTTGGGATGAGCCAGTTAAGTCCCATGAAATAGGCAAATTTAAGTTTAATGAATCATTTCTGTGGGTTAACCGGGTTGGTTTTCGCGGTAAGGACAGGGCCATCCCCTGGGATAAGCCGGCGCCTAAAGTTTTAGAAGAAATTAAAAAAGGTGAGGACAAATGGTATCCCCGGAGATTTTCACCTTTCCAGGGAGGGCGGCCTTACCCTGACACCAGCTTCTGGCTCTGTTGTGATGGCGAAATAGTGGGCTGGCTGATTACCGCCCGGGTGGCTGAAGATACCCTGTGTTATGGGATATTTTATATCAGGGAGGAGCTGCAGAGAACGGGGCGGGCTATACCACTACTGGCTCAAGTTATTAGAAAGCAGTTGGAGTTGGGAATAATTTACGGCTGTTGTTCGGTAAATTATCATCCCGACCGCTCCAACCCTAATTTGCGCCTCTTTTATGAGAAACGATTAAAGCCCAATGCCACCTTTTTGGTGGAGTTTTACCAGGCGAAAAAACAATTTTAGTTCAACATTGTGTCACAGTTATTGGCATGGGCTTTTGTGCCCGGTTGTTAGGCAAGCTCAACCGGAAAATTTGCGGAAATTTGTAATGAAAACTCAATCACAACGTATTAACTAAACAGAGAACCAAAAGGGGGTAAAACAAAGATGAGTGAACACCAAAAACCTTTGACCCGCGAGGAATTAGAAAAGAAAATTATCAAAAAAGCGCAATCAGACCATAACTTCAAGAAATTCCTGATGGAAAAGCCGCATGAAGCCATTGCCCAATTTGGCGTTCAAGTCCCCGAAGAAGTCGAAGTTAGAGTTGTCGAAGAGTCAGCTAATGTTGTATATCTGGTAGTGCCGGTTAATCCTGACGAGTTGACAGATGAACTATTGAATGCCGTGGCTGGAGGCGTTGCGGACCCTTGTTTTGATTTTAGTCTCTGTATTGATAAAAAATCTGATTAGAAAGAAAGGTTTTGTAAACTGTGCCTGGTAAAATATGTTCAGATTGAAATACCAATACAAGGTTTATAAAGGTAAACTTATCGCGGCTTAAAACCCTTAATGCACAATTCTAATACTGCAACCCATCAGAAATTTGAAAAGGAAAACTGTAAATAAAAAACAGTTGTTAATTATATTTGTCGCAGGGTACAGACACAAGGCGCCTGCCACCTAAGAAACACTTTTTCAAGGAGCATGTTTGTCAACAAAGACAGGGCGGATTGCCTTGGAATGTACGGCCTGGAGCATTATTTCCGGGTACGGTACCGGCGGGAGAAGAAGTTGAGGGAGGTGAAAAAGTCATAGTATCTTTTTTAAGATGTGTTTTTTTTGCTTGATTTTTTTAGCTTTATTATTTTGAGGAAAGAAAAGTGATAGACAGGAAGCTATAGAAAGAAGGTGAGATAGGGGTATGCGGCTCAACAAAAGAGGCTCAATCCTTATGTTATTTTGTTTATTTTCAATGTTACTGGTGATATACGGCTGTTCTTCCCCAGCAGGTCCAGGCGGCGAACAAAAAGATGCAGGAGAAATTAAAATTGGTGTTGTGGCCATGCTCAGTGGTGACGGGGCGGATTACGGCGTATCCATCAAGCAGGGACTAGAAACCGCCAGAGACAGGATTAACGGTGCCGGGGGAATTAACGGCAAAAAAATCAGCTTGATTATCGAAGATTCCCGCGGCGATAAAGACCAGGCCGTAAAAGCGGTGCAAAAACTGATCAACGAGGACCAGGTGCTGGCCATCATCGGTCCCACCAACAGCGGCGAGATGTTTGCCGTCGGCCCTATTGCCGACGATGCCGGTGTAGTCATTATGGGCACATCCAACACCGTTGAAGGTATTGGTGAGATCGGACCTTATGTATTCAGAAATTCTCTTCCAGAGGAAAACGTGATCCCCGTCACGGTGCGTAAGGCTAAAGAAAAGTTCGGCTTCACCAGAGCGGCCCTGCTGTACTCCAGCAACAACGACTGGGCCACCGGCTCCGCTAAAAGCTTTGAAAAAGCCCTGCAGGAACAGGGAGTGACCATTGTGGAAACCCAGACCTTTGCCGACGGGGATACCGACTTCCAGGCGCAGCTCACCAAAGTGGCGGCGGCAAAGCCCGAAGTCCTGGCTGTTTCCGGTTTGTACAGGGAGTCTGCGCTGCTCTTAATTCAGGCCAGGCAAATGGGCCTCAACCTGCCGGTGATGGGCGGCAACGGGTTTAACGACCCCGAGCTGATGAGGATTGCCGGCGATGCGGCGGAAGGCGCTCTGGTGGGCAGCCCGTGGTTTACCGGCCGGGACGACCCCACGACGCAGGCTTTCGTGGCCGAGTATCAAAAGCGTTACAATGCCGTCCCGAACCAATTTGCTGCTCAGGCTTACGATGCTCTGGGGATTATGGCCGAAGCCCTGAAGGTTGAAGGGGCTGCCGGTGACCGCGCCAAATTCAGAGATGCCCTGTCGGCTATTAAAGATTACCAGGGTGTCACCGGCAAGTTCTCCTTTGACGAAGAAGGCAACCCTTTAATGGATGCAGTGGTACTGGAAATAGTCAATGGTGAGTATCGTGAATTGAAATAGGCTGTTCTGATTATCAGAAGTGGAAAGTCAATGAAGGGCGCGGTTTTTCTTGGGTTTAACACCCGGAGAAACGGAAAAAAGCTCTCTAGCTGGTGTTTTTCAACGGTTTAGAGAGCTTTTCGTTTTGAACCATGCCATGAACCTGGTTTGATCAAATAATTAATCTAGGTTTTTGTTAGGGAAAATGAGTAATTTACATGCAGATACTTGTATGCTAAAGTTTTAGTAACCCCCTGGCTTTGCCATGTAGGGGCTTATATTTAAGGAGGTTTACCCAGTGCTTATTAAAAAGAAATTCCCGGTATTACTGGTAGTTTGCCTGATTGCGTTTATTTCTGCCTTCCTTGTGCCCTGTGGTTTTACTCTGGCGGCAGACGGCGATAAAGTTTTTGATATTATTGAAATCACCGACTTCCATGGCATGCTGGAAGATACTAAAGGCAACCCGGTAGCCGCAGTCATGGCCAGAAACATTAAAGAAATTGTTTACAGCAATCCCGAAAGGACCCTTATAGTTTCCGGCGGCGATAACTATCAGGGCACGGTTTTGTCCAATATGCTGAAAGGCGAGCCGGTTATGCACTTTTTTAATAATATTGGTGTGGCGGTTTCCGCGTTGGGCAACCACGAATTCGACTGGGGACCGGATACAGTAACCGCGCCTGGGATTGCCAATTACCCGATAATTTGTTCCAACCTTTTTTATAAGGGCACCAGTAAAAACGTGTTTGAGCCTTATGCAATTTTTGAAAAGGATGGCATGAAAATCGCCTTTGTGGGCGCTGTTACCGAAGAATTGCCGAATGTAGTGTTGCCCGACCATATCAAAGATTATGAGGTTGGGAACATTGTAGAAAACGTCAGACAGGCAGCCCGGGATGCCAGGGAGAAAGGCGCGCAGATTGTAATTGCTTTAATTCACGCCGGAGACAATAATGACAGCAGAACCGGTCCTGTTTTTGACGTGGCCAACCAGGCTGGTGATGTTATTGACGCTGTACTGGGCGGGCATACTCATACCCTGGTCAATACCACCGCGGCAAACGGTACGCCGGTGGCAATAGCCGGCTCCTACGGCAGGGGCTTTATTGATATGAAGATTACCAGACATGAGGATGGTTCCCTTGATTTCAATACACAGTACATTGCCTGTGACACGGACAACACAGTATTCCCCTATGGGTATAAAGCCCAGTCTCCAGTCGTTGACCAGTCAGTCAACGATATTGTCGAAACTGCTAAAATAAAGGTGGGTTCTGTAGCCAGCCAGGAGCTGGGTGAAACTGATACCGGCCTGAGCACCACCCAGGCAGACTTTCCCTGGGGTGAATCAGCGGCCGGGAACTGGGTATGCGATGTAATAAAAGAAAAAGCCGGCGCAGATATTGCCTTTATGAACAACGGTGCTCTGCAAATTGATATTCCACAAGGGGCAATAACCCTGGGAACCCTTTATGCCTTTACTCCCTTTGACAATACCATTATGACAGCAGAGATGACCGGTCCCCAAATTAAAAGAATACTTGAACAGGCTGTGGGTGACGGCGGTAAAGGCATCCAGGTATCCGGTTTAAAATTTACCTATGACCCCGGTGAGCCCAGCGGCAGCAGGGTAGTGAGCATCTATTTAACCGATGGTACCCCTGTTAATTTAACCGATAACAGCAAAACTTACAGGGTTGCAACCAATGACTTTTTAGCTACGGGTGGTGATGGCTTCACCGCCTTCAAGGAAGCCACCTTCCTTAACACCAACATTCCGGTCAGGGAAACCCTGGCCGAGAACATTCTGAATACCGGCCGGGTTACTGCCCGGTTGGAGGGAAGGGTCAAGAACATCCAAAATGCCAATCCCCATGAACCGCTCACCCGTGCTGAATTCGCCGGCATACTGGTACGCACCCTGGACCTTACCGGAGATGAGACTGCTGCTGCCAGGTTTTCTGACGTCCCGGCCGGGCAAAGGTTTGCGGGAGCGATCGGGGCGGCAGCAAAAGCGGGTTTTGCAAGCGGCTACGGAGACGGCACATTCCGGCCAGATAAGCATATCAGCCGTGAGGAAATGACCGTTATGATCATCAAGGCCATCGAAGCTGCGGGCTATACTATAGAAATTGCTGATGTTGAGGGGGCTATTGCGGGGTTTAACGATGGAAATGATGTTTCCGGATGGGCCAGGCCATCTCTGGCTGCAGCGGTGGAAGCCGGTATCATTCTCGGCAGGGAATCGGGCGACTTTGCCCCGCATGCTGAGGCGACCCGGGCCGAAGCTGCGGCGGTACTAATTCGTGCTCAAAATTATGTAAAATCGCTCAATTAGTATTAAGAGTCCACCGACAATTAGGTATGAAAAGGTGCTGGGTCAAAGACCGGCAAAAGGAGGGGAATTCGCAATGGAAAAAACAGCCCTGCTCATTATTGATATGCAGAACGACTTTTGCTTGCCGGGAGCACCCTTTGAGGTCAATGGGGCTATGTCAGTGGCGGCGCAGATTAAAAAAGCCTTGGATGCCGGCAGAAGCTGTAATTTACCCATTATACACGTCATCCGCCACTACCGGGCAGACGGTACTGATGTAGAAATTACCAGATTGCGGTCCTTTTTTGAAAAAGGCGGTGCATTGATAGAGGGGGCAAAGGGAGCAGAGATCATTGATGAGTTAAAACCGGTAAAAGGGGAGTATGTAGTTATCAAAAGGCGCTGGAGCGCCTTTTTCCAGACAGAACTGGATATGCTGCTGCGTAGACTAAAGGTTAACCGGATTGTGGTTACAGGGGTTCAAACCCCGAACTGCATACGGGCAACTGTATGGGATGCTAACTCCCTGGATTACGAGGTAATTGTGCTGACAGACGGAACAGGGGCAATGAGCCCGGAAATACACCAGGCCAACCTTTACGATATGCAAAATATCGGCATTGAACTGATGACTACAGAGGAATTCATCACTTATCTTCATAACCTTCAACAATAAGCTACAACCGCAATAATGCCAATGTAATGTTGAGATTATATTGATGTGCGAGCAGGATGTAATTTTAGATTTTTAAAACGGTCAGGTGACAGCCTATTGCTACCAGCCTGGTTTAATCTACAAATTAGACCAGGTTTTTTGTTAGATGAAACTGAGTAACTTGCCCTTTCTTGCAGGTGATTTAAAAGGAAAAGCCAGTTGCTGGTAGAAATTATGTTATAAAAACACAATTTTACATTTACATTCCTATCTGGGGTGATTTACATTAACTTTCTCCTTTCTTCCCTGAAAGAAGTATGTAAAAGTTATCCCTTGCAGGAGAAGGTACTGATTGTACCGGGATACAGGATGGGGCATGAGCTCTGTGAAGCTCTGGCCGGCAGTGGTGTGGGCTGGGTAAACTTGCGCCCTGAAGCTGCAACCGGACTTGCCCACCTGGTGGCCGGTGAAGAGCTGGCTGAGAAAGGCTTCACTTTTCTGCCGGGGCAGCTGGCCACAGCTGTTGTGGAGGAGGTCTACCACAGGCTGGAAAAAGAGAAATCCCTGCTCTACTTCGCCAGGGAAAGTTATTCCCCCGGGCTGGTCAGGGCCATAGCTTCCTCTATAGGTGAGCTGAGATACCATGGAGTTACCAGCGACAATCTCAGAGTAGACAGTTTTGTCAGCAAAGACAAGGGACAGGACATGGTCGCGCTGTTAAAGGCCTATGAGCATTACCTTGCGGACCATAAATTTATTGACGCCCCTGGCACGCTCTCATACGCCCTGGATTTACTTGCAAAGAGAACCAGCGCAGATTCTGATACCGTTTATCTGCTGCCCTCTTTTCTACAACTTGCCCCGCTGGAACGCCGGTTAATCGAATTACTTTCCAATGGAAGGCTTATAGTTTTAGCTGCAGATCCAGTTTACGGGTTATCCCTTCCGGGCATGGAGCCAGCGGTGGCACCCATGCTGGAAGACCTTACCGCTCCCCTTACCGAAGTGGACCGCCTGCCCTGGCTGTATCAAATTGACCGGTCGCCGGAGCCGGCTGGTGATGGTTCTTTGAGTATCTTTTACGCCTACGGGCTGCTCAATGAGGTCAGGGAAATTTTCAGGTGTATTATAAAGGAGGGGATATCTCTAGACAGGGTAGTGGTTGCCTACACCAGTAGCGACTATATTCCTGTCATTTATTCCCTGGCTAGGCGCCTGGGCTTGAATGTGACATACGGGGAGGGGATCCCCGGAAACCTCACCGCTCCCGGCAGGGTCCTCAAGGGCCTGGTTGAATGGATCAGGTCCGGCTACTCCGTCAGGGCGTTAAAAGCGCTGCTTTTAAGCGGTGATGTGGTGCTGCCGGGATCTAAAGAGGAAAGTACCGCTCCGTCACCGGCCGCAGCGGCACGGCTGCTGGCTGCTTCAGGCATCGGCTGGGGGAGGGACCGTTATATCCTGCTCAAACAAATGGCCGAAACCCTTAAGGAAAAAGCTGCGTCAGAACCGGCAGAGGAAGATGACGCGGAAAACAGGCGCCAGCAGTACCTGCGCCGGAGCGAGCTGGCAGAGGGGCTCTATACAGCCGTGCACGGCCTGCTCACCCACTTACCGCTGCCTGACCAGGAGGGCAGGATTGGTTTTAGGGAGCTTACCTCCAGTCTCTCCTCAATTCTACCGGTAATAACTAAAATCAAAAGTATTATTGATGCCGCGGCACTGCAGGGATTGATCAACAACCTGATCCAGGCCGGGCAGTTTGCGTCATTTAACCTGGAAACCGAAGAAGCTTTGGAACGGGTGGAAAACATCCTTGGCGTTTTCCGGGCCGGAGCGTCCGGTCCCAGGCCTGGCCACCTGCACGTCGTCAGTTATGAGAATTTAATCTGGTCCTGCCGTCCCCACACCTTCATTGCCGGGCTGGGCGCTGATAACTTCCCGGGCAGCAGCCGCCAGGACCCGGTTCTGCTTGATGGCGAGCGCAGGCTGATTCATTCCGGCTTGGCGCTGGGCACGGACAGGCCCATCGGGAATCAATATATGATGGCTCTGGCCCTTGCCTCCAGGCGGGGGCGGGTGACTTTGAGCTTCCCTTCCTTTGACGTGGTGGAAAACAGGGCTATTTCCCCTTCAAATATACTTCTCCAGGCGTACCGGCTTTTGCGAAAAGACACCTCCCTCGATTATACCGATCTCTCTAAGTTTCTGGGCAGCCCGGCGGGGTACTGCCCCCACGAGGGGACGCCGGCCCTGGATGAAACAGAGTGGTGGATAGGCAAGGTTTTAACGGGGCCGGGTGTGACCAACGGGGAAGAGACGGTTAGGAAGTGTTACCGGGGTATTGAGCAGGGCAGGCGGGCAATTATAGCCAGGCAAAGTCCCGATCCCACGGAATACGATGGCATGATTGACACTGACGGTGAATTTGACCCGCGCTGGAATAACGGGCTGGTGCTGTCCTCCAGCAGGATCGAGGAGCTGGCGGGTTGTCCATTTGCTTATTTTTTAAAAAACATCCTGCGGGTACTCCCTCCGGATGAACTAAGCTACGACCCGAACTGCTGGCTGAACCCGCTGGAGCGGGGTTCACTGCTGCACGAAGTCTTTTGCCGTTTTATGCAAAGGATAATAGCAAAGAACGAAAGCCCCAGCTTGCTGGTACACAGATCCATGCTCATGGAGATGGCTGATGAACTGATAGTTGAGTACAAAAAGAGGATTCCGGTTCCCAATGATTTTGTCTTCCAGCGGGAGGTAAGGGATATCCACCGTTCCTGTGAGGTTTTCCTGGCTGCCGAAGAAACCCATGCTGACGGCGATCCTGTTTTCTTTGAAGTACCCTTCGGGATGGGCAGCGAAGCACTTGCGGAGACAGGCCAGGGCCTGGTAGAACCGGTAAAAATATATCTCGGGGACGGGTCATGGTTTTTCCTGAGAGGGAAGATTGACAGGATTGACCGGGCCGGAGAGGGTGTCTACCATGTCTGGGACTACAAGACCGGGAGAACTTACGGGTTTGACGAGCACAGGCATTTCCGCGGCGGGCGGCAGATCCAGCACGCCCTGTACGCCATTGCCGCAGAGCAGATTATTAAGGGGTTGCTGCCTGAGGCAAAGCCCCGGGTGACTATCTCCGGGTATTACTTCCCTACGGAGCGGGGAGAAGGTTTGAGAATTTGCCGGCACCAGCAGGACAATCGTGAGCAAGTAGCCCAATTGCTCAACAATCTTTTTGACATCCTGGCAGAGGGCATATTCGTAGCCGCTGACGACGGAGAAAGATGTGGTATTTGCGATTACAGAGATGTCTGTGGCGGGGAAGTGGCCGTGGCCAGGGCAAAAGAACTTGCCTCGCCTGAGGGCAGCCCGCTCCTGGATTCCTGGAGGAGGCTAAAAAAATTTGGGTAATTACGTATTTAAAGACAGCGGGGCGCGCAAAGCAATAGTGACTGACCTCGATACCTGCCAGCTGGTGGAAGCCGGCGCCGGCTCCGGGAAAACACGCAGCCTGGTGGAGCGCATGGTGGCTCTCATCAGGGAAAACAAGTGTACCGTGGACAAAATAGCTGCTGTAACCTTTACCAGAAAGGCTGCCGCGGAGCTCAAGGAAAAATTTCAACTGTGTCTGGAAAGGGAACTGGCCCGGGAGAAGAATAAAGATGTCAGGGACAGGTTGAACCGTGCGCTGAATGATCTGGACCGCTGCTTTTTGGGTACGATCCACTCATTCTGTGCAACATTATTAAGGGAAAGGCCCGTTGAAGCCGGCCTGGACCCGGACTTTAGGGAAATCGAAGAACTGGAGGACGCCCTGCTGTGCGAGCAGGCCTGGGAGGATTACCTGAACCGGGTGCATGTTGAAAACCCGCAAGCGCTGGCGGACCTGAACAAAATCGATGTAAAACCAGAGGATTTGAAAGATATTTACAAAATGCTGTCTGGTTATCCCGATGTGGAAGTGGAGCGGCAGGACTTGCCGGCCCCGGATTTAAAGCCGGCAAGGGAAGCGTTAAAAACACTTTTAGACAGGGCTGAGAAACTGCTCCCCGCCGCGGTCCCCCAAAAGGGCTGGGACGGGCTGCAGTCCCTCTTGCGCAGGGCCCTGTGGTGGCGCAGGATATTTAACCTGGAGGATGATTTAATCTTTCTGCGCTTGTTGACGATCCTTGACAAGAAGGGGTGGGTTACCTACAACCGCTGGTCCTCGAAGGAAGATGCCAGCGAAATCAAGGACGCCTTTGACAGCTTCCGGGACGGGTTTGTTCTCCCCGTCCTGCAATCCTGGCGGGAACACAGGCACAGGTTCATTATCGATTTTGTTCTGCCGGCCGTTGAGCTTTACGGTAAACAGCGCCTGGAGAGATTAAGGCTGAATTTCCAGGATCTTTTAATCAGAGCTGCAGCCATGTTAAGAGATAATCCCGAGGTGCGGCGCTACTTTCAGGAAAGATACACCCATATTCTTGTGGATGAATTCCAGGATACCGACCCCATCCAGGCTGAAATCATGTTCTATCTCACCGGTCAGGATGCCTGCGAAAAGGACTGGCGCAGGCTTGTTCCCCGGCCGGGCTCGCTCTTTGTGGTTGGGGACCCGAAGCAGTCCATCTACCGCTTCCGCCGTGCAGACATCGACACCTATAACGAGGTAAAAAAACTGATTGAAGAGGGTGGGGGCAGGGTTCTTCAGCTAACGTCAAATTTTCGCTCGGTGCAGGCCATAGCAGACTGGGTTAACCCCGTCTTTCAAGAGATTCTGCCCTCTGAGGCCACTTCCTCTCAGGCTGCTTTCAGCGGCCTTGATCCGGTAAGGGGAAACGGGAAGGGGAATGCCGCAGGGGTCCGGATAATCAAGATACCAGGGGTTCCCCGGCATGCCCAGGAAAAAATAGCTTCAATCGATGCCAGCCGCATAGCCCGCTGGATCCGGTGGGCTTTGGACGGCGGGCTCACCCTGGACAGGACTGCTGAAGAGATCGAGGCTGGTTTAACTGAAAGGCCAAGGCCTGCTGACTTTATGATTTTGCTGCGTTACAAATCATATATGGATGTTTACGCCAGGGCCTTAGAGGAGCAGGGTATCCCTTTCCGGATAGCAGGCAGTGGCGGGGTTTCAGGCTCTCCAGAAATAGCTGAACTGCTGAAGATATTTAAGGCGCTGCTGGACCCGGATGACCCGGTGCGGCTGGTTGCTGTGCTGAGGGGAAGCCTTTTTGGCTTTAGCGACAACCAGCTGTGGCTTTTCAGAAAGGCCGGCCGGCATTTTAACATATATTCTGATCTCCCAGGCGGTCTGGATGATGATTTGCGGGAGATGTTCCAGTGGGCTTTTGACAGGTTGAAGACCTTCCGGGAATGGGTCCAGAAACTCCCGGCCAGTGCAGCCCTGGAAAGGATCATCCAGGAACTGGGGGTTCTGCCCTGCGCCCTAACTGGGGAGTTGGGCCGCAGCCGTGCTGGGCATCTGGTACAATGCCTGGAGTTTCTCGCCGCCGCTGAACGTGAGGGGATCACAACTCTTGTTGAACTGGTCGATTACCTTGCGCTCCTGGTAGAGACAGGGGTGGAGGAAGAAATAAATATAGCGCCCTGGGATGACGATGCTGTCAGGCTGATGAACCTGCATAAGGCCAAGGGGCTTGAAGCGCCGGTTGTTTTCCTGGCCAACCCCGGCAAAAATGTCTCCTGGGAGCCGGCTGTCCACATCAACAGGACCTGTGGTGTCCCCCGTGGTTATTTTGTTGTGGAGAAGAAAAAAGGAAACACCAGTGAAATCCTCAGTCAGCCTTTGGACTGGAATAAGTATGCCCCTATCGAAAAGCAGTACCTGGAAGCCGAGGAAAAACGACTTCTCTATGTGGCTGCCACCAGGGCGAGAAACCTGTTGGTTGTCAGCGTCTACCCGGATAAACCGGAGTCCAGCCCCTGGCATCCCTTTAGCGGGCATTTTGCTGGCGTGCCCGAATTAGAGGAAGTTCAGGCAGGGACGCATCAAAGGGCGGGCGTTGCCGGTGCTGAAATTACAGTCCAGGACCTGTACGAGGCCAGGGCCGGCTTTCCCGGTCCCGCGAGCTCCATTAATGTCCCCAGTTACAGCGTTACTTCTGTTACCGCCCTGTCCAAAGAGGGGGTCCAGGGTCCGGAAAGACATAGTACAGGCCTAGGGCAGTCCTGGGGCAGGGTGATTCACAGGGTACTGGAATCCTCTGTTAAGAAAGCGCCCGTTAACCTGGAGCTCTTTATTGAGAATGTTTTAGCGGAGGAGGGCAGGGCGCCGGAGGAAAAGGAGCAGGTCTTAAAGCTGGTAAAGAGAATAATGCAGTCAACTATCTGGCGGAGGATGCTGCGGAGTAAAAAGCGGTTTGTGGAAGTCCCTTTTTCAGTGAAGGTTGAAGAAGAAAAACAGGACTTTAAAGGGGGTACAATTGTTTCCGGGATTATCGACCTCGTTTTCCTCGAGGACGGCGGCTGGGTGATAGTTGATTACAAAACTGATACGGTGGAAAACAAAGAAGGTCTCGCCAATCTGGTGGAATACTACAGAGCCCAGGTGGAAATGTACCGTAGATTCTGGGAGGAGATAGCTAAAGAAAAGGTTTACGAAGCCGGTCTTTACTTCACCCATGCAGACAGGTGGGTTGTAGTTTCCTAAATCAACACTATTGCCCTAAATGAAATGACATAAATACGATTATTATTTTTATAAAATTCTGGATGTGTGTTAATTATGACCAGGTATCTTCTTGTTAAAGAAGGTCAGAAAGAGTATTTGGTTAAAGAAGAGAAAATTAAGGCTGAAAACGAACTGCAGGATGCTGTAAAGAAGAACCCGGAGTTAATTCCGATAGAAGATCTGAATTTGCTAAATCTCCTAGTTGTAGGACGTGAGACAACTTTACCTTCAGGCAGCATCGATTTGATGTGTATTGATGAAAAAGGTACCATCGTGATTGTTGAGTTTAAGAAAGGGCCGGAAAATCCGGATTCAAGGCGTGTGCTTGCGCAGCTCCTGGATTATGGCTCCCACCTCTGGGGGCTGACATTTGAGGAGTTCGAAGGGCTTTGCAGAAACTATTTTAATAGTACGAGGTGTACTGATCCTAAATTCCACGGGTTGAACAACCTTCGTGATGCATTTAATGTAATGTGGGGGCAGAATGTGGATGAGATAGATGAGATAAATGAAAGTGGTGAAGGCGAAAAGGGTTGGGAGAAATTTAAGGAGGGTGTTTCTCGTTGCCTGGCTGATGGCAGTTTTTATTATATAGTTATAAGTCCAGATATTGGTGATATTTTAAAGCGAACTATGAAGTATTTGACTATGACGAGTTCCTCTACTTTTGCAGGTGTCGAAATTGACCATTTTTCAAGTGACGGCAAAAAATATTTGTGCCCCGGGCTTACTTTCCGGATACAAAGACTAGCCGCGCTTCATCCGCCTCATCAAAGACAACGATGCAGAATTTTCTTGAAAAAAGTGATCCCGCAGCAAGACAGGTTTGGGAAAATCTATTCCAAATTTTAGAATTATATGGCGAGACTATTTATTGGGGGTTAGTTGGCTTTTCATTCAGGGTCAAGGTCCAAGGAAAATTGCTAACTATTCTCCGGGGATACCCGAAGGATTCAAAATGGGACAAGGATATGTTGTTGTTAACCGTTCCAAAAACTGATTTCCCTCAGGATATAAAGAGTTTTTTGGAAAAGTTTCAGAACAATCTCTCATTTTTTGGTAACTATTTAGTTAAAAAACCAAGTTATTCATCGGTAGTGGTGGGTAATGGACTTAAGTTAGACAATATAGACAAGTTTGTCAGCGCTTTAAATGAATTGGTTGAAGATCTCAGAGGGTTAAACTAACACAGGATGGATGGAGTATTGATATTAACATGTTTTGGTATCAAAAAAGGTAAACACAAATGCCTCAGTCCTTACAAATAGATTGGATTGATTACAGCAGCCGTGACAGAAACAAGATTCTTTCTATCCTTAGCCTACTCTACACTCCGGAAGCAGTGGATGAGCTCGGTATTAATCGATCGGGAGATAGAACTGCAAGGCAAGGAACGGGTCAAGCTGAACAGTGAAAAGTTCAGCTGGCGGGATGGAGTATGGCTGGGAGGCGGGGTCCTTTCGTCCTGGCAACCACGTCCATCGGGCAGGAGGGACTGGATTTCCATTACTATTGCAGGAAAATAGCGCACTGGAACCTGCCTTCCAATCCGGTTGAGCTGGAGCAGCGGGAGGGGCGGATCAACCGGTACAAGTGCCTTGCCATACGGCAAAACATTGCCAAAAAATACGGGAACAGAAAATTTAAAGAAGATATCTGGCGTGAGATGTTTGAATTCGCCACTCAGGAGGAAAGGCGGGACATGTGTCCCGAACTGGTACCCTTTTGGTGCCTGCCGGATCACGACAGGATGGTTAAAATCGAGCGGATTGTGCCGATGTATCCTTTGAGCAAGGATCAGGTAAAGTATGAACGGCTGATTAAAATACTGTCGCTCTACCGTCTCACCCTGGGGCAGGCGCGGCAGGAGGAACTGTTGGAGTATGTCCTGCAGAGCCAGCTGGATGAGGAGCAGATTAAAAAAATGTTTATCAACTTGAGTCCGTATTTCAAGGAACAGGCATGTTTATGCTGAAGTAAATTAGTAAATCATTATTGAAGAGAAAAATTTTAAAAGGAGCGTATAAGTCTATGACTAATAAAAAAACACCGCCGTCCATCGAAGAATGGCTTAAGGAAGCAAAGGCAGATCCTGTAGCTTCAAAGGTTGGGATGTTTTTACTTCACAATGGTGTTGTACGGCAAACACCTAAAGCAAAGGTTCGTCAAGGTCTTGATGATGGTTCGCAGGTTATAGGTTTGGAATTCTCTTATGACCCGGTCAAAGTTGACGAAGCCATTAAAGAAACATACAAGATGGATGGAATATTCTATGTGAAGGTCTGGCTTAATGAAGGGCAACTTGAGGTTGGGGATGACATCATGTATGTACTGGTAGGCGGCGATATTAGACCCCATGTTATAGATGCTCTGCAGTTTCTGGTTGAAAAAATAAAAACCGAATGTGTAACGGAAATAGAACAAAAAGCGTGAAGTAGATATGTAAAAAAATCGTAAAAATTCATCTACCATCAGATAATTTAGTCAGCTATGGATGGCTCACCCGCCAGGAGAATAGGGCGGAGCTAAGAGAGCAATGGAAAAAATTAATAAATGTCAATGATCGACATAATTACTAAAGGTATCTTGCCGGACAGTGTCCAAGTAATTCCTTATGTTTTTACGTGGGAGGAAAAGGGGAGTTGAGTAAAAAGTATAATAGCGAAATCGAATCCATCAATACATTTAAAGAGCTGAGTATATTCCAGGACCTGTTCGAACAGTCATTCGATGGTATTTTTATAACGGATGACCAGGGGATTATTATTGATTGGAATAAGAGCATGGAGAGGATTTGCGGAATTAAGCGTTCCGAGGTCATTGGGAAACAATGCTCCGATATTTTTCAAAAACTTGTGCCTGACAGTGAAAGAGTACATCACATGTTTAATGAACTGCTGGCAGCCAAAGAGGAATTATTAGAAGGCGGAAAGACCCGGTCGGTAAACCGCCTTATTGATATTACCATTTCTCACCCGGATGGAAACGTCAGTCAAATTCAACAATCCTCTTTTCTTATAAAAACAGGCGAGAGCATTAAGCTCTGCAGCATTCTGCGTGATGTCACGGAGCAGAAGCTAATCGAGAGAGAATTAAGAGAGCAAGTCAGCGACCTGGAAAATTCGTTAAAAGCAGCAGTTAGTGAACTTGTAGACGCTCATACCCGGTTGCGCCTGGAAACCATCGGGCGCAGGCAGGCAGAGCAAAAGCTGGAAACAGAACGGAAAAGGCTGTTCTCACTGCTGGATGAACTCCCGGCAATTGTCTATCTCCAGGCAAGAGACTACTCGATTCGGTATGCCAACCGCTCCTTCCGGGAAAAGCTCGGAGACCCGGCCGGCAAATTCTGCTATGAAATATTTTATGAATGCGATCATGCATGCGGTAGTTGCCCTGTTTGCCTTGTTTTTGAGACCGGTATTCCTCAGAAATGGGAGTGGACCTATTCTGATAAGCACACCTTCGAAGGTTATGAATATCCCTATTACGATGTTGATGGTACCATGATGGTACTTTCCATGAACATTGAAATAACCGTTCACAAACAATATGAGGAAAAGATGCGCGCAGCCCACCAGCGCCTTATGGATATTATCGAGTTTTTGCCCGACGCAACCTTTGTCATTGACCAGGACAAGAAAGTCATTGCCTGGAATAAGGCTATTGAGGAAATGACTGGTATCAAAAAGAAAGACATGATCGGAAAGAGGGATTATGCCGTGCCTTTTTATGGGGAAGCGCGGCCCCTGCTGATTGATCTGGTAGATATAGATGATCAAAGTGTTTTTGAAAAAAATAATTATAAAAACGTTGGGAGAAACGGGGACACCCTTTTTGCTGAAAACTACACACCTTCAGCATTTGGGGGCAAGGGCGCTATTTTGTGGGGTACGGCCTCCCCGCTTTACGACAGCCGGCGCAATCGTATTGGAGCTATAGAGTCTATCCGCGATATTTCAGAGCGCAGGAGACAGGAAGAGGCATTGCGTGAAAGTGAAGAACAGTATCGGACCATATTGCATAATGCTATGGAGGGATTCTGGCTAGTTGACATCAATGGAAAATTTCTGGATGTAAATGAAGCATACTGCCATATGACAGGTTACAGCCGTAAAGAACTTGCCAGTATGAGCATATGGGAAATAGACGCGGCACATACGAAAATGGAAATAAGCAAGCGCATCCAGGTGATGATTAATGAGGGCGGAGACCGTTTCGAGACCAGGCACAGGTGCAAGGACGGCAGCATAATCGAACTTGATGCCAGCGTTAAGTATCTTCCCAGGGGAGGCGGCAGGCTATTCTGTTTTTTTCGGGATATTACCGAGCGCAAACGGGCTGAGAGAGATCTCCGCATGTCGGAGGAAAGGTTCTCAAAGGCCTTCAGGTCAGGCCCCGGCCCGATGGCCATCAACAGCTTTATTGACGGCAGGTACATAGACATCAACGACACATTTTTGCGGGTCCTCGGCTACCGGCGTGAAGAGGTAATAGGCCGCACAGCAAAAGACTTGAATATCTGGGCAGATATTAATCATTATAAAAAGATAAAAAGACTTATCGCCCGGCACGGCAGAGTACAAAACCTCGAAACCAATTTTCTCACAAGTCGCGGTGAAGTCCGCACCGGACTTTTTTCAGCAGAAATAATCACTATCGGCGGAGAGCAGTGTATCTTGAGCACTGTAAACGACATAACCGAGCGCAGGCAGTTGGAGAAGGATATCGCCCGTCTTGAGCGGCTGCACCTTATTGGAGAAATGGCGGCCGGCATCGGACACGAGATTAGAAATCCTATGACCACGGTGCGCGGTTTTCTGCAAATGCTGTGCGGTAAAGCAGAGTGCGCCCAATACGTCGACTATTTCAAACTGATGATTGAAGAACTGGACCGGGCAAATTGTATAATTAGCGAGTTTCTTTCGCTGGCCAAAGATAAAGCAGTTAACCGGGAGCGCCGGGATCTCAACGATATCGTGAGGACCCTTTCACCCCTGATTACTGCTGACGCTATGGTTTTCGACAAACATGTGGCTTTTAAACTTGGAGAAGTGCAGGAATTACTGCTTGATGAAAAAGAAATACGCCAGCTTATATTGAACCTGGTTCGCAACGGGCTGGAGGCAATGCCTGCCCGTAAAAAGCTCACTATCAGCACTTATTTGGAAGAAGATGAAGTTGTTCTTGCAGTGCAGGATGAGGGCAGGGGGATCGGTTCTGAAATGCTGGATAAACTGGGCACGCCGTTTTTTACCACTAAAGAGCACGGAACCGGCCTTGGTTTGGCTGTTTGCTACAGCATAGCAGCAAGGCACAACGCCAGGATCGAGGTTGATACAGGCACAGGAGGGACGACCTTCTATGTCAGGTTCAAAAATATAACTCAAAAAGAGCAATCTATATAGCTTGCTCGTAATAAATATTAACGGTATTAACTATGACTTTCCTGAATATAGACATTTTCATTCTTCTGGTGGTGCCACACCAGCGGCTTGGATGTCTTATTTTTTTTGGTTACAATAGGCCTACATTAAAATAATTAAAAAACAGTAGAGGGGAAAGCCCCAAATCTTCCTGAGTTCCTTGACCTTCGCTTAGCTTCTGCCAGGACCTGCGTTTCTCATTTTATCAAACCCGCAGGCCAGAATCAGTGTAGACAGGCCCATCCCGACAAAAACCGGATCGCCCGCTTCAGGCAGGAAAAAGACCCACAACATGGCCAGGAGCGGTGCAAAAACAACTGCCCTGACTCCTGCCTCAGGCTTAATCCAGCCTGAAGCAAAAACAGCGCCAACGAGAGGGGCAAAAACAGTTACCCCGCGTAAGGCCATTGACAGGAAGGCCCAATCCAAGATCATTGTTTTTAAGTTTAAAAGTACAAATAAGAGACTCCCAGCACCAACGGCAAGCACCATTAAACGGGACGACAGTAGTATTTTCTTATCCGGTGCGTTGGGCTGAAACCGGTGGTAAAGATCCTGGGTCAGGACGGTGCTGATGCCGAGGGAAAGGGCAGCACCGGACAAAAACAAGGATACAAGCAAGGTCCCGAGAGCGGCTCCTCCCAACCAGGGATTCAAATAGCTGACGAGAAAAAGAGGCAGGGCTTTGCCCGGTTCAATTTCCGGATGCGAGGCACGCATATACAGGCCAATTACCGTCGCGATCAGGCCGGCAAGGGGAATCAAGAAGGCGGCCAGAAAAACACCTAGCCTGGCTGAACGGTTGTTTTTTGCCGCGAATACCGGTTGAAGATAGGTCTGGGTTGAGATGAAACCCACCACCACGGAAAAGACCGAGGCCAGTCCCTTTCCTTTGCCCTGGGGAAACAGGGAAAGCCAGGTTCCTTCAGGAAACGCCCAGTGCGCTCCTTGAAACCCGCCCAATAGGTGATAACCCGTCAAGCCGGCAATAAACAAGATCCCATAAATCAGTACAACTTTGATTAATCCCACCAAACTGGCGCCCCAAAACCCGCCGAAAATAACGCAGGTAAGCAGCGCCAGGGTAAACAACACAGCCGCAAGCTGTGCTGAAACAGGAAAAAGACTGCTCAGAATTGGTATTGCCGCCAGTCCCTGGGCGCCCACTTGAATAAACATCCCTACGGAAGTATAAACGGCAACCCAGGGACGTACGGATTCGCCATAGGTGCGGGCCAGAAACTGGGGAGCTGTATCCACCTTACCTGCCCGCAGGGGTTCCACCAGGAAGAGCCCCAGAACAAGACCGGCCAGACCTCCCCCAACGGTAAACCATATGGCGCTGATACCGTACTGATAAGCCATCTGAGCTGTGCCGACAGTTGAAGTTCCGCCTACGAAAGCTCCTACCAGGAAACCTCCAACAAGGGATGCACCAATTTGCCGGCTGCCCATAAAAAAGTCGCCTGCGGTATGGATAAAACGTGATGAGTAAAAGCCGGCCAGGCTCACCAAAAGGATAATTCCCAAAATGCTCAGGTAATGGGAGTATGTAATCATAGGCTGATTATAGCACACATTTTGGTTATTGGGACCATAGGCGGGCGATTACTCCCCTAATAAATACAACCAAGGCAACAGAGACCATTTGTAGGGAAACTTATAATCAGTCCCATGAGATTGAGCCTCCTTTTTAAGCCGGTACAAAATTCATTTGCCCGTGTTTATCCGCCCTAACCCAGAAATGCACGGAAGAGTGGCTTTCCTGGTATTTGGCGCCGCATTGCTGAAGCAATTTGATTACCCTTAGCTTTGTTCGCTGCTCACTGAATGACCATATCATTTCCAGGCACCCGTCCTCAAATAAAACGTCGATTTTAACCCCTTCGGCTTCCTTCCGGAGACGTTTCCATAACTCTTCGAATGCTAATGACCGGTCATTATAGTTTATTCCATCTTATACCATCGCATTTTACCACCTCATTTTACTAATTCCCCATGGAATATATTACTAATAAATATGATAATTCTTAATTTTAAGGAAATCAAGGCATATTTCTATAAATCTAAGAATAAATTCATTGGATCTGGGAGTAATGCTAATATATGATCGGTGGTAAGAAATGAATAATCTGGTAGGACTGCGTCTTAGAAAGGCGCGGGAAGCAAAAAATTTAACCCAGGTTCAGGTTAAAGCGCTGACAAATATAAATAATAAGACGTTATCTGGTTATGAGAAAGGGGTTAGTGAGCCGGACATCGATACGCTCAAAACCCTTGCTAATTTATATGAAACAAGTATTGATTATCTAGTTGGAAATACTGACGATCCCTCTCCTCCCCAACCCAAACAAAGAAAGCCAAATTTCGAGGAATACGTGCTGACGGCTCCGACCCTGGAAGATGCTGTACACAGAATAGCAGAGCTGCGCAATCGATATTGTATTGATAAGGAAACTTTTATACGCTTGTCTGAGATGGCTTATGACAAACATAGTTTGCCTAAATCAGCAGGACCTGGCAAAAAAGCGGGCCAGAAGAACAAAACTGCTAAAGGTCCTGCAATCTACGGAAAAGATGAAGCCAAGAAGTGAGCCAGAGGAATTATTAAAGTGATACAGTCTGTAAGGATCCATTCAGATTGGGGCTATGGTTTTGAGTAAAAACAATGAATTATTATATGACCTGGAGGACCGTCCGCCTGCAAACCGTACGCTCATTTATGCGGTGCAATGGCTTGGTTTTACCGTGGCCAACACGGCGGTACTGCCGATTGTAGTGGGGAGCGCCCTGGGGCTCGACCAGGCCGGCATTGCCAGCCTGGCCCAGCGCACTTTCTTTTTTCAGGCACTGGCGTCGCTGCTGCAGGTGTGCTTTGGCCACCGCCTGCCTATTATCGAAGGCCCGGCCGGCATGTGGTGGGCTGTTTTTATTACCCTGGGGGTTATGGCTCCGGGCCTGGGAAAACCCCTGAGCCTGCTGCGTACCGACCTGGAGTTCGGCGTTATAGCGGCCGGCCTTATCCTGGTGGCAGTGGGCCTGACGGGAGTCATCGGCAAGGCCTTAAAACTCTTTACACCCGCTGTAACAGGCTCAGTGCTTGTATTGCTGGGCCTGCAGTTAAGTGGAACCTTTGTGAGGGGAATGCTCGGGCTTAACACCGGCGGGGGGAGCATTGACCTGAAATCGGCCTTAGTATCCTTGCTTGTGGTGACCATCGTCGTGGTTATCAACCTCAAAGCCAGGGGGTTTTTGCAAAGCATAGCCATTCTGATAGGCATTGCGGTGGGATGGGTAATCGCCTTGTTTGTGGGGGTTCCCTCCGGGGAGTTTATCAAATCGGACGCGCTCATCACGCTGCCTGAATTGTTTGCCTGGGGTACCCCTACTTTTGACCCGGGGGTAGTGTTTGTATCCGTGCTCACCGGCCTGCTGGTACTGTCCAACCTGGTGGCCAGCATCCTGGCCATGGAACGGGTGCTGGGTTTAGAGCTGCCCCAGAAGTCATACAACAGGGGTGTAGCTTTTACCGGCATCGCTGATATCCTGGCCGGGTTAGGGGCGACGGTGGGCTTTGTGCCTTATTCTGCAGGCGCCGGCATGGTTGCTCTGACCAGGGTCGCTGCCAGGCTGCCCTTTATTATATTTACCATAGTCCTGATGTTACTGGGCCTGCTGCCGCAGGTGGGCGCTTTCCTGGCCTCAATTCCCCAACCGGTGGGTTATTCGGTGCTGCTGGCTTCCTTCTGCCAGATGCTGGGCTTCGGGCTGAAAGATTACGCCAGGATGCAGTTTAACGCCAGGGATTATTTTGTGGTAGGTCTGCCGATCCTCGTTGCCACTGGCGTGATGAACCTGCCGGCCGGCTCATTTGAGGGAATTCCTGTTTTCGCCCAGTACATCCTGGGTAACGGTTTTGTTGTTGGCATGCTGTTGTGTATGCTGCTCGAACACGTTCTCCTGCCTAAAAAATACTTCTCTTAGGGCGGATCTACCTACCCGGTATGGTACTCAAAAAACGGAACCTGCCTCCAGTGCTGTGATAGAAATATCGTGCATAAATTTATTCATTCAGGGTACTTCGTTTAGAAGTGCTTTTTTATGCCATTTCACTGGACTGGAGGAATGAAAAAACCGGTTTATACTAACGTTTATGTTTGTAATAATGTTGATAGCAGTTATTGTTAACCATATGCATATTATTCGGTTTACAATTGGCTTTTTTTGTGTAATAATTGTATTCGAGCGTAAAGTTATTTCAAGGAAAGATTCTCAAAATTAATGAGCAAGCTAATTTAGGACTTTTTTTCTGGTTAATAACAATTATTAACCCTAATATGACAGGCTTGTGTCACTAGCCCCTTTTATACTGAAAATATAATCAAGAAAAGGGGATGGTGGATGTGGCGTTACCGGCCGAATTCTTGAAAAAACTAAAGATTGGGGAGTCGCAGAGAAGTGATAACCTGGTTATATTCCCCCTATTGAATGGTGAAAGGGAGGAGCCCGGGTATATTCTTCTCGATGAAGCCCTGGAGCAGGGTATCCTTGAAGTGAAGGAGGCCAGTTCAGAGGGCAGGGTTAATGAAATCTTTGTCTGCAACAGCAGCGACCGGCCGGTACTGATCCTGGATGGAGAAATACTGGTAGGAGCAAAGCAGAACCGGGTGGTGAATGCCAGTATTCTCGTTGGGCCGAAGGTGGAGCTGAAGGTACCGGTAAGCTGTGTCGAGCAGCAGCGCTGGCGCTATGTCTCGGAAAAGTTTACAGAAAGCCGGCGTTTTTCCTACGCCAGGATGCGGGCCCAAAAAAGTGAACAAGTATCACAATATCTTGAAGCGATGGGTGTGTTTGCTGCAGACCAGGGCGCGATATGGGATGAAGTCGAGCGGAAGCAGAGGAAAATGCGGGTGGATTCGCCAACCCGGGCGGTCAATGATGTCTACGAGAGTCACGAGGAGAAACTCCGGAGATACTGTGACGCCTTTCAGGCCCTGGAATGTCAGGTGGGCGCTGTAGTTTTTATCAATGGGAGATTTACCTGCCTTGATGCCTTTGATACGCCGTTCACTCTGCAGAAGATGTATAAGAAGATGGTGGAGAGTTATGCGCTGGACGCAATTGAAATGGCCGGCCTGGAGCAAAAGGAAATCAATGACGGGGATGTACAGGATCTGCTGACCAGGGCGGCTGCGGCTAAAGTTTCAGTATATCCCTCCGTGGGCTTGGGTGAGGATTTGCGCCTGAGCGGCGATGGTATAACAGGCTCAAGTCTCATTTTGGGAGACAGGGTGATCCACCTGGCTTTGTTCGCGTCTGAGAATATAAAACAGGAAAGAAGATACAGTCCGCTCAGCAGGCCTAGCAGGAGAACCAGGAGGAGCCGTATCTAGAGCAGGTTTATTTGGTGAAAAGAAGGCAGGGACATCGTTCCCTGCCTTCTTGCAGTTCCCACGGGCGTCTGCTAGTTTCCACAGGCGCTTGCTGATGCTATGACAGTATTATTCAAGCCTGGTCAAGCCTCCTGCAATATAAATCGATAATATCGTCTCCATGATTAGGGGAAATAAGTTTTCGCCCGGCTATTCTTTTTTTAAAAAAGAGCTTAACCGGCTGACTAAAAGAGTAGTAATCAGGACCTGTTAAACACAGTAGAAATAAGCATCGCTGCCAGGATCAGGCCTGCGCCAATCAGGCCCAGTCGGCCCAAACGCTCTCCCGCCCACCAGTAACCTGCCAGTGCCGCAAACACTGGTTCAGTGGTCAAAACAACCGCAAATCTAGTGGGAGTACTGAACCTTTGCATGTAGTTCTGCACCAAAAAAGCCAGGGCTGTAGCGAAGACTGCGGTTGGCGGATAGGGCATTGTAGGTAAGATAGGGAGGGAAAGGCTCCACAATCAGGCCGATAATAGAGCACACCAGACCGACAAAAAGGATTTGCACCGCGGTAATGGCTACAGCGTTATGTTTATGAGAATAAAGATCAACCGTTATGATGTGCATCGCAAACCCAAAGGCGCAGATTAAAACCAGCATGTCTCCATAATTGAGTCTAAAGGAGCCGGAAGGAAAGGAAATAAAAAATAAGCCCAAAGCTGCCATTATTACCGTCAAGCTGGTGATTAAGCCGGGTTTTTTCTTATTTATCAGCGCGTAGATTAGCGGCACTAAAACTACCGATACCCCGGTTATAAAACCGGCGTTAGATGATGTGGTATATTTCAGGCCAAGGGTTTGAAATGAGTAACCGATACATAGAAATATTCCTAACAGCGATCCGGTGGTCAGGGTGGGGAAACGGACTTTTAGTATATCTTTGAAAGACAGGGCTGCTAAAAGTAAAGAAGCCAGGAGAAACCTGATTCCTACAAACAGAAAAGGGCCAATATCCGCCAGGGCATTCTTTACGATTACAAAAGTAACACCCCAGATACAGGCAACCAATACCATGCTCAGATCTGCCCACGTGCTGCTAATTTTCCTGACCAAAAAAACTACCCCATTTTCGACATAATATTAATTCTGCAACTACATAACAGTACCAAGAAAATGATTTAATTTCAAGATTGTGCTGGCTCTAAATACAGTATTGCGGCTACTTATCGGGGCGGTTTTTGGCTCTGAAAATGAGCAGGGATAAAAGGGGAATAATGTAATTATACCCTTTGCCAGTGTTAACGTTATCAGTCTTCATTACGAAATCTGCAGGACATAACCAGGGCGCTGGCTGGCAAAATGGCGCACGCTTTGAATTGCTGGAATCCGGCCCCGGCGATTGTTCTTTGACCCGGCTGCCTGGGATATGACTATTGACTTTCTCCATAAATGCAATTAATTTAAAACTTCCAAATAAATATGTTCCGTGCGGGGGTAACCCTCAGGATCGCATTGAAAAGCATAGCAAGTGAAATCATCCAGGCTGTCAAAGGCCCTGCCGTCGGTTTCCCTGGTAACTGTCTTTTCCCTGCTGTTATAATTATAAGTTTCCGGTTCTCCGGAAATGGGATGGGCGCGAAAGCGTAATTCGGCACTGCCCGACCCTTCCAGGTAGCGTTGCAGTTGCTCTGGTGTTCGAATGAGAATATGAGGTTTTTGCGGCTTATATTCGTTCAATAGAATCCCCCCTGACCTTAGGATGCCATTTCAAAGCGGAAATAATCGTAGAAGTCTTTGAAAATGAAAACATTCGAAGCATGGGAGATTCTTAGGTTGAAATGACTTAACTTGTATAATTCATTTTAGGAGTTCTGGTGTGAGGGCAGGCAGGTATTTTTTTCTGGAGTTTGCTTTAACGACAACGTGTAAAGCGAGTTGGGATTGCAGGTGAGGCGTTGAAAAACATTTTTAGTATCTGGGCAGCCCAGCCTGCTGCTAGAGTAACTTCTGAAAGCGAGGTTTTTGGGGTCTTAACTCTTAGCGTTGGTATTTTTAATTATATCTTTTATTTTAAGCTCAAGAGCTTTTCTCAGCCGTATTGTCTTTACCAGCTTCTCGCCGGCCCTCCGGGAACACTGCAGAGCATTGCTGTCGTTTAAAGCTTCACCTGCTTTGAAAAGGTTGAACACTTTAACCTGATCGATTACCCTGTAGCCGAGGGCTTGCAGTGCAAGGCTCATTGCCTCAGGGGTAAACCCCATGTCCTTTTCATTTTGCTGCTCGCAAACTGCTATTACAGCGGCATACTTACCCCCCAGGGCTTCATTGATACTTAACCAGCAGGAACGGTCGTCTTCTGCAAATACTTCAAAACAATAACACCTGTCGATGAAGGCTTTCATGTCAGCGGATATATTATAAAAATAAGTAGGTGAACCCAGGATGATGCCGTCCGCATCTAAAAGGAGGGGATATATTTTTTGCATGTCATCATTTATAACGCACCTGTAAGTTTCATTGCATCCTTCACAACCCAGGCAATCCTTTATGGTATAATCACCAAGAAAAATTAATTCTGTTTCTGCGCCTTCTTTTTGGGCAGCTTTAAGTGCTTCTTGTAACAGGATGGAAGTATTGCCTTTTTTTCTTTTGCTGCCGGCAATGCCTAGGATTTTCATCGAAAAAACCTCCAAATTTTTAATAAAACCATAATAGATTCGTTTTACTTATGTCAAGCTAGATGGTAGTCTTATAAAAATTGTCTTATATTAAGAGAATAAACCGGGGAAGGCAAATGCAATGAACAGCAATATTACAAACTGGAAAAACGGTTTTAGGGACGGTATTCCAATATGTCTGGGCTATTTTGCCGTTTCCTTTACCTTTGGGATTTTGGCGAAGGGTGCGGGTCTTACTCCCTTTCAGGCGGTTCTAATGTCTGCGACAAACTTTACCTCTGCCGGGCAATTTGCAGCCCTTGGACTGATTGGAGCTTCTGCAACTTACGTGGAAATGTCCATCACTCAATTAGTTATAAACATGAGGTATTTTCTGATGTCCTGTGCGCTGTCGCAAAAGCTAGATTCAAGAGCAGCTTTTCTACACAGGTTTCTGGTTGCCTTTGGGAACTCGGATGAGATATTCGGGCTGTCAGTTTGTAAGGAGGGTAAATTAAACCCGTTCTATAATTACGGGCTATTCAGCATTGCCATGCCGGGCTGGGCCCTTGGTACGCTCTGCGGTACTGTTTCAGGGAGTCTGTTGCCAGAAAGAATAATCAGCGCCTTGAGTATTGCCCTTTATGCCATGTTTATAGCGGTGATAATTCCACCGGCAAAGGGCAACAAGCTGTTGCTTGGAATAATCCTGTTGTCTATGATTTCCAGTTTATTATTCACACAGGTTTCAATCCTGAACCAAATCACACCGGGTTTCAAAATTATCATATTGACGGTATTGATTGCGGGCATTGCGGCATTCTTGTTCCCGGTCAGGGAGGTTGCTGATGAGCGGTAACGTCTATATCTATATTCTGGTCATGGCCGGAGTCACTTATCTCATAAGGCTTATGCCTTTGGCCTTAATTCGCAAGGAAATCAATAACGTGTACATCAGATCATTTCTCTACTACGTGCCCTATGTGACCCTGGCGGTGATGACCTTCCCTGCAATATTAGGTGCAACAGCCACTATCTGGTCCGGTTTGGCTGGTTTTTTCGTAGCGGTACTCCTTGCTTACCGGGGAGGCAATCTGTTTCAGGTTTCCTTGCTTGCCTGTCTTACGGTTTTTATTATTGAGCTTTTTGTTGTTCCCGGCATATTTTAAAATGCTTTCGAAGAAACTTGTTAGATCTTACCGGGCAGGGGCAGGGGACATGGCGTAAAACGCAGCGGGGTATGTTGATTTGCCTTGGCGGCAGGCGGCAAGATCATCCCGGCTGCTGCAAAACCGCGAGCAGGCAAGTGGCTTGGAAGGTAGCTTCAGGATTCTGGGTAAACATCATGCTGTGGACATTCATGCCGCAGACGCAGCACTGGCAGAGGATGAAAAATGCCTGTTTAAGGATAGAGATAACAGCCAGGGAAGGGGGCAGGAATGCCAATCCGTGGGCAATCTGTTGGAAAGACTGGTGTTTAAGGAAAAAGGAGGGCAATGCGCTGTCATCCCGGAAGCCGTTGCATTGCCTGCGTACATGCAGGAAATACTGGTTACCGGGTTAATGATATACCGGCATACTGAGAGAATCCCCACCGGCCGAAGCCACAGGTCAGGCATGTTATGGATGGAACGCTGGAGTGGGTTGGTGTAACCGTGCTGATTTGAAGCACGGTGTTTGATTGGAGGTGGTCCTTTGGCATCCCTGGGACAAGCTGGTATTCTGCTTCTGGTCATTATTTTACTGGGCCTTGTTGGACATAACTACATAGTGGCCGCCGCTGCGGGGGTGCTGCTGGTTCTGCACCTGCTGCACGGCGATGTGCTATTCCCCATACTGGAAAAGAATGCCCTCAATGTGGGTATCGGTATTATCACCCTGGCCATATTAATCCCCTTTGCCAGCGGGGAAATTGGCTGGCCTGAAATATATAGAACCATGGCCAGCCCCACCGGGCTGGTGGCACTGGCCATGGGTATTTTTGTGGCTTATTTAGGGGGGCGGGGGGTTGAATTCCTAACCTCTCAGCCCCAGGTTATGGTGGGTCTAATGGTGGGTACCATTTTGGGTGTAGCCTTCTTCCGGGGTGTACCCGTGGGGCCCCTCATTGCCGCCGGTATGGTGGCGCTGGTCATGGGACTGTTAGGGTATGGCAGGTGAAGTACTGGGTGGCCTGGGATTCCTTCGTTGTTGTT
>Ga0209537_1001109_pt1 | contig 31214 bp, 29 predicted proteins | sample BioPla4DNA1_FD_187698 | JGI IMG/M metagenome (GOLD analysis project Ga0209537, IMG submission 187698) | Biogas fermentation microbial communities from Germany - Plant 4 DNA1 (SPAdes) (version 2) | ecosystem: Engineered > Bioreactor > Anaerobic > Digestate | place: Bielefeld, North...
CTCATGCTGATCATATGTGGGTCAAATATGTGTTACGAGGAATCACCCAAATCACTGCCTTCTCGGCTTAAGATAGATATTTATTAACTAAGACCAGGAGTTTCTCCTACTAAACCTTGACACAGACCCTGTCACCCCCGCAGTTGCCAGAGCTAGGCTTTTTCCGATAAAATATAGCTTATGGTACAGGGCACTACAGCCAACCGCATACTGGTTTTCGCACCTCATCCCGACGATGACGTCCTGGGCTGCGGCGGCAGCATAGCCCGTCATGTCGAAGAGGGTGCGCAAATCAAGATCGTATACCTGACCTCCGGCGAATCCGGCAGTTTAACCGTCAGCAAAGCGGAGTTGGCCGGGCTGCGGGAAAAAGAAGCCCTGGCTGCAGCCCGGGTTCTGGGGGTAAACGACACTGAATTCTTGCGCTGGCCTGACGGATATCTCACGATAAAACCCGAATACCTGATAAAGCTGACCAGTTTAATCAGGGCGGAAAAACCTCACCGCATCTACCTGCCCCACAGCCAGGACCTGGTTCCCGACCACCTGGTTACCCACCAGCTGGTTGTAGAAGCCATGCGCCGGTCTGCAGGACCCTGGTTTCAGGAATGCTCGCCGGGGCCCTGGTCGGTTGCCACCGCACTGGGCTACGAGATATGGAGCCCGATTTTAAACCCCGGCCTGGCCCTGGACATCTCCAGCTTTATGGATAAGAAGATAGCTGCCCTCAGGGAGCACCGTTCCCAGTTGGAAGGCTTTCGCTATGATGATGCCATCACCGCACTCAACCGTTACCGCGCGGTGATGAACAGCAGTTATATGTACTGCGAATGTTTTCAGCTCATAAAAATTCAAGCGGTAACGGATAATCCTGCCTATGAATAGTATCAGCCCAAGGGTACTCATCATCACCCCGTTTCACAAAAGCCAGCGCGGCAATACCCTGACAACCCGGCGCATCCTGACCGGCCTGACCCGCCAGGGCTTGAACGCAGGGCTTCTGTCACTGGAAGATCCCGATTACTGGAATAAACTGCACCAATACCTGCACAGCAATCGTTTCGACATTATCCACGGTTTCAACGGCTTACACATGGCCGAACTGGTGAAGCGTTGCCCTCAACTGCGTGAATACCCCTTGATAGTGACCTTAACCGGAACCGACATCAACCTGGCGGGGGATCAAGGTTATGGCAATCTCCAGCCGGTGTTAAGCATGGCAAAATACATCGTAGTATTCCATGAGCATTTTAAAACCCGGCTGATAGGCCATGACCCTGCTTTTAAGAAGCGGATCGCGGTAATCCCGCAGGGCGTTTGCCTCCCCCCTGCACCTGCCCGCAAAGTGGAGGATTTCGGAATTCCGCCTGGCAGTACGGTTTTTCTGCTGCCTACCGGGTTGCGCCCGGTAAAAAACCTGGATTTGGCCCTGGACGGCCTGGAGAGACTGGCCCATGAAGACAGCCGGGTGTATTTGTTGATAATGGGACCGGTAATTGACCGGACCTATGCACAAGGCATATTGCAGCGTATCAGCACCCTGCCCTGGGCTACTTACCTGGGGGAAATCCCGCATACCGAAATCAGTGGGATTTTGGCCGCAGGTGATGTGGTTATCAACTGCTCTGAGTCGGAAGGCCAACCGCAGGCAGCTCTCGAAGCGATGAGCCTGGGCATACCGGCTATTCTGAGCGACGTTCCAGGCAACCGGGGCATAATCACCAGCGGCCGGGAAGGTTTTTACATCAAAAGCCCCGGGGATTTATACCGGGCTGCCTATACCCTGCATACACAACCTGACCTGCGCTACAAGATGGGCCTGGCAGCCCGAGAGCTGGTCAAGAGCAGGTTTGATTACAGCTATGAGATAAGTCAGTATATACAGCTTTATAGAAAAATGCTGCCTTTTCGTCCTGAGTAAATAAGGAAAGGCCGATATCCTGGTAACAATTCAGGCAGCGGAAGCGGCGTCTATTCGTTCTGAACAAACGGGGAAGACTGGGATCTTGATTCACCCGCCGCTTTCATGCACCTTTTCATCCTGAATAATCGGGGAAGGCTACATTCTCCGGCTGCTGCCGGTGTGTGCCGGGCATTGCTGGCCGGCCAGGTCGGGAAGGGCGTGACCATGCGCCGGCTGCGGCGGCAGGATATGAACACCCGCATCAGATCATGCCATATCTCAGCCGGAGGCAGGTGGAAATGCCTATACCGCTTCAATCACCGAACTGTCGTCATTACTGGGGGAATTGACCCTTGTTGATACTGCATAGTATTCGAGTTCATCTTCAGGGCGCAACCTATACAGCAATGCTTTTATGGCTTCCGGGTTTAAAGCCTCCGGCCCGTTCAGCCATACAGCTTCCAAATGGCGGGGCAGGATCAGCGGCATGCGGTTGTGCAGCCAGGCAATAGCCGGCACCGGCTCGGTAGTGATGATGGTAAAGGTTTCTAAATCAGCCCCCTGAGGATCAGTCCACGTCTCCCACAGCCCGGCAAAAGCGAACACTTCTCTGGATTTTTTCATCACCCGGTAAGGGATTTTGCCTTTTTCCGCGGGGAACCATTCATAGTATCCATCAGCCGGCACCAGACAGCGCCGGTAGCGCAAAGCGCTGCGAAAAGCCGGCTTCTCAGCGACGGTTTCGATCCGCGCATTGATCAGCCGGTTGCCGATTTTGGCCTCCCTGGCCCATCGCGGCACCAACCCCCAGCGCATCATACGCAACTGGTTGCCCTCCGGGCTTTTAATCACCACCGGCAGGGTCTGGCTGGGGGCTGCATTATAGCGCGGCTTCATGGTGAAACCCGGGTTTGGGCAGGCAAAGCGCTCACACAGCTCATCGATGTCATCCAGGATGGAATAGCGACCGCACATATCCTCAGTTCCTCCAAAAATCAATTCACGGCAGCACGGATCTCTCCTGCCGTGTCATCCAGCCCCTGCCTGGAGCCGATGCCCTGCCTGTGTACCGGTAGCCTTAATGGTTCCAGCAGGCAACTCCAGCACAGAATAAGCCTTCTTATGGTAGGGCAGGGTTTTTCCCCGGGGCACATTTTCGTAAAGCGCCAGCACCCGCAGCTCGCGGTCAAGATAGATTACATCAATAGGAAAACGCATGAAAAAAGTGTGTACGCTCTTACAGGGAGCAATCAGCATGCCCTGCCCCGGGGGCAGAGATTTGTAGGGCAGCAGCCCACACAGGCGCTTCCAGAAGGTATTGGCCTGTATAGTGTGCCGGCATAGTAATTGGTTGTTGTCCAGGTTTAATATCAAAACAGCCTCCAAAAACAGTACTATCGGTACGGGACTCCTTCCCCTGCTGCGACCGCCAGGGATATCCGGCAGCCGCTGCAAAGCCTATAGAAACAGACTATAATCGCTGATATTGGCCTTGTTTGGGGCCAGGCCAGCATAAATATATTTCAGTTAATAATAGATATATGAATATGCAGCAACTGTCCACAATAGGTTTCACGTTCTATTATTTTCCATTATAATGTATGTAGATTCGCTTTAATATATCTGCCTTATAACTACCGGTGCATATAGAGATAAGGCTTTTTATTTTGAATGTTTTTTCATAATTAACTGTAATAAAAATAACGGAAGAAGTAGAGCTTATGCTTGGTCTGATCCCCGGCCGCAATCAAAAAGGCTTTACCCTGGTTGAAATCCTGGTTTCGCTATTGATCCTGGGTTTGATACTTGTCGGCCTTTTGCCGCTTTTAACCATGGCCAACCGCATCATGTACCAGAACCGCGACCAGCTGGTGGCCATGCAGCTGGCCCGGGAGGAGATCGAATCCATCTCCGCACAGGTAACCCCGCAGAACTACAATGACCCTGACGGTCCCCTGGTGCCGGGGGTATATTATAAATACCTGGACCGCAATCTTAATGAGGTAGAGGAGGACAGCCCGTCCCGGGTTTATACCATTACCACCTCCATCGGCTGGGTCGATGATGCTTCAGATGGCGAATCCCCCAGCGATCCGATTCCATTTGATTATAAATACCTTGAGGTCAGTGTTTCGGCCCCCAGTATTTTTACCGGTAAGGTGACTGAGCGTGTAGATTTTGAGACCTACCGCGCCCGTGAAGGAGCCGCCGATCCTATTGCCGGTGTTCTGGTACAGGTGGAGCGGGCCTGGCGGGACGATCCTGATGTGGCAACTCCGGTGGAAGGGGCTCTGGTTACTGTCACCGCCCCTGATGGGGAAAGCTTCAGCAGTATGACCGACAGCAAAGGCCGGGCTTTGATCGAACTGCACCCTTCGGGAAGCAACGAAATCGCATCCTACCATATCACGGCCTCCAAAGCAGGCATGATGCTGCACCCTGATTATTCTGACGGCATAAACCAGATAATCAACCGCTACAGCACCCCTACAGTGGTATTGCAGATGGAAGAACCGGTGTCAATTGTCCTTTCTTTAAACAGACCGCATTACGGCGGTAAGGTCACCCTAAGCGGGGGCAACCAGCCGGGGGGAAAACCGCTGGAAGTTGATCTTAGCCCGGAAGCTACACAGGTCAGATTCGACAACCTGTGGCCGGTAAGCGAGGTAGGCAACATATCAGGGTATTACGCAATCAATGCCAGTTTAAAAATATACCATAACGACTTGGCTGACCAAAGCGCTTTTGTCCGCTGGGAGGAGGATGATCCGGTCAACTCGATATATAACCGCTGGACATACGATCAAGAGGATAAATGCTGGATAACTGGTCCGGCTGACTCTATACCTGAACATAACCGGCTGGGGCTCGCCATTGAAAACCTCAATCAATTCCTTCCAGGAAATGGCTTCCAGCTTGCCCAAGACGGGGTTGATCAGATATTGCTGGGTGCGGAAAACTTCACCATCGAGCCTGGGACAGAGTCAAACGATTATGAACTTATCTTTAAGAGCCATGCTGAAGTGCCGCTTGCCGATCTGATAAAGAGTAGTGAAAACTGGCAGGTAGTAAGCACCCTGCAACAAGCCCTGGATGCGGTTGCCAGTAGCTCAGACAGCCAAGAGATCCGTCTCACTGCTGAGGATTTACATACCAGCCTTAAGCTGCGCTTCGATACCAGCGCTGACATTGAGGAGATAGTTTTTGGACCCTTGTTTATTCAGGCCAATTATCACAATCCTAAAATTAGTTTTACTGAACCGGGGCAGACACTGGTACTGCCGGTTTTTGCCGATAGCAAATAGGGAGTGATCGAGCTATGCACAGGTGCTTGCAGCATTTGAGGGCTTTCTTAATCGATAAACGGGGCTTCACCCTGGTGGAATTGCTGCTGGTGGTAGCCCTGGTAGGTATTGTGCTGGCCATTCCCATTCAGGCCCTTTTTCTCACCAACCGGGACTGGCAGTACAACCAGGCCATGAGCCCGGCTTTGATGGACGGCAACCTCATATTTGCCCGCCTGGGCAATGAAATCAGGGCTGCCGACAAACCCAGCGGCGGAGCCAGGGCAGTGGAGATAGATGAAGGGAAATTGATCATCTACCGTCCCAATGGCAACACCTGGGAAAGGATCGAATACCGCCTCAATGATGATTCTAATCAATTACAGCGCGGCACCTTCAGCGGCAGCGAAGCCGAGGTGTTGAACCGTGAAGGCAATACGGTTAGCTGGGAAACCATTGCCTCCAGTGTGACACGTTTCATAGTATCTGAGGATAATCCCGAAAGCAGCGCAGACCGGCGCCTTATCAGAGTCGCTATGCAAATAAGCGACACCGTCCACGAACCGCCCAGCTTTCAGCCATTTGTTTTGGAATCCTCCTTTTTGTCCCGAACCCAGCAACCCAGCAGTGGGAGCGGCAATGTGGTAGTTATTGGTCCTGACGGTGAAACCATAATACCGGTAAATGATGTGGTGCTGAGTCAAACTCACCTGGTTATGAGGGATTCTCCCACAGCAGAATTGACTGCTTACGTGTTTCCGCACAATGCTACCAATAAAGCGGTAACCTGGAGTACCAGTGATAGCAGCGTTGTCACTGTTGATGGCGATGGTTTAACAGTCACTATAACAGCTCACGATTATGGTGAGGCCACTATTACGGTGACAACCGTGGATGGCGGTTTCACCGCTGATTGCGAAGTAGAGGCAGAACCTAAAACTGGATGCGGAGGTTCTTAATCATGTGCAGCATAATCAATTCCAGGCTTAACAACCAACAGGGTGCGGTAATGGTCCTGGTGCTAATACTGCTGTTAGTCCTGACGGTGTTCGCCACGGCCGCCTATGAGGTAGCCATCAACAACCAGAAGATGCTGATCGCTGCCGCCGGTTCTGACGCCGCCCTGTACAACGCTGAGCAAGGGGTACATAAATACCTGTGGGAATTCAACAATGATCCCCTTTTCTTTGATAATGACGATCTCTACATGGAAATAGACAGTAACAGTGAAAGGAAAATCTTCCAGAAAGACGGGGATGAAGAAGGCAATTACCGGGTGCAGGTTATAATCCCCCTTAAGGACGCTACCCTGGTGAACAACCGGGCTTATATTCGCTCCACCGGCTGGGATGAGAATTATCCCGAGCGGATGCGCACCATTGAGGTAGAGCTTTTAAGGCGTACCTTTACCCAGTATGGTATGGTTACCAACACCGACATCAATGGCAATGAAGCGGTCTATTGGGTGGACGGTGAGAAGTTTTATGGCCCCCTCCATACCAACGATACCCTTTATGTAGGTTCATACAATCCGGTTTTTTACGGTCCGGTTACTTATGCCAATGGGATTGTCATCAGTCCTGACCTGCGAATAGCGGATTATCAGGTGTTTCGCCAGGGCAACAGCAGGGTTGACCCGCTGGTTTTTCCCCCCAGCAATGACAAATTGATGGCCCTGGCCCGCGTCGGCGGGGCCGGGCATTATTACAACGGCCGGGCCTGCATCATGTTAAAGGGGGACAGCTACGATATCCGCTATTGGGATAATGATGACAATACCTGGAAGTATAACGGCCGGCCTTATACTTATACTTCCAGTGGCAACAATAACAATCGTTATGACGAGGTCGGCACCTACCGATTGACAGATACCGGTGCCACTTATGGAAGTTTTGCAGCCTTAAGGGCGGCAGTACCTTCATTGCCTTTGCCGGAAAACAGGGTGATTTTTGTAAATGGCTATACTGGCGATGGCGGAAATGGTGGCCGTACTTATGAATTCAAATTCGACCCCAGATACGGCAATGTGTTCGTATCCGGCGAACTTGACGGGGAGTTGACCATAGCAGCCGCCAATGACATCTATATTACCGGCTACGACCCGGTGGATTGGCGTCGCCCCAATAAGCAGGATTCTTGGGGGCAACCTGAATCACTGTGGGTTCCAAGGGGTTCCTACACTGGTGGTTTGACCTATACCACTACCTCTTTTACCCAAAAAATGGATGGTGGCGATTGGCTGGAAACTGTAGTATCAGGTGACGGTGACGATATGCTGGGCCTTGTAGCCGCTCGAAGAATAGAGATCCTGCACTATAATTGGCCGTCCCAAGAAGCTGGCAATCGTTATAACTGGCACGACACGGACTGGTGGGGTGATCCTGTCCGTATAGATGTGGCTCCTTATGATATTCACATACAGGCAGCCTTATATGTAAAAGACCTTTCCTATGGATTTGAACATCCCAGGGTTGGGAATGGAAAAGGGACCATTTACCTGGTTGGGTCTATTACACAAAATGTCCGCGGTATAGTAGGTGATACCGGCGGCCATGGCTACGATAAAAACTATTCCCATGACCCCAGGATGCTGTACACCAGCCCGCCGCATTACATCGAACCCTCCAACACCGGCTGGCAGGCCATGCAGTGGCGGGAAATCTCAGATCATATTACCTCCACCCCATAGTAGGGATTTTAATCGGATAATGAGGGAAGCGGCTTGCATCCAGAAATCATAAACACTACCGTCGCAGGTTATCATCTATATCTGAGCAGTTATACCCTGTTCAACCTGATCCTAAACCCCCTGGTGGTGATAGGCTCAGGTTATTACTTGTTGCGCCGGGAAGGCTGGAAAGCCCATATCATACTGCTGTTTTTAACCTCTTTGAGCCTCCTGGTGATAGTTTTTTCGCGCTTAACCCACTACATGCTCAATCAAAGCTATTACCTGGAAACCGGTATATCTGTTTTCGAGCTTTCATCTTCCGGATTCGCCATGTATGGAGGCTTCATAGCAGCTATCCCTTTTATCTTCCTGTTTGCCTGGCTGGCCAGATTTCCCGCCGCAAGGCTGTTTGACCTCATAACCCCGGGCTGGGCTCTGGGGATCTGCTTTAATAAAATCGGCTGCCTGCTCAACGGCTGCTGCTTCGGGCGGCCTACATCTTTGCCGTGGGGGCTGACATACCCGGCGGACAGCCTGCCGTACCGGTATTTTCGCACTATAAGCAGCACTGCTGACGGCAACCTGCTGGTGGTAACACCGCTGTTGAAATTGGCCCCGGTACAGATCTATGAGAGCCTGGTCGGCCTGATAGGCTTTGGCCTGAGCTGGGTCTTGCTGAAAAAAGGCCTGCCCCATGGCCTGGTTTGTCTGGGATTTGCCGCCCTGTTCTCCGGTTCGCGTTTAGGAACGCATTTTATAAGAGTTAATCCCCACGACCAGAGTTTCGATTTTATTCCCTGGCTTTATCTCTTTTGCACACTGCTGGCCGCGGGTTTAATGATATTAATACTATGGAGGAGGCAACAAAATGAACATCGATCAAATGTTGCGTGAAGCGGTTCAGCGAGGGGCATCTGACCTGCACCTGACAGCCAATGCCCCACCCATGATCAGGGTGAACACGCGGCTGTGCAAGCTCAATGACACCGTTTTGCAGCCCCAGGATACCACGGAAATAGCGCAACACATCCTGGGTGCCGACCGCTACAAAAAATACGAGTACAGCGGGGAGATAGACGCTTCCTATCAGCTCGATGGTCTGGCCTATTTTCGCATCAATATATATCGCCACCAGGGCTATACCGCTCTGGCCTTCCGCATTATCAGCCATGAGATCCCCACCATCGAAGGGCTGGGCCTGCCGGATATAGTGGCATCTTTCGCCCGCTACAGCAGCGGCCTGATCCTGGTCACCGGTCCCACCGGCAACGGCAAATCCACCACCCTGGCGGCCATGATCAACCTGATCAACAACGAGCGGGCCTGTCATATTATAACCCTGGAGGACCCCATCGAATTCGTACATACCAATCGTCGCAGCCTGATAACCCAGCGCGAGATCGGCGTGGACAGCCTCTCCTTTGCCAGCGCGCTGCGCAACTGCCTGCGTCAGGACCCGGATGTAATCATGATCGGGGAGATGCGCGACCTGGAAACCATCAGCACCGCTGTCACTGCTGCCGAGACCGGGCACCTGGTGATCGCTACCCTGCACACCATCAATGCCCCCCAGGCCATCGAGCGCATCATAGACGTCTTCCCGCCCCATCAACAGCAGCAGATCCGGGTGCAGTTGGCCAACAGTCTGATCGGAGTACTGTCACAGCGCCTCCTGCCCAACCCCAGGGAAGACCAGCGCATGATCATGGCCATGGAGATAATGATCTGCAATGCTGCCATACGCAATATGATACGCGAGGGCAAGGTGCACCAGATTCACAATGCCATGCTGACCAGCAAGAGCTACGGTATGAAGACCATGGATCAGGCTATGCAGGAACTGATGGAGCAGGGCATGGTAAGCCCGGCCTTCTTAGAAGAGAATATGAGGCCCGGTCCCGGCCCCGCAGGTCATTAATAATACTCGCCTGTGGGTCAAATGATAGGCCCGGGTACAGGCTCAAGAGACGGGGGGAAGTATCGTTTCATTCCGGCAGTTTTGAACTGTTTGGGGATCGAAGACAATGGGGAATTAACAAGCAGCGAGCGCATTAGGTATCGTTGTATGATAGAAGATTGAGAACAATTATATAAGGAATAAAACAAGTGAGCCTGACCCCAAAGGAAAAGGCCACAAAAAATTCGAGCACAACATATCACGAATAAAAGGCTCAGGTTTCTCCAATATAGGTGAAACCTGAGCCTTTATTTGTGCTACACTGGATGCCCCTGCGGGCATGCAAGCTCTGACATCCGGGCGGTTAATGCAACCTGACCCGGTGTTTTGCCGCAACGGACTACTTTATAGACTCCGGATTGGTGCCCATATAGCGGTTATCCTTCCAATAGCCCCGCTGCTGCACCCCGTTGGGCCAGACGAAAACCCCTTCGCCGTTTAAGCGGTCATTCTTGAATTCACCTACATAAACGCTGCCATTAGTCCAGTAGAAGCGTCCCAGACCGCTGAAAATCAGGTTTTGGAACTCACCTTCATAGTATTCCCCGGAAGGGAAGCGGTAAGTCCCCCAGCCGGTGGCCTGGCCGTTCCTCATTTCCCCCACATAGGATTCCCCGTTAGGCCAGGTGATGCTGCCCTGGCCCTCGGGTTTGTCCTGGGAAAAGAAACCCTGGAAAGTGACCCCGCCCGGCCAGGTAAAGGTGCCATAACCATCGCGTTTGTTGTTTAAGAACTGCCCGTTGTAAACCTCTCCGGTGGGCCAGGTATAAGTCCCAAAGCCCTGTATCATATGCTCTTCAAAAGTCCCCTGGTAGCGCTCCCCGCTGGGGAAAATCAGTTCTCCCTCACCCCAGAACATATTGTTGCGCCACTGCCCATTGTAGCGGGTGCCGTCAGGGAATACCAGGGTACCGCTGCCATCCGCTTTGCCGATGCGCAGTTCGCCCAGGTAAGCGCTGGTGTCAGGCCAGATGATGCTGCCCCTGGTGATGCTGTAAACCGCCGGATCAAGGGCCGGGAAAGCAGTAGTGTGGATCAGTTCCTCAATGTCCATGATGCGGTCCTGCCCGGGAGGGATGATTATGCTGTCAATCTCCCATATCAAAGCCTCGTAATTGGTCTCTTTGGCGAGCGGGGCGGACTTGTCATTATCCACTTCTCCCTCGAGATACAGCTTGAGCGTGGCATACTCCAGCCGTTTGCTGATCCCCACCTCACCTGCGGTATAGCCATGCAGCAATTCCACATAGTCGTCATCCTGCCCGGAACGTCCCGGCAAGAGGGCTTGGCCCTGTATAGTTACATCCCGCTGCTGCTTGAGCCGGCCAAACTCATTGATGCGCAAGAGGCGCAGGAAGTGTTCCCCTTCCGCATCCCGGCCCAGCCCCACCAGCATGTATCCGCCCATGCCTTCGATTTCCTCGTCATTGATCTTGCGATCTTCCTTAAACTCGTCCGGGACCTCATATATGGCCAGGCCTATCAGCTCTCGGCCCTCGGTGCCGAAGCTCATCTCGGCCAGGCCCGAGTCAGCGGTTTCTCTATCCTTCCAGATGGATTTATTGCCGAAACGGTCGGTATGCAGCAGGTAAATGCGGCTGTTCTTGCCCGGGTAATTATCGCGGCCCACAGCGATAAATCCTTCGATTTCATCATCGTCAGGGATGGGCATGACGAAGGTGAGCTCGGCATCTCCGGCCCCTTTGTATTCTTTGGACCACTTTTTATCCCCGTAAGCGTCCAGGCGCAGGAGATAAGCCCGGCGCACCGAACCGTTTTGGGTATAGCCGGCTACTATATAACCATCATTGTAATTATCCTCATCGAGCAGCTGGGCTACATAAGCGGCTCCCTGAGAATCGGCCTCGGCAAAGCTCCGTACAAAACCGTGCACATCATTGCTGTACTTGCCATCCTGGCCAATTTTCAGCACCTTTATAACCTGGCCCTGCGCTTTCCTTTCCTGCCCCACCAGAATGAAGCCCTTGTCATTGCAATCGTTGACCGCGTTGACTGCCTCACCGGGGAACTCCAGCTCCCAGGCAATGGCCCCTTTGCTGTCCAGCTTCACCAGACGGGCCTTCTGCGGCGGGGCTGAACGATCACCCATCACGCTGACCAAAATCCCGCCATCACTGGTGGGATAAAACAGGCCCACGATCTGGCTGCGGTTTACCGGGAGCGCCTTCTGCCAGTTGATCTTGCCGCTCTTATCCACTTTGTTTACCTTGAGGCGGTATTCCCCGGAGATATTGCCCTCCACCGGGCTGAGCAGAAAGAAGCTGCCGTCTTTGGCCTTGACGGCCCGCTGATCCTGGTATGACTGGTCCAATACCAGGGCTTCCGGGTTGCCGTAAGCTATGAAGGCTTCACCCCGGGCTGCCGGGGTATAGCCGGCCAAAACGAACATCAATATGAGTATACCGATAGTCACTGGTTTATTTATAATTTTCAATGCCGCATCCCTCCCTTCAATTCAGCCCGTGTTATTTGGCTGTGCTGCCCTGGCTCGTCTTGTTATTCTTTTCAGCCGCAGCTTTCTCATTATAGTAGTAGAAAACCACCTGCATTTTCATCTCCACCTTTCCGGGCACCAGATTCAAAGCCTGGCGCTTTTCACTGTCAACCGGCGCATTTGTGGCCGCAGGCTTTTCCGTTTCAGGCTGTGCCACCGCGCTCTTGGGGGTTGGCATGAGCAAGGGCTGCAGGAAATACACCGGTTGGCTCTCCGCAACAGTTTCGGAGCTGCTTTCCGTAACCGTCACGCTTGGCCCCGAGGAATCGGCGGTTCTCTTCACCGCGTTGAGCACGATGTTTTGCACCGCACTGATGCGGGTATCCTCTTCCAGTTTGGTCAGGAAATCCATGGTATCATGAAAATTGCCGCTGGTGCTGACATCGAATACCAGCTTGCCGGCCCGCTCGGAGGTGTTGCTGCTTTTATCGCTATGGCTCATGGACTTGATAACCAGGTCGGTCCCTTTGGCGGCCTTATTGAGTATATCCAGGACGGTGACCTGGTCGGGCTTGAGCGGGAAGCTGGCCTCCATCTCCTGCAGGGCCTTTTCCGCATCAGCCGGGTCGGGCGCGGCGGTCGCCGGAATTGCCCGCAGCTGCTCTATCTCAGACTCTAAAGAGCGGTTCTGTTCTTCCAGGTCGGCGATCTGCTGGCTCTGCGGCAGGTAGTAGAACCAGGCGAAAGCCCCTATCAGTATCACGCAAACACACAGCAATACCAGTATCCTTTCCCGCTGGGTAAATATCATGGCTTCACCTCCCAATCAAATACCAGGCTAAAGGTAACCTCGCCGTTTTTCTCGTTGAGACGTGAATCCACGCTCTTTACCGCTTTCACTCCGGGGGCTTCCAGCATGCGCCGGCTGAAATCGATGAAGCCCTCCTGGCCCTGCACATAGCCGTTGATAGAGAGCTCTTTCTCATCAACCTCCACCTTGTTGAGGTAGATATTGGGCTCGGCCTGCCAGTATACGTTCTTTAAGGGTTCTATGTAAGATATGCGTTTTTCCAGGAGCTGATCCAGGGTCTTCTGGCGCTCGGCATCAGCCACATAGACCTTGCTGGCCGGGGTGACCTGGGCTGCGACCTGCTGGCGCTCCAGGGTCAATTGCTCATTCAGCGCGGTGAGCTCCGCCAGGCGGGTATGCTGGTAGTACCCTACGCCGGCCAGGGCTCCGGCTACCAGGAGCAGGACCAGGGCATAGAGCAAGATCTCCATGCGTCGCTGCTTGCGCTGCCGCTGTTCCGCATTCTTGTAATCCAACAGGTTTATTTTGGGTGTATAATCGGTATTCATCAAAACCACCCCCTCAATGCCAGTCCCAGGGCTACCGGAAAGTCATGGCGCAATTCCCGGGCTTGCGGGCTTTGCTCCGCAGGCAGCTTGAGGTAAGCCCCCAGTTGACCCAGGCTGCACTGCACCTGCAGGGCCTGGGCCAGGTAATCGGCCATGCCGGCTATGCGAGAACCGCCCCCGGTCAAAAACAGCGTATTGACCGGTTCCTTGAGCTGTATCTGGGCATAGCTCAGGGAGCGGCTCATCTCGGCCACAAAGTCGCCCATCAATTCCGGGAACTCCGGGCTGGAAGCATCCACCCCGGGGGTGATTTCAGCCCCGGCCTGTTCGTCATCGGATTCATAAAACACCTGACTGCCAAAGGTGATGGAGCGCAGCAAGACCAGCAGGGCCTTTTTGTAAAAAGCGATGTAAGCCCGGCTGGCGCCGATATTGACTACCGCTTTTATTTCCGCCCCGCCGCTGGTGAGCTGGGGGTAAAACACCCTGGCCAGCCCCAGGGCCTCAATCTCCACCCAGCGCAGTTTGAGCCCGGCTATGCGGCAGGCCTCCAAAAGGCTGTCCACCTGGCTGGTGCGGGTGGCCACGAACAACACCTCGGTCTTGTGGCCGTCAGCATCGCTGTACTCCCTTACTGGGTAAATGTCGGCAGTCACATCATCTATGCTCAAAGGCAGGAAGCCGGCAGCCTGAAACAGGGCTGCCTGGCGCAGTTCCTCCATTCTCATGCGCGGCAGGGAGAGCAGGCGGGTGTAGACCTGCTGGCCGGACACGGCGGATGCCAGTGGGCTGTTGGGGTTTATCCCGGTTTTTTGCACCAGGCCGCGCAGGGCCTCGCCCAGGCGGGCCGGGTCGCTTATAACACCGCCGTCAACAGTGCCGGGCGGGGTTTTCATACTGCCGTAGGCTGTCACCCGGTACATATTGCCTTCCTTTTTTAACATAACCAGCTTGATTCTTTTCTCACCTATGTCCAGGCCCAGTTGTGTTTTTTCCCTGAGCAAGGCAGTCCCTCCCTTTCTGATAATCTATCTCTAGTTACTACCGGTTGAACAATGACAGGTACCATCCTGCCCACTTATATCCATAGTTAAAGGCCAAAAAAGCCCCCAGGGCCAGAATAGGGCCAAAGCGGATTACGGTTTTGCGGTGGGCCCCTTTGGCCAGCAAGAGGTAGAGGGCATAAACCCCCCCGATAATAGATATTAAAACCAGGGCGGTCAAAGCCCCGGGCCAGGCGCAAAACACCCCGATGACCGCGGCCAGCTTGATATCGCCCCCGCCCAGGCCACCGTTGGACAAAACGGCTAAAGCCAGGAACAGGCCTCCTAAGGCCAGTCCCCCTGCAAGGGCGGAGAACAAACTTCCTGAGAAAGCCGCCAGCAGTAACCCAACCAGCAAAGCCGGAATGGTAAGGGCATCGGGGATAATGCCCAGGTCATGATCGATCAATGCGCTGCATACCAGCACCAGGCTGAAGACCATCCCCGACAGGGTGGTGATGGACAGCCCGTACTCCAGGTAGACCAGCAAAAACAACAAAGCCATGAGGGCTTCCACCAGGGGATAGCGTGGGCTTATCGAAACCCCGCAATAGCGACAGCGCCCTCTTAAGAATATGTAACCTAAAACCGGGATAAGATCCCCGGCGGAAAGCGGATGCCCGCAGGACGGGCACCGCGAGGCCGGGAAAACCACCGACTCCCCCCGGGGAAGGCGGTAAATGACCACATTGGCGAACGAACCAAAGATCAGGCCGAGAATTATTATTAAGTTAACATGATCTAATAATCTCACTAGTCCTCGTTATGGTCATCTTCTTCTGTACATGTGACAGACCATGTGACAGACCCGGCGGGCTGAACTATCTCGTATGTGTCATTATTACTAGGATCATTATTACTAGGACACTTAGGTTTTGATTGTAAATAACCACCATCAACAAGATTATCAAGAAGATTATCAAGATTTGGAATGTCATTATTCTCATTATCTGGATCCATATCATCTGGATCCATATCCATACTCCATTGCACAATCGCACTTTCGATTATACGCTGGTTAGCTTGACACGTTGCCTTTTTTACCTTCTCAGTTTGAGCATTGTATAAAGGTACCGCGATTGCCACCAAAATACCCAAAATAACTACTACTACCATCAACTCGACCAGGGTAAAACCCTTTTGGTCCTGCGCCCTGCGCATTTTCTGTCTGAGTTTCCTCAACATCTCAATTAGACCTCCTCATTTTTCTTAATCTAATATCCGCTTCGTTCCAAAACTTAGCCTCATCACCTCCCCCGTGTTGAAGGGCAGCAGTCAGGCTGCTCCCGTTTAAGCCCTAGAAATATCCTTCTACCTACCCTGTCTACTGAACAGTTTGTATTATGCTGAAGATGGGCAGGTAAATAGCGACTATGATTGAGCCTATCAGCCCTCCCACCAGGATTATCAACAGCGGTTCCAGGGCTGAAGTCATGGCTTCCACCGCGTATTTCACCTCGCGGTCGTAGAATACCGCCATGCGCTCCAGCATCTCATCCAATGAGCCGGTCTCCTCCCCTACCGCGATCATATGGGTCACCATGGGCTCAAACACCCCGGTCTCCCTTAAAGGAGCCGCGATGGGCTGTCCTTCTTTAATGCTGGCACGGGCCCGGGCTATGCTGTTGCCGATCACCTTGTTGCCGACCGCGTCCTCCAGAACCTCCAGGGCCTGCACGATGGGCACCCCGGCGCCGATCAAAGCCCCCAGAGTGCGGGTGAAGCGGGACACCACCACCCGGTTTACGGTCTTGCCCACCAGGGGCAGCTTGAGATAGAGGCTGTCGAAGAACAGGCGCCCGCTGTCCTGCCGGCCCCAATACATCAAAAGCGCAGCAATTAATAACAGGGCTATGATGATCAACAGGCCGTAGCTGGACAGAAAAGCGCTGATGCCCATCATGAAACGGGTATAAGCGGGCAGTTCCTGCCCGGCCTGGGTAAAGCTTGCAACGAAGCTGGGCATTATATAGGTGAGCATGAAGGCCACCACCAGAACTGCCAGGGTCAAAAGGATTATCGGGTAAACCGAGGCCGAGCGCACCTTGTGCTTGATTTCCTCCTCGCGCTCCAGGTTGTCGGCCAGGCGTGTAAGGACCTCATCTAAAACCCCGCCGGCTTCCCCGGACCTCACCATATACACGAACATGGAGGGGAATATGGCTTTGTGCCTCCTTAAGGCCTCCCACAGGGCTAAGCCCGATTCCAGGTCAGAGCTTATATCTAATGATGCTTTTCTTAAGTTGGGGTTTTGGGTCTGTTCGGCCAGTATGCTGAAGCAGCGGATGATGGGCAGGCCGGCCCCAATCATGGTAGAGAGCTGACGGGTATAAGCAGCCAGATCACGGGTTTTGACCGGATGCAGGGCATTCAGGTTAATCTCCCGTCCCCGGGCAGCCGAGCGCACCTTCTCTTCCCTAACATCCAGCACTACATAATTCTGGTGCAAGAGGTTCTGTACCACCATAGTGCGGCTGTCGGCCTCCATTAGGCCCTTAAAGATATTGCCCGCCATATCCCGGGCCTGGTAGGAATAAAGCATCTGTAATAACCCTCCTCATCCCCTGTATATCAAATGCCAGCGACATTAAACTGCCACCTGGCGATAGCTGTCGAATAAAAAATAGGCTATAACCTGGCTAATCCCCCAGGTAGACCACTTTCATCACTTCTTCCAATGAGGTCAGGCCAGCCCGGGCCTTGGCAATACCGTCCTCGCGGATGCTGATCATGCCCTCCTGGATCGCGATTTGATGCAGTACATCCTCGGAATTGACGCCGCTGTTTATGGCCTGGCGGATCTCAGGCCCCAAAACCAGCACCTCATGCAGGGCCAGGCGGCCCATGTATCCGGTATTGAGGCACATATTGCAGCCTTCCGCCCGGTAAAAGACCCGCTCTGCTTCGCCATTCAGGCCCAACCGCTGAGCGGCTTTTTGGTCCAGCTCGTAAGGCTGGCGGCAGTTGGTGCACAGGCGGCGCACCAAGCGCTGCGACACTACCCCGATCAGGGAAGAACTCAACAGATAGTTCTCTATGCCCATGTTGACCAGGCGCGCCATGGTGCCGGCGGCGCTGTTGGTGTGCACCGTGGACAACAACAGGTGACCGGTTAAAGCCGCTCTTACCCCTAACTGCGCGGTCTCGCTGTCACGCATCTCCCCCACCATGATGATGTCCGGGTCCTGGCGCAGGACAGCGCGCAGCCCGGTAGGGAAGGTAAGCCCGGCTTTGACATTGATCTGCACCTGATTTATGCCGGGCAGGGCGTATTCCACCGGGTCTTCCAGGGTTATCAGGTTTTTGCCCACCGAATTGATCCTCGACAATATACTGTACATGGTGGTGGTTTTCCCCGAGCCAGTCGGCCCGGTCACCAGAATCATGCCATGCGGCCTGTTGATGATAGAATTCATCTTTTCCAGATTGGTGGGACTGAAGCCCAATTCTTCTAGCGTATATAAAGCAGTGGCGTGGTCCAGGACCCTCAATACCATTTTTTCCCCCATGATGGAGGGCATGGAGGAAATGCGAAAATCCACCTCGCGGCCATCCACCATCAGGCGGGTGCGGCCGTCCTGGGGCAGCCTGCGCTCGGAAATATCCAGGTTAGCCATTATCTTCAAGCGGGAGGCTACCGCAGCCATGGATTTTTTGGGCAGTTCCAGCACTTCAAAAAGCTCCCCGTCAATGCGGAAGCGCACCCTGACATAGCTGTCCTGCGGTTCGATATGTATATCCGAGGCCCTGGCCTGCACGGCCTGTGACATGATGGAATTGACCATGCGGATGATGGGGGCGTCGTCCTCGACTTCCTCCGCCGGGCTGAGCTGCACTGTAGCCGCCTTTTCGTCCTGCCGCAGTTCCCCGATGAGCTGTTCCATCTTGCTGTCGAAGCGCAGGCTGGAAAGCTGCTGTATGGCCAGGTCCATCTCTTTTTCGCTGACTATGATAGGCAGCACATCCAGGCCGGTATAGAGGCGCACATCATCTATGGCCTCGTAGTTGAGAGGATCCACCATGGCCAGGGTGATGCGGCCGTTTTTAACATCTACCGGCAATACCCGGTGTTTGCGGATCATATGCGGGGGCAGCAGGACTACCGCTTCCTGGGCGATGTCCATTTTGGTCAAAACCACATAGGGGATCCCCAAAACATACTCCAGTATTTCCAGGAGCTGGTGCTCGCTGATGATGCCGCGGCGAACAAAAATACGCCCCAGCTTGTCCCCGGACTGCTTCTGCTCCTGCAGAGCCGACTCCAGCTGCTCGGGGGTGATCAAACCGCTTTCCAGGAGCTTTTCTCCCAGCTTGATCCGTTTCATAGGCAGTTCACTTCTCTTTCCACCAATCACGCTGATACTTATAGTGCTTTATATCCTGCCAGATACCGGGTTTACCGAACTGCACAGGTCAATCAGCGGCAATGATATTTTTCAATCAGCTTTCGACAGGCTTAGCCAAAATCCCTTTAAACTGCCTGTATTGGTAAAAAGCTGCAAATATTTGGCTGTGGGTCGCTTTTCTGGGTTCTTTAGCCCATAACGCCACAGGTCTTATTTATCAGCTAATCCCGGTACAAAGAACAGGCACCCCGGGGGTTCATTACCTGGAACCTATAGCCTCACCTGTGGCGACACTTTCTCCTGGCAGACAGGGAATTTTGTCTTATTAAGGTATATATCGTAAGAACTGCCGCGTCTGTACAGTCTTATCTATAAATTATACTCCTTATTACATAAAATTACCATGTCATGGTTTTGACATATTCTGAGGACACGAGGGGACGCTTTCCTTGTGTCATTATTTAAGTCGAAAATGAATCATCTGGACGGTGAATATATAACGGAATTCATAAATTTCTTCTGCAGCCGGGAAACTATCAATATATTACTTTTGTGAGGTCATCAGCTATGGACGTACAGCGGGCTCATGATATTGTTAATTCACTGGGGGTAATCGAGGTTTTTTACCAGGGAGAGCCGGTCTGGATTGAGGATATCGTGGGGGATAAGGCAAGGGTCGAGTTCCTTAATCGCCGTCACAAAGCGGAAGTGCCGGTGCGCGAGCTGGTGGAAGGGCTGTAGGCGTCTATCTTATAAATACTGGCAGGCCTGGGCAAAAGGGGCGTGCAACCCCTGGCTAACGGCGTTTGCAGTCCCGCTGTCTGGAGTGACCAGGACCTAAAGGCCCGGCAACCCCAAGACAAAGCCAGGCAGTCCCCTGCCCCGGTATTTATGGTGCTACCTGCTGGTAAATACGATTGACCAGGGATTCTACCGGCAGTCGCCTGGGGATGTAGGTCCCCAGTTCCTGCGACCAGTAATAGCTGTCACGGTAAGCCTTCTTGTTCTTGCTGATCTGTTCCACCTGCTGCAGCAGTACGTCCACTTCCTGCTGCGTGTTATAGGCCGCCAGGCTGATGCGCACCATGCCCGGCAGCTTATGCAGCTGCTTCTTTTCATAGAACTGCAGATTACCGGGGTTCTCCTTTTCCCCCAGCAAGCGCCTGACATAGCCCTGCGCGCAGAAGCACCCGGTGCGCACCCCGATGCCGGCCTCAAAACAGAGAATGGCCCCGACCAGGGCATGAGACAGGCCTTTGATATTGAAGCTGACCACCCCTACCCGGGGGGTGCTGCCATACAGGATCACCTCCCGGTTGCGGCTGAGCCCTTCCATCAAGTAACCGGTAAGCCGCTGTTCACTGCGGCTCAGCTGCAGCATTCCCAACTTTTTAAGGATTTTCAGGGTGGTCGCCAGGGCGTAAGCCCCGGGAACATTGGGCGAGCCGGCCTCATCCCGGTCCGGGGGAGCTCCCCAGTAAACCCTGTCTGACAATACCATATTAATCGTACCGCCGCCGCTGTATTCCGGCGCGCCCTCTTCGAAAAGCCTGCGCGGTCCGATCAATACCCCGCACCCATAGGGGGCAAATATTTTATGGCCGGAAAAGGCCAGAAAATCGATGTGCTGCGGGTGGGAATGAGGCTTCATGTCAAAGCTGTGATGGGGGATCAACTGGGCTCCATCGACCAGTATCCGGGCCCCGAACCCGTGGGCCAGTTCCGCGATGCGATGGACTTCATTGATATGCCCGGTCACATTGGAGGCCCCGCAGACGGCTACCAGTTTCACCCGGGGATAATGCTTTTTTAAGAGGCCCTCGAGATGATTTATATCCAGCTGGCCCTTTTCATTGAGCCCGGCATACTCCACTTTGGCCTGCCGGCGCCAGGGCAGATCATTGGAGTGATGCTCCATGGCGGTGGTGATCACCACCTCACCGGGCTGCAATCCCAGGCGGTAAGACAGTTTGTTGATAGCCTCGGTGGTGTTTTTGACCAGAATAACCGTGTCCAGGCCGGCATCAGCCCCGACAAAGTCGGCAATGACTTCATGGCAATGGTCATACACCCGTGAGGACACCAGCGACTTGTAGCCGGTGCCGCGATGCACACCGGAATACCATCGCATAAACTCGTCCATTTGCCGCAAAACTGGTTTTAACGGCGGGGTGCTGGCTGCATTGTCAAAAAAAATGAAAGGGGTCATCTTTTTGCCCAGTACCGGCACTTTGATATCGATGCCATGGATGTATTTGCGCAGCACGGTACTGGGAGGGGACATAACCGGTATAGAAAACAATTGCATCATCCTGTCACATGATTGTTTTCTATATGTTATGAATGGGGGCTAAGTTTGGGAACACAGTATGAACATTTTTCAAAAACCCCGGAACCGAAAATGCTTCATATGAAGAGCTGGATTTCCGCCTTTTTGGCCTGCTGCAGATAGTCGTAAACCGTGTTTATTTGCACATCGGGGAGCAGCTCTTCAGCAGCAAAGCCCATGATTTTCATGGAAAGCTCGCAGGCATGGAAGCGCACCCCTTTATGAAATGCACCCTGCAGGAAATCGCCCAGCCGGGGGGCTTCTTTGCCATCCATCATATTGAGCAGCATCTGCTTGCCCATCCCGGCCATATTCATTTTGGATAAAGGCAGTTGCTCGGCCCCTGAAGGGGTGGCTACAGAGAACATCTTTTCGTAGAAATCCTTGTCGTCCACCTTGAGCTTCTCCGGGTCGCGCAGCAGCAGCAAGCCCCAGAAGGCGCAGAACACATCCGCTTCCATGTCCAGCTCACGGGCCCCATTGGCCAGGATCATGGCTGCCAGGCATTTGTCATAGTCCCCGCTGAATAAAAGAATACTCAGACCGCTTTTTTCCATGTCATCACTCCTTTAAATAAAAAGACTGCCCCGGAAAGATAGGGCAGTTTTAGCTTCTGCGCACCAAGGGGTTTTTATACCGGCAGCAGTGGTGTCGATCAGGATAGAGCCACCGGGCTCTCCTCTTTTGTGTTTATTAATCCACAGTTTTAACCAATAGTTCACATGCTGCTATCACATCCGCAGCTATTTATTGGCGTACAAAGGGCGTTATGGTGGCAGGTTCACCCACCATAACGCCCCTTATAGCCATTGAATCATTTTGGTAAGCAGATGCCCCGGAACACCGTGTTCCCGGATACATCCCCTATAATTCATTTAAGCATTATTGGCCTTATTTAACTTCAACCACCCAGCCGAAGGGGTCCTCTACCTGGCCGTATTGAATGCCGGTTATGGTATCGTACAGCCGCTGGGATATCTCGCCAATTTGGCCATTGTTGATGCTGATGATGCGGCCATCCCAATTCATCTCGCCTATAGGGGAAATGACCGCTGCAGTGCCGGTACCGAAGGCTTCTTCCAGTTTGCCCTGTTCGTGTGCTTCGAACAGCTCCTGAATGCTGATCCTTCTCTCTTCAACCGGCACCCCCCAGTACCTGAGCAAAGCCAGGCAGGAATCGCGCGTGATGCCCCCCAGAATGCTCCCTTCCAGGGCCGGTGTGACCACCGTTCCGCCGATCTTAAACATTACGTTCATGGTCCCTACTTCTTCTATGTACTTCTTTTCAACCCCATCCAGCCACAAAACCTGAGTGTAATTCTTCTGCTGGGCTTCGACCTGGGCTTTCAGGCTGGCCGCATAATTGCCCGGGGTTTTGGTATGCCCGGTGCCGCCTTTGACAGCCCTGACATAATTGCTTTCCACGTAAATCTTGACCGGATCCAGCCCTTCCGGATAATAGGCTCCCACCGGGCAGGCAATTATCATAAACTTGTAGGTATGCGAAGGGCGTACCCCCAGGTAGGGATCGGTAGCAATAATAAAAGGCCTTATATATAATGAAGTTCCTTCTTCTTCCGGCACCCAATCACTTTCCAGCTTAACCAGGGTCTTGAGGGCCTCCACCGCAAAATCCACGTCTATAGGCGGTATGACCAGCCTTTCATTGGAGAGGTTAGCCCGCTCCATGTTGGCGTAGGGGCGGAACAGGTTGATGCGGCCGTCTTTGGTTTTATAGGCTTTCATGCCTTCGAAAATGGCCTGGCCGTAGTGGAATACCATGGTGGAAGGGTCGAGCTGCAGTGGCCCGTAAGGCTCGATTCTGGGATCGTGCCATCCTTTACCTTCAGTGTAATCCATCACAAACATGTGGTCAGTAAAAAACACCCCGAACGGCAGGTTGCTCTGATCCGGCTTCGCCTTCGGAGAGCTGGTCCTGGTAATCTTGATTTCCATGGACACAATAATCACCTCTATTCTGCAAAATATATGAGATCCACTCAAAGGTTGATTTCCATTTAATACCGCAGCTTATCGGGTATACAGCATACAGTGCGCACAAACTCCGGTATGAAGCGATTGGCGGGCTTTTATATGAATTTAATTATTGCACTCCCGGGACACAAAAACAAGTGCGTATTATTAATGAATTAAAGTCAAATTTTGCTAGAGGCAATAATTGGGTGACTTTTGCAGCCTATTTTCTGGGCGGCGGGTTGATGTTCCCTTAACCGAAATAGACGTCCAGCCTGTAGAGGCAAAGGCACACTTCCCTAACCGAAACAGGGATCCAGCCGGCAGACGCATAAGATATGCCCTTTATCAGGATAAATGTTCGGCTTGCACAGGCACATCATATTCCTCTTATCGATGTCCAACCCGCAGACGCACATCACCAGTAGATTCCCGGCTTGTTGATGTGAACTTAAAGAATCATGATGTAAACCTGCTGGCAGCGCTCGTCCCGGGGCACACAGCCCGGAGCGGAGGTGATCCCAGAAATGAGGCCTTTTGCAGGACATCGCCGCTGTGATGCCGAATGTTGCAGGTGTACATAAGAAAAGGAGTGTGTACTATGTCAAAAGGAGGCCGTTTGGTATTGCTGGGGGGCCCTTCCTGTGTGGGCAAAGGCCCGCTGTGCAGTGCCCTAAAAATGCTATACCCTGAGCAGGAGAGCCGGCTGCACAAGCTGGTCCTGTACAATACCCGCAGCCCGCGTCCGGGGGAACGCGAAGGGGTGGATTATTATTTCCGCAGCCCGGAGGAGATGCAGCGTTTAAATGAACGCGACGATTTCATCCTCCTCAATGTGCGGGGCGACCTGCAGGGACTGGATACCCGGGAGTTGTTCAGCATGCTGGATAAAGGCCAGGACGTGCTCTTTGAAGGCAATCCATATGTGCCCCGGGCCATTTGGGGCCTGGAGGAGCTGGCTGATGTGGAAATCCTGCGGGTATTTCTATCTCCCCTGTGCAGACAGGAAATCATCTGGTTCAGGCAGCAGGGCGTGAATATAAGGGAAATGCTGGTGGATATGATGAGGCGCAAGCTCCTGCGCCGCACCCAGAAGCAAAAAGGGCTGCTCTCCCTCAAAGATCTGGAAAATATCGAGACCCGGGCCAACAGCGCGCCTCTGGAAATGGAATTGGCCTGGCAGTTCGACTGGGTGATCCCCAACCATGACGGTGAGGACAGCGAAAACTGGAATGCTTTTTATTACCCGGTGGGCGATGCCCTCAAAGCAGTACAGGCTTTTTCTGCACTGCTGAAAAACGAGTCCACTCCCCATGCCGAAAAGTGGGAAAAGGGGTTGTGGCCGGAAGAATAAAGCGCGGGATGGGGATGAACATCGGTGCGGGGGACCTTACAGGTGTTCGTCCCCTTCAGCTCCGGTAGGCAGCCTGTACCAGTTCCAGCAGCAGGCCGGGGTAGAGCCCGCTGCAGGAGCCGAATATGTAGCCGGGAGCCGCTTCCCATTCCTGAAAAAGCCTTCTGGCTTCGATATGCAGCTGCAGGGGGTCTTTGAGGCCGCGCGGACCTTCAAACTGGAAATTGCCCCACCACACCCAGTTCTTTATCAATTCAGGCGGCAGGCTGCTATACCTCATGCCGGCATCAGGCTGCAGGCCATGTAAGCCCCAGAAGCCCAGCTGGTGCAGATCGGGAATTATCTCCAGGATATTGCCATCGGAATGGAACAGGATGGGAACGCTGCCAGCCTGCAGTTTCTCCAGCCAAACGCCCAGCTCGGGGAAATAGTGCTTGCGCAGGTAAAAGGGATCTACCAGCAGCCCGTTTTGCCCTGCCAAATCGTCTCCCAGGACAAGCCCCTCACAGCCATCTTCCAGGGCAGCGGCAGCCGACTCATACATAATTTCCAGGTACTTGCCCATGAATCTCTGGCTGACAGCGGGATTATGCACTATCCACTCCGAAGCCCGGGGCCATCCCAGACACTCGATCAAGGTATTGAAAGGGCCGTTTATTAAGGCAAAGGTAAAATAATCCCGCTGTGACCAATAAGACCAGTCTGCCCGGGATTGATAATCGATGGGCAGGCTGATTATATCAGCCTGCAGTTCCTCCAATAAAGCCTCCCTGCTCAGGCCCACCTGCTGCAGAAAACCGTCCTCTATCAGGATTTCTCCCCGCGGGGTGCGGTCAGGCTTGATTTTGCGAAGTGCATTCCATACCCTGGCTCGACCCATATGGATATTCCTTCCTTATAAATAATAGTGCTGGTTTTTGTCCACAGCCTGCCCCTGCAGGCCGGGCTCATTTTTTCTGACTAATTATTATAGCAGATGACGAGAAATCTTAGTTAGCGTCCCAATAATTCATCAGCGTATAGAGTTATATGGAATATGATTAAGAAATTACCTGCTCTCGGCAGCGCGTCGCTTGCCCGACGGCACCCTGTCTCCATCGATCGTGCCCGAACTGCGGGTCGGCACCCCGGTCAGCCCATCTTAACCCGAGAGTTGACCACGAGGCAGAACGGGCGTAGCAGTAAGCCATATAAGCCCGTCTTAGCTCAATAAAAACCCTCCCCCCTTGTGCCTCAGATGAGGGGGGTTCTCTCTAACCGGCTTCTGGTTTGAGGTTGAGCATGCTTTGCCGGAGTTGGGTTTTATTGCGGGGCGGCAGTTCGGTTGGGCTCAGGCCCAGGCGGGCCATTTCCTGCCAGATTTCCAAAAGCCAGGGGGTCTTGAGCCGGGCTGCTTGGAGGGCTTCTGCCCGGGAAAACACCTCTACCGGGGAACCCTGGGCCATTACTTTGCCCTGGTTCAACAGCCACACCTCATCAGCCCATTGATAGGCCAGGTCGACATCGTGGGTGGATATCAGCATAGTCTTGCCTTGCTGGTGCAGCCCGTCCAGAAGCTGCATAAAACACTCCGCATTGCCGGGATCCAGCCCTGCGGTAGGCTCATCACAGATGATCAATTCCGGTTCCATTACCAGAACACCGGCCAAAGCCACCATTTTCTTCTGACCTACGCTCAGAAAATGGGTGGGTTTGGAGAAAAGATGCTCAATGCCCAGCTTAAACCCGATCTCCTCCACACGGCGGCGGGCTTCGGCCGGTTTACAGCCCTGGTTCAACAGGCCGAAAGAGATGTCCTGCAACACGCTGGCGGAAAACAGCTGATTATCCGGGTTTTGAAATACTATCCCTACCTCCCGGCGCAGAACCTGCAGGGCCTTTTTATGGTACTGCAGGGCCTGGCCTTTATAATAAACGGTTCCTCTATGCGGGCGCAGCAGGCCATTGAAGTGCAGGAACAAAGTGGATTTGCCGGCCCCGTTGGGTCCCAGGATGGCTGCCTTCACGTTTTGGCCTAAGGCGATGGATACCCCGTCCAAGGCCCTGGTGCCATCATGGTAAATGTATGCCAGGTTTTCAGCGCGCAATAAATCGGGTTTCATATCCGTCCCCCAAAACTGCTGATCAAGACCAGGCCGGCGATAAACAGGCTGCTCAAGGCCAGATGCAGCGGTTTGACCGTGTACTGTTCATCCAGAACCTGCAGGCTGCCTTTAAACCCGCGCGCCAGGAGAGCATCATAACAGGCATTGCTTCTGGCCAGGTTTTTGATAAAAAGGTTGCCGAGCAAGGCAGTCAGTGAATGCAGGTGACCGGCAAAGCCCTGGTAGCCGCAGCGGGCCTGCTGGGCTATGTAAATGTCCCGGGCGGTCTTTAAGAAGATGCCGATATGCAGATAAATCAATCCCATCAGGTCGGCCACTATCCCCGGCAGCCTAAACAGGCGCAAGGCGTAAACCAGCTGAACTACCGGGGTGGTTAAAGCCAGGAGGTACATGGCACTGACGCAGGCCAGGCTGCGGCAAAACAGGTTGAGAGCCTCCTGTAGAGACTGAAAGGATACGCCCCACCACATGCCGCCAATATAAACGCCCGGCCAGATACCGCTTGCAGACGGGCTGCTGCTTATGGCTACAGCAGCACACCCCACCAGCAGGAACAGCAGCGGAACAGTCATCAAGCCCATATACAGGCGCCAGGAAACCCGGGCGATCCCGACCAACAGGGCAAACACCGCCACAATTACCACAGCGGAAACTATGCGCGAATCAAGGACCAGGACCGCTGCCAGCAGGGCAATGGTCAAGCCCAGTTTGACAGCCGGATGAAGCGAATACCAGGGAGAATTGTAAGCAGTTTGATCGATGCTGTTCATGATTGTGCCCTGCCTTTATTCCTGCCGATGCAATAGCCGATATAGTAGCATATGAATCCTGTCCCCAGGGCGGCCTGCAGGGCAAACAGCAGGGATTCGACCTCACCGCTGGGCGGTTCCCATATCGATTCAAACCAGGGCTCATAGCCGGGGCTTAGCTCTGCAATAACAGCCTTGGCCTGACTATCCGCTCCACCAAACTCCGCACCTTGATTGCTGTACAAGGCATAGACTACCAGAGCCAGCATTATCACTATCAATATGGCGTTGCGCTTCATGCCTGCTCACCCCCGATGCTAAGATTGCGCAAGCTTTCCACTTCCTGGCGGTTGTAAGCGTACAGCAAATCCACCACCAATACGGTCAATATGCCCTCTATTACGGCAATGGGCAGTTGGGTTACCGCGAAAATGGCGGTGAATTTGACCAGCGAGCCATAAAAGCCGTCCGGGCCTCCCGGGTAGGCCAGGGCCAATTGCAGAGCGGTAGCAAAATAGGTAGCCAGGCTGCCCAGGGCGGCTCCACAGAGTACCGCTACCCAGTGGGGCAGTTTGGTTCTTTTTAAAAGGGCATAAACCCCATAGGTCACAAATGGTCCTATTATAGCCATAGACACCACATTGGCCCCCAGTGTGGTCAACCCGCCGTGAGCCAAAAGCAGGGCCTGGAACAACAGCACTATCAGCCCGATCAAGGCCATCACCACCGGGCCGAACAGTATGGCCCCCAAAGCCACCCCGGTAGGATGTGAACAACTGCCGGTGACCGACGGCAGTTTGAGGGCTGAAAGCACAAAAGTAAAGGCGCCCGCAAAGGCCAGCAACAATAAGGCTTTAGGATTCTGCTCCACCAGCCGGCGGGCTTTTTTGATGCTCAGGTATATAAAGGGCAGCATCACAGCAAACCAGACCACCGCCCAGGGCAGCGGCAAAAATCCCTCCATGATATGCATTCCGAATGACAAAACAGCCAACCTCCTTACCAGTTACCCCTCTATATTTCTGTATCAGTTAAGTAAAGCCAGTTTTTGCGGGGAATTCCCGGGCCTGCAACTTCTCTATAGTTTCTCCGGCAGCTATGTCCGGGTATAGTGGCTGAACCGGCCATTCCCCCTTTCCCGCTTTGACATCCATAGATGCTTCACGGCGGTTAAACCATCAAACTCAGGCCTAATACGTAAAAACACCAGCAATTACCCGCTTCAAGGCCTCTATGAGGCGCAGGTTGTGATGGCGGTTCTTGACGGCAATACGGAAATAATACGGAGACAGGTTGGCAAAATTCGAGCAATCGCGGATTAGAATACCGTACCGCCTCAAGTGTTCCGCCCACTGAGCAGCAGTTAAGCCGCTCTTTTCCGCATTGATGAGCAGGAAGTTGCTGGCTCCGGGGAATGCCTGCAAAAAATCCAGCTCCTGCAGCTGCTCCATTAAAAACCGCCTTTCCTGCCTCATCAGGCTGACCGTGTTTTCTATATAAATCCGGTCAGCCAGCGAAGCCCGCCCGGCGGCAATGGCCAGGGTATTGATCCGCCAGGTCGGCAGCAGGAACTCGATGCGTTGTATATGCTCTTTACAGGCCACTGCATAGCCCAGGCGCAGGCCGGGTATGGCGAAGAACTTGGTCAGCGAGCCCACCACTATCAGGTGAGGGTTATCTTCCACTTCCTGGGTCAAGGAGAGTTCCCGGCCGGTAAAATCCAAAAACGCCTCGTCAACCACCATGGTCCCCTCAAGATCTCGCACATAAGCGGCCAATTCCAGCAGTTGCCCGCGATCAAAAAGGTTGCCGGTGGGATTGTTGGGATTGCCGACAAATATCAGATCACCGGGCTCCAAAGCCTCCATAATCCCCGGCCAGGGCAGCGCAAACCCACTGCCGGCATCCAGCGGAATCCTCACTATGTGCGGGTTTTCCAGCCCTTCACCGTATTCAGAAAAACAGGGGGCCAGGAGCACCAGCCGCTTTTTATAAAACATCCTCCCCAAAAGGTAGATCAATTCCGAGCCGCCGTTGCCCAAAACCACATTGGCTTCATCCACCTTCAGGTACTCGGCCAGGGCAAGCCTGCAGGACTCACCGCAGGGCTCGGGATAATGCGTCAAACGGGGGATATTTTCCACGATAGCCTGCAAGGCCAGCGGCGATGGTCCCAGGGGGTTGATGTTGGCGCTGAAATCCAAAATTTCATCCAGGTCCATACCCCACCTCTGGGCGGCTGTCCATACATCACCGCCATGAACCGGTTTGCTGTAATCTGGCTTTTTCATAATTCCTCTCCTCTTTCACCTGCTCAACCCCAGCAAAGCGATAACAGCATTCCCACAGCTACCGCCTCCAGGCTGATCAAGAGCATGATGTTCAGGCTCTGCCGTATATGCCCGTTCTCTAACGGGTAAAGGGGCTCACCGATCAAGGCCCTGGGTGAAGCAATGCCCCCGTAATAATTGAGGCCCCCCAGCTGTATGCCCAGAGCCCCGGCTACAGCCGCTTCAGGAATGCCGCTGTTGGGGCTGGGGTGACGGGGTGCGTCGTGCCACATGGTCTTTACGACCCCTCTCAGCCCGCCTCTGGTAAATGGGGCCAAAAACAGGTATAACAGACCGGTCAGGCGAGCGGGGATATAATTGGCCGCATCATCCAGTCTGGCCGCCGCCCAGCCCAAATAGCGATATCTCTCATTTTTATAGCCAACCATGGAATCCAGGGTATTGACCGCCTTGTATGCCATGGCCAGAGCCGGCCCTCCCAAAAAACCGTAAAACAAAGGAGCGGTAATACCGTCTACGGTGTTTTCGGCTACTGTCTCCACCGTCCCGCGAATCAGCTGGGCTTCATCCAGGCTGTCGGTATCGCGGCCCACAATCATCGCCAGGGCCCGGCGGGCCTCTTGAATGCGACCCTCCTGCAAAGGCCGCAGGACCTGTTGGGCATGACGATACAGGCTGTTGATCGCCAGGGTCTGGCTCATCAGCAAAATGCTTACCGCTACCCCCAGATAAGCATGCACCAGGTAAGCCAAAACCATGATACCCCAGGTGATCAAGTAAGTCCCTACCACTACCACCAGTACCATCAGGCTGCCCCCTATTTGCAGTGCCCTGGGGCTGGTGGCAAACCTGTGCACTACCGTTTCACAGCTTTGTATGGCCTTGCCTATCCATATCACCGGATGCGGCATATTGGGCGGATCCCCGATCAAAAGGTCCAGCAACACCGCAATTAAGATGATCCACTCCATTTCAAACCTCTCCTAAGCCCATAATCCGGTATATCCTGTCCATATCCAGGCTGGCCCTCACCAAATCAGCCCACTGGTCGTATTTATGCTGCCGCTGCATCGCCGGCAGATTAGCGGCATCAAGAGCCGGCAGGCCTTTTTCCCGGCGGATATGGTTCATGATCCCCAGCATAACACTGGGGTTGTCAAATATGCCGTGCAGATAGGTGCCGAAAACCCTGCCGCTGTCGTTGCAGGCCCCATCGGCCACGCTGCAGCTTTCCCCCGAACGGGAAAAGATGCGGGTCAGACTGCAGCTTGAGTCAAGTACAGTGCTCTGCCCCATATGTATCTCGTAGCCCTTTACCTCCTGCCCGTACAGGTTCCGCCATATTCCCTGCCTGCTTACAATCCGGGCCCGGGCTTGATGAGTGCTCTTGCTCT
>Ga0209537_1001114_pt1 | contig 31125 bp, 16 predicted proteins | sample BioPla4DNA1_FD_187698 | JGI IMG/M metagenome (GOLD analysis project Ga0209537, IMG submission 187698) | Biogas fermentation microbial communities from Germany - Plant 4 DNA1 (SPAdes) (version 2) | ecosystem: Engineered > Bioreactor > Anaerobic > Digestate | place: Bielefeld, North...
ATCTTTATCATGTTTCAATTCCTTATAGGTACGCTACAAACCTGGGTTGCAGCTAGGCGGAGAGTATTAATAAGAGAGTTTCAATTCCTTATAGGTACGCTACAAACTAAGTAAATCTGAAAGAAATGCACGTGGGAAAATGAGTTTCAATTCCTTATAGGTACGCTACAAACGACGAACCCCGAATGGGCGGCAGTTGCATTGCTTTGGTTTCAATTCCTTATAGGTACGCTACAAACTCTGTGGCTGACGGGGGATAGTGCCAAGAAAATATAGTTTCAATTCCTTATAGGTACGCTACAAACTGCCAGGTGGGCCTGGGCGGGCATCCAGGCTCTGATGTTTCAATTCCTTATAGGTACGCTACAAACCTGCAGCGCGGCGGCCAACACAGGAACCGGCAGCGCAGGTTTCAATTCCTTATAGGTACGCTACAAACCTTATGCTTGCACAAAAGCCACGTGAAGGAACATTTGGTTTCAATTCCTTATAGGTACGCTACAAACTTTGCCTTGTAATACCTGTCATCTTTGCTTTTCAGGGTTTCAATTCCTTATAGGTACGCTACAAACTGTTTTGTTCTGGCTGTCCTTGCCGAACAGGAGCCAGTTTCAATTCCTTATAGGTACGCTACAAACCCAGATATGAGGAGTTGGCCAGTGAGGAACAAAAACGTTTCAATTCCTTATAGGTACGCTACAAACCCGAACACAGCGGTCAGTGCCGCGGTCACTGTCTCTTGTTTCAATTCCTTATAGGTACGCTACAAACCATAATTTCCACATCAGCAATCTCTTCTGCGATACGAGTTTCAATTCCTTATAGGTACGCTACAAACCCTTGATCACAGCCTGGCAGCTTGCGCAGTTGAGCCAGGTTTCAATTCCTTATAGGTACGCTACAAACCCAGAGGACTGCTCCAGAGAGGATAGGCTTACAGAGTTTCAATTCCTTATAGGTACGCTACAAACCCGTAGGCTTAGCTGGTGCGTCCGCTGCATTCGGCGTTTCAATTCCTTATAGGTACGCTACAAACGACTGATGTATATGTAAGTCTAGAAGATAGAGCTAAGTTTCAATTCCTTATAGGTACGCTACAAACCATAGGCTGGCTGTGCTCCTGTTCCTCGTGCTACATGTTTCAATTCCTTATAGGTACGCTACAAACTCTTCTGTCTCAACCGAGCCTGATATTCCGGGGTCTGTTTCAATTCCTTATAGGTACGCTACAAACCAACAACGTTATCTGGTTTATCCTTGGTCCGCAAATTGTTTCAATTCCTTATAGGTACGCTACAAACCAATTTTGGATAAGCACATATTTTCTGGCTTTATATCCGCCAAAAGCTTGTTGTTATGGGTTTCTAATGGAATCCAGTATGTCTGTAAAATGTTACTGACTGTTGTTTTGATATTCGCAGTCGTGTATTATCGTAATGCATACATTTTTCTATTAAAACCTATTTATATCGGGAAAAACTACGGTTATTTCTTGATTGTAGTTTGTCGTCGATCTTTGGTGTTTTTTGCACTATCGTAGGTCGACGACAGAATATTTAATATGTGACCTCTTAATGATATAATATCATCTCACATCTGTAATTTCCAATTAAATTACCTACGCGTTTTTTCATATAAATAAAATTATAGTACTGCAACCTATTCTCAATAACACTTGAGGTTAAAGAATAAACCATCTGCCTATGAGGAACAAACCGAAACGTTATAAGCAATAAAGCAAGCCTGGCACCTTCCTTCTGGCACCTGGTTATAGGTGTTTGATAATATCCCGAAAGGTCTCAAAACACACAACCGGTATGCCCTTTTCTAAACAGTAGCGGTATAAAACACCTTTGGCAAAGACCAGGTCCGCCTTCTCCGCCGGGCAGGTGTCGGAATAGCCATCCCCAACATAAACCACCTGTTCCGCATCACCCTTCAATCTTTTCATCAATGATGACTTGCAGGTGCCACACTGGCCGCAGTCTGGATTCAGATAAGGGCAGGCGATCTGAAATCCATCTTCATAAATCATCCTGTTGGCATAGTAGGGCACTTCAATACCATATCTTTTGAACACCATATCAATAATCAAATCATACCCATCGCTCAAAACATAGACGTCATCCCCCTGCTTCCGGCATAGATCCAAGAACTCCATAAAATAGTCATCGATCTCAACAGTTTCTATGAGCTTTCTCACATCATCCAGGTCTGCTCGGAACAATTTAAAGGTCAATGATGCGCATTCCTCTGTTGTTATCTCTTTCCTCTCCCACTGCTCATCGATCTCCTTCCAGCCGTCACCGGCAAAGGTATTGACCATCAAGAAACAGGTATCTATTTTGGTAATGGTGCCATCGAAATCGAGAATAAACACCCTTTTCATGACCGCCTCCAGGCATCAGCCAGTTTACTGGCAGCATCCTTAATATCGGGCGCACCCATAATAGCGGAAATCACAGCCACACCATCGACACCTGTCCCCTTGACTTCCTCAATGTTTGAAAGGCCAATTCCCCCAATGCCCACAACCGGGATTGATACAGTTTCCTTAATCTTCTTCAGACCAGCCGGACCGATGGGAGAGATAGACACATCCTTGCTCGCAGTGTGATAGAAAGGACCTGCTCCCAGGTAGTCCACTCCATCCTTTTCTCCCTGCACAGCCTCCTTTACAGTAGATACCGATAAACCGAGGATCTTGTCAGGCCCTAACAGCTTTCTGGCAACCTGTACAGGCAGGTCATCCTGGCCGATGTGAAGGCCATCTGCATCTACTGCCAGCGCAATATCCAAACGATCATTGATCAAAAGGGGAACTCCCCTGGAGTGGGCAAGCTCCTTTACTCTCAGGGCGAGCTGGTAAAACTCCCTGCTGGATATATCCTTTTCTCTGAGCTGAATAAGGGTGACACCTCCCTCAATTGCCTCTGCAACAGCATCCATTAGATCCCTGCCCTGTAATAGTCCCCTGTCTGTTACAAGGTAGATAGAATAATCAACCTCCATTTGCTATTCCTCCTCCAACCATAATACCTGCAGCTTCAGCGATATTTCCCGATTTTTTCATCAATGGTCACTCCACCGGCTTTGTAGTCGATCTTAACTACAGAGACAACTCGCGTTGCTCCATTTTTTAAACATACCTCTTGTGCCTTTTCCACGATCTCCAGCAGTTGATGGAGTTCTCCCTCCATAGTGGTTTCCATAGGGCCCACAACATATTTCACCCCTGATTTTTTAATCAGCTCTATGACCTGGTCCACCACCTGGTAGAGCTGCTCCTCAGGCACACTCGGTAAAACCTGCAGACTCACATTGCAAAGCATTTTTCTCGCTCCTTTTCTAATGTTAAATCAGCCGGATGTCTTTTCTGCTAGGGCTCTGCCAAAGGCTTCCCAGAACAGATCCACAGCTGGAGGAAGGAGATCCTCTTTGCTGCCATCCTGATTGATCCAGGAGCGCCCCTCAGCTAAGGGAACCACCTCTCCGATCACTGCTGCGTCAATTCCTTCCTTACGAAAATCCCCTATGATAGTATCAGCTATGGTCGGTTCACAGGCAATGATCAGTGTGCCCTCACTGATGACTTCAAAGGGATCCAGTTTGAAGTGTTCACAAACAGCTTGTATATCTTGGGGAACCGGTACCAGCTTTCGCTCTACCCGCAGCCCCACTCTTGAGGCTTCAGCAACCTCCCAGAGCCCCCGGGCCAGCCCCCCTTCTGTGGCATCATGCATGGCATGTACACCTCCGGCAGCCATGGCTATCTCCGCATCACGGACTACAGTCATCTCCCAGAACCTGCCCTTCGCCCTCTCTAACAATTCCTTGGAAAGCCCTGCTGCCAGAAGTTCATCACCCAACTCCTGAGCCAGGATCCCTGCCGCTTCTATGGCTGCCCCTTTGGTAATGATCAGCAGATCGCCGGCTTTAGCACCAGCAGGGGAGACATAATCCTTTCCCATCCCCCACACTGTGATACCGCCAATGATAGGTATATTGACCGCGTCATAAAATCCTGTATGGCCTCCCACGATGGAGATCCCCAGCTCACAGGCATTTTCGCTGATGCTCTTTACCAAGCGGCTGATATAGTCCTCACCGGTTCCAGGTGGCAACAAAAGTGTATAGGTCATGAACTGCGGCTTGATACCCATCACAGCCACATCACTGGCTCCAATATGAACAGTGATCCAGCCGAAGTCTTCTGGTGAGGTCGTGGGACCAGGAAAGATAGGATCTTCAGCGATAGCCATGTACTGATCCCCTACCCTGACGATACCGGCATCCACCCCCATTCTGGGGCCAACTATTACCTCAGCAGCGGCCGCCCCAGTATTAGGAAGGATTGCCTTTGTAAAAAAACCGTCATTTACCTTACCGATCATGTTTGCTTTCCCTCCCTTTTATAATTCCGGCTTAGATTGATAGTATAAATGATAAAAGTGATTTGTAGGGCCTACTCCATGCCCAATGTCCAGAGCATGCTCTATCGCTCCCGTAATATAATCCTTAGCTCTTTTCACCGCTTCATAAACATCACATCCTCTGGCCAGATAGGCTGCGATAGCAGATGAAAAAGTGCACCCTGTGCCATGGGTGTTTTTAGTTTGAACCCTTTTCTCCTTGAGGTGATAAAACTTTCCCTTGGCATAGAGAACATCCACAGCATCTCCTTCTAAGTGACCGCCTTTGATCACAACATTTCTGGCTCCCAAATCGCAGATCTCTAAGGCGGCTTTCTCCATCTGCTCAACATCTGTAATCTTCTCTCCGGTGATCTCTTCAGCCTCAAAGAGATTTGGGGTAACCAGATCTGCCAGGGGTAAAAGCACTTTAATCAATTCTTCCTTTGCCTCAGGCCTTAAAAGATGGCAACCACTTTTGGAAACCATCACCGGGTCGATTACCAGATGGGGAGGCTGCCAACGGCTCAATGTTTCCCCGATAACATCGATAATTTCCTTGTTCGATACCATCCCTACTTTTACCGCATGAATAGGGATATCCTGAAACAGGCAGTTGATCTGATCTCTGATGATCTCTACATCCAACTCCCTTACACTTTTTACTCCCATAGTGTTCTGTGCGGTAACTGCAGTGATAACACTCATACCATATGTACCCAGAGCACTGAAGGTCTTTAGATCCGCCTGGATTCCCGCTCCCCCGCTGGAATCTGAACCGGCAATAGTAAGCAGATTTTTCATTTGACTCCTCCTTTTGTTGTTAAATCTGAGAGAGCACTTGTAATGGCCGTTTGCTTTAAGAGATAAAAACAGGCACCCCACCGCAAAAGGAGTGCCTGTAAATAATCTTGTAGACCGCTCCCTCCGCTGGTATTAGCCAGATCAGGTTCAAAGGGTTGGCATCAAATGCCTCTCAGCCTTTCGGCACCCCCGCGAAAAACCGTTTTAACCATTATACATTTTAATAGTATCTTTGGGTAGTATAACTTACTTGTTTTTATAAAAAAGCTGAATTAGCATACAGAATACCAGGAGCACACAACCCAAAACAGTAGGCAGGAACTCCTCATAGGTACGCTGAAACGAAGAATCTGTGCTGTTTATAGGACACGGTATAATGTGTTTCAATTCCTCATAGGTACGCTAAAAACTCCAAAAAATGATTTCGTCAAGAGGGTAATTAAGGGTTTCAATTCCTCATAGGTACGCTAAAAAATCAGCAAAACAGAAGAGAACGGCCTCCTCAGTATATCGGTTTCAATTCCTCATAGGTACGCTAAAAACATGGTCACAAATTCATTTACTTGGTTGGAAAATCAGGTTTCAATTCCTCATAGGTACGCTAAAAACGGGTGATTTTATGAAAGAAGATTTGAAAGTTGATATTGTTTCAATTCCTCATAGGTACGCTAAAAACAAAAAGCTGAAGAACAAATTGAAGCACTTGAAAATTGTTTCAATTCCTCATAGGTACGCTAAAAACTGCAGGAAAAAGGATTGCTTGCTTTTTTGGTTTGGGGTTTCAATTCCTCATAGGTACGCTAAAAACACAACTTCCACTCTACAGGAGACATGCAATTGATCTCGTTTCAATTCCTCATAGGTACGCTAAAAACTCGGCTACTCAATTAATGGGTAGCCTCCTACCCGATGTTTCAATTCCTCATAGGTACGCTAAAAACCCTTAAAGAATATTGGCTTCTTAAAAGCATCATCCCGGTTTCAATTCCTCATAGGTACGCTAAAAACCCGCTATTAGGGAATATTTAGAAAAAAGGAAAGATAGGTTTCAATTCCTCATAGGTACGCTAAAAACGATAGGCTCGGTCTGAAAAACTGCCTGAGTTTCCTGGTGTTTCAATTCCTCATAGGTACGCTAAAAACGTTATACCCTTGGGCAGTATACAGCTACACACCTGGGTTTCAATTCCTCATAGGTACGCTAAAAACGGAAACCCCTTATCCCCATCAGGTCGTACTTAGACGGTTTCAATTCCTCATAGGTACGCTAAAAACAGATATTGAAAGTTCTTTAGCAGAAGGTTTTTGAAGTTTCAATTCCTCATAGGTACGCTAAAAACATCACCCCGTCAAGTTTATCCTCAATCGCTCCGACGTTTCAATTCCTCATAGGTACGCTAAAAACTCGGTAGCGCCAACAGTGCCGCCCCCTCTCTCGCACAGTTTCAATTCCTCATAGGTACGCTAAAAACTCGAACCCTGCATGTGCGACAGTTCATCCGTACCTAGCTTCAATTCCTCATAGGTACGCTAAAAACCTCCTTCTTCCTGCTCAAAGGCCCAGTTTCCGGTGTAAGGTTTCAATTCCTCATAGGTACGCTAAAAACGAAACACCATAATAGCCTGCAGCCTCAACCATACTTCGTTTCAATTCCTCATAGGTACGCTAAAAACTTTTTCAGCATCACCCAATCCCTGAATGAAAGCAAGTTTCAATTCCTCATAGGTACGCTAAAAACGGCTTTATCCTCATCAGGCTCTATTTTTTTTTATTTTGTTTCAATTCCTCATAGGTACGCTAAAAACCCTCACTACAAAGCTGCTTTACCGGCTCATAGACAGGTTTCAATTCCTCATAGGTACGCTAAAAACGAAAAAGCAGCGAATGAGGTATGTCGATTGCGGCGACGTTTCAATTCCTCATAGGTACGCTAAAAACCTTCTGGAGTAAGCCCACTCAGCTTCTGTGCCACTTGTTTCAATTCCTCATAGGTACGCTAAAAACCCACGTTTCCAATTGCTATGTCCACGGGATCGCCATCAGTTTCAATTCCTCATAGGTACGCTAAAAACGGTCAAAGTTCAGTGTTAATGACGCCTCTCCCGCGTGTTTCAATTCCTCATAGGTACGCTAAAAACGGTACGTCACATGGGACGGCCAGCTTGAGGCGGCATTGTTTCAATTCCTCATAGGTACGCTAAAAACACAAACATGCTAGGCTTCCCAGTTTCTATGAACCGAAGTTTCAATTCCTCATAGGTACGCTAAAAACGGTGTTCCAGCACTAGAATTTCTATATCCTCTAGCTGGTTTCAATTCCTCATAGGTACGCTAAAAACTTGAGCTGCTTGGTGGATTAATCGGCAGCAAAAAGAGTTTCAATTCCTCATAGGTACGCTAAAAACGGTTTGTCAACGGCAGAAATTACGCGAGTGATGTCAGTTTCAATTCCTCATAGGTACGCTAAAAACTATATATAATTGGAATCAGTGCTATATGGAACTATATAGTTTCAATTCCTCATAGGTACGCTAAAAACCTGGCTGCGGGAAAACATACTTGAGCATGGCCGTTGCGTTTCAATTCCTCATAGGTACGCTAAAAACAGGTATTTTCAAAACCTTAAATGAATTCCCGCAGCGTTTCAATTCCTCATAGGTACGCTAAAAACCCCGGCAAGCTTTTTGCGAACTTCACCGGGCGGATGTTTCAATTCCTCATAGGTACGCTAAAAACAGATGCAGCTCCTTCTGCTCCCACGCTAGATGGAATATGTTTCAATTCCTCATAGGTACGCTAAAAACGCCATACCACTCAATAGGCAGCTTGCATAGCTCTTGTTTCAATTCCTCATAGGTACGCTAAAAACTTACGAAACTCAAGCAGAAGCCTTCCCCGAAGAAAGTTTCAATTCCTCATAGGTACGCTAAAAACCGGAATTACACCTTATATGTTCCGGATTGCAGATACCGTTTCAATTCCTCATAGGTACGCTAAAAACATTTTGAAGTTGAATTGAAGTCATCCACTGGCAGACGTTTCAATTCCTCATAGGTACGCTAAAAACTTTTTCTCCAACTTCCACATTTTTTAAGACCTTCTAAGTTTCAATTCCTCATAGGTACGCTAAAAACACCTCCACCATATGTGGTACTGTAATCACCATCCGGGTTTCAATTCCTCATAGGTACGCTAAAAACGTTATCAGAACGGAGCATAAAGGCTACAGCCTAGACAGTTTCAATTCCTCATAGGTACGCTAAAAACTCTGCCAGCAGAGATTGATCCCTCGTCCCGGCGAGGAGTTTCAATTCCTCATAGGTACGCTAAAAACTGCGCACAGAGAAACAGAGAGCGCAGCGCAGAGAAGTTTCAATTCCTCATAGGTACGCTAAAAACTCTGAATGAATCCCTGGTACATCCCAGGGAGGTCTTGTTTCAATTCCTCATAGGTACGCTAAAAACCCTGGACTGTCTCGCAGGGAGTGACGGGGTGTGAGGTTTCAATTCCTCATAGGTACGCTAAAAACCCTTTCTACCCGTATGGTGGGCATAACCTTTTTTATGTTTCAATTCCTCATAGGTACGCTAAAAACCCGATATATCTGGCGTGTATAGAGCAGAGTTTCAGGGTTTCAATTCCTCATAGGTACGCTAAAAACCCTCTGATGAGGGCCGGAAAGGGAGCGGAGAAGCTCGTTTCAATTCCTCATAGGTACGCTAAAAACAGTCATTCATCTTCTGGCAGGGCACGAAGGGCGAAAGGTTTCAATTCCTCATAGGTACGCTAAAAACTTCGGGTCTTGGCAGGGTGGTTATTTCTTATTTCAGGTTTCAATTCCTCATAGGTACGCTAAAAACTTTGTGCGTTTTTAATAAAGTGCTCAATTGTTCCTGGTTTCAATTCCTCATAGGTACGCTAAAAACACATTGAGCGCTCCGGCCATGAGACCGGTAAACTCGTGTTTCAATTCCTCATAGGTACGCTAAAAACATACAAAAAGACGTCACAATCGCAGAAATGCTCGAAAGTTTCAATTCCTCATAGGTACGCTAAAAACAGGATCTGCTTGCCCGGTGCAGTGAGATTATAGGAGAGTTTCAATTCCTCATAGGTACGCTAAAAACAAAGAAGAAGCCATGAGGAAAGAAGCACGAGAGGCTAGTTTCAATTCCTCATAGGTACGCTAAAAACCAACACAAAGTTAGGATTACACTCAATCAGATTTTGTTTCAATTCCTCATAGGTACGCTAAAAACGACTCATCCCTAGCGGGGGATTTACGGGTAGTTTTGGTTTCAATTCCTCATAGGTACGCTAAAAACCCTCTTCCTCGCAAGTGATCTCCCAACCGTAATTTCCGTTTCAATTCCTCATAGGTACGCTAAAAACTTTGAGCATATTGGTGTAGACTTCGATGATGGAGGTTGTTTCAATTCCTCATAGGTACGCTAAAAACCCTGGCACAGTTTGCCAGGCACCCATATATCGGGGGGTTTCAATTCCTCATAGGTACGCTAAAAACGTCTTTTGCGGCCCCAGCGGTCGGGATAACGGCGTTCGTTTCAATTCCTCATAGGTACGCTAAAAACAGTAGAAAGTTCGGATATGATGTTATTCTTGTCGCTGTTTCAATTCCTCATAGGTACGCTAAAAACCCAATAGGGGTGGTATGGGTCAAATACATTCTGATTGGTTTCAATTCCTCATAGGTACGCTAAAAACGGGTGTGGATGCAGTTGAAACCCCTTTTCCCGGCCAGTTTCAATTCCTCATAGGTACGCTAAAAACTGGGCGCAAAGTGTAGGGATAAGGAAACCAATGAGCGTTTCAATTCCTCATAGGTACGCTAAAAACCACTGTAGAAGTGCGGGAAGATGAGGAAAGACCCTGGTTTCAATTCCTCATAGGTACGCTAAAAACACAAACCACCTTGCTCCCGCTTCTTCAACAGTTCGTGTTTCAATTCCTCATAGGTACGCTAAAAACCCTGCCAAGACCCGAAAGGTGAGCATGCGACTTTTTGTTTCAATTCCTCATAGGTACGCTAAAAACTTGCAGAGATATGGGGTAATGGGTTTATAAAGATAAAGTTTCAATTCCTCATAGGTACGCTAAAAACGGGGTAACTTTGAACCGTTTCTTGTCCCGACTACGGGTTTCAATTCCTCATAGGTACGCTAAAAACGAATAACGGCATTAGATTACAAACAAGAACCAGTAGGGTTTCAATTCCTCATAGGTACGCTAAAAACACACCGGCAACTGCAACACCGGTGATTCCAACAGCGGGTTTCAATTCCTCATAGGTACGCTAAAAACCTATAAGGAGGTGATCAAATGACTGAGGTGGTATCTGGTTTCAATTCCTCATAGGTACGCTAAAAACGGCGGAATTCGCAGTAAACCTTTTCCTGAGAAAAAGTTTCAATTCCTCATAGGTACGCTAAAAACTCGGTCATCTCCCTAGCGGCTTATGCCATATAGATAGTTTCAATTCCTCATAGGTACGCTAAAAACTAAGCTCGGATAGCCTAATCTCCGTCATTTATATCATGTTTCAATTCCTCATAGGTACGCTAAAAACGAAATGTGATTTCAATATCCGGTTTTTCAGTGCTGGTTGTTTCAATTCCTCATAGGTACGCTAAAAACTCCCATACTCCTTCACTTGTTTCAATGCCAAAGTTTAGTTTCAATTCCTCATAGGTACGCTAAAAACCGCCAAAAACAGGTTTAAGTGCCTCCCAGATACTCTGTTTCAATTCCTCATAGGTACGCTAAAAACAAACAGCTGCCAGGAGGGGAGTAGCATGGAAAACAAGTTTCAATTCCTCATAGGTACGCTAAAAACCTAATACTGGTTCCCCTTTTTCTCTTAATTTTTTACCGTTTCAATTCCTCATAGGTACGCTAAAAACAGACTGGTACTCACCAGAGAGGCCAGAAGCAGGGAAGGTTTCAATTCCTCATAGGTACGCTAAAAACCGGAGAAGCTCCGGAAAATACCCTACCGCGCCGGGAGTTTCAATTCCTCATAGGTACGCTAAAAACCGGGGCAGAGCTATCTTTGATGAAATAGATAAGCAGTTTCAATTCCTCATAGGTACGCTAAAAACCAACCATGACGAACAGTGGGGTTCTTTCCGTGCCGAGTTTCAATTCCTCATAGGTACGCTAAAAACCGAAAAAGAATCGAAGAACAGCAGGCACAGCTCAGGGTTTCAATTCCTCATAGGTACGCTAAAAACGGGGCCGGGGGAGCAGAACTACATATAGATATAGTCGTTTCAATTCCTCATAGGTACGCTAAAAACCCGAGAACGCCTGATGGATCTTAGTAAGGCAATTAGTTTCAATTCCTCATAGGTACGCTAAAAACGAGCGGAGAAGCTCCGAAAAATCTACATTTAATTTTGTTTCAATTCCTCATAGGTACGCTAAAAACCCCCTTTTCAGAGGCCGGGCAGGCAGGGGAGAAACCGTTTCAATTCCTCATAGGTACGCTAAAAACAACCATGACGAACAGTGGGGTTCTTTCCGTGCCGAGTTTCAATTCCTCATAGGTACGCTAAAAACCATGGGGAAAAACAACCGGCAACCTTGTGCAATATAAGTTTCAATTCCTCATAGGTACGCTAAAAACTGCGGGAAGATACTGTAGAAGTGCGGAAAGATACTGGTTTCAATTCCTCATAGGTACGCTAAAAACAAAAAGTGTTGACATATAGATACAGTTAGGATATTAGTTTCAATTCCTCATAGGTACGCTAAAAACGCATGCCGTCGTCTGAACGCTCCTTTTCTGCTACTTAGTTTCAATTCCTCATAGGTACGCTAAAAACGTAAAAAATAAAAAAAAAATGCTTGACTGCCGGCCAAGGTTTCAATTCCTCATAGGTACGCTAAAAACCACGGTAGCAGGGAGCTTCGATCTTTTTGCCGCCGTGTTTCAATTCCTCATAGGTACGCTAAAAACTAAAGTACATTTGTATCATACCTTATACTTTCTCTATGTTTCAATTCCTCATAGGTACGCTAAAAACGTACTGTTGATGACAAAACAGGGAAATTTTTCGAGGGTTTCAATTCCTCATAGGTACGCTAAAAACTCCAGCTCATGTTTGTGACTTTCCATTCCTTCATTTGTTTCAATTCCTCATAGGTACGCTAAAAACTCCCCGTGAGAAAATCCGTCTTTCCCCTCAGCCACGTTTCAATTCCTCATAGGTACGCTAAAAACTGGGCGGCGGGAAACTTTCCCGAATGACGGTTACATGTTTCAATTCCTCATAGGTACGCTAAAAACTTTTCAGCGGAAGAAACTTCTCTCCGTGTGTATTTAGTTTCAATTCCTCATAGGTACGCTAAAAACCAAAAAGGAGGGGTAGTCCGCTTCGAAGAAATTGACGGTTTCAATTCCTCATAGGTACGCTAAAAACTCCTTTTTTTTGGCTTATTAGCCTTGAGCGGAGGGGGTTTCAATTCCTCATAGGTACGCTAAAAACTCTACGCTGTTCGCCATGCTCCATCACCCCCAAAAAAGTTTCAATTCCTCATAGGTACGCTAAAAACGAAGGTGGAAAATCGATGATTCAGGAGCTATCATGCGAGTTTCAATTCCTCATAGGTACGCTAAAAACCATTCTTACTGACTTGGCAAACACATTGGAGGCCAAGTTTCAATTCCTCATAGGTACGCTAAAAACTCATTTGCTAGCTCCCCTGGCATTCTCTCATCGAAAAGTTTCAATTCCTCATAGGTACGCTAAAAACCCGAGCCATCATTTCACCTTCTTGCAGTACATGAGGTTTCAATTCCTCATAGGTACGCTAAAAACCGGCAGGGAGGCTGGAATACTCGTCCACCAGATCCAGTTTCAATTCCTCATAGGTACGCTAAAAACTTGAGCTTAACGTAATCCATGACCGAGCATCAGCGGGTTTCAATTCCTCATAGGTACGCTAAAAACGCCGGTTGTGTCCCCGGTCTCTGCGCTGGGATTAGGTTTCAATTCCTCATAGGTACGCTAAAAACCCTAAACAAATACCACTGCCTTTTGATGATGAACAGGTTTCAATTCCTCATAGGTACGCTAAAAACTTATCTTCATCCCTTTCCTTTTTCCCATTTCTCATAAGTTTCAATTCCTCATAGGTACGCTAAAAACCCAGGAAGTGGTGATTCCCGTCCAGCCACCTGACTGGTTTCAATTCCTCATAGGTACGCTAAAAACCTTCTCAGCGATTTTCCATAGGGAATCGCCCTTTTGTTTCAATTCCTCATAGGTACGCTAAAAACTCCACCCCACTCCGGGACAGATACTTGTTCAGTAGGGTTTCAATTCCTCATAGGTACGCTAAAAACAGTCTTTGTTGGGCATCGCCATCGCAAATACCTCCTGTTTCAATTCCTCATAGGTACGCTAAAAACCTTAGCGCCGGTTTGCTGGTTTTTGACGTAAATTCGTTTCAATTCCTCATAGGTACGCTAAAAACGCCTTCTGCCGGTATTGTCGATGGCAAACTCTCCAGGTTTCAATTCCTCATAGGTACGCTAAAAACGTTCTGCATGATCATGGAGTATATCCATTGATTTTTAGTTTCAATTCCTCATAGGTACGCTAAAAACCTTGTTTAGTAAATTTTCTTTTACCGTACATTTTATGTTTCAATTCCTCATAGGTACGCTAAAAACCTGGTGGCGATGAGCAGGAGCAGGGGAGACTACCTGGGTTTCAATTCCTCATAGGTACGCTAAAAACCCGCAATCATGTATACAGGAGTTGCCACTGCCGGACGTTTCAATTCCTCATAGGTACGCTAAAAACGTATTCGCCAATAGTTTCAATGCTTCCATCTCCATCCAGTTTCAATTCCTCATAGGTACGCTAAAAACAGTATTTAACACGGATTATTATGTTGTTGGGACCTATGTTTCAATTCCTCATAGGTACGCTAAAAACCAAGGGAATCCAGATCCATAAATCCCTTCCTAATCAGTTTCAATTCCTCATAGGTACGCTAAAAACCATCTTCCGCGCAGCCTTCGCGGTTCCAGCCTTCATGTTTCAATTCCTCATAGGTACGCTAAAAACAGGTAGGAATGATTATCATTCAGTGCGCCGCGACTTTAAGTTTCAATTCCTCATAGGTACGCTAAAAACTCCCTGCCTCATAGAGATCATCGTATCCTGGAGCTAAGTTTCAATTCCTCATAGGTACGCTAAAAACGAAACGTTCCTTAGGTGAGCTTCAGGTGGACGGTTAGTTTCAATTCCTCATAGGTACGCTAAAAACGCTTACTCCAGAAGATGTTGATGAGCTAGCAAAAAACGTTTCAATTCCTCATAGGTACGCTAAAAACGCTGCGCCTAGTGGTATTAGGATTAATACCGAAGTCAGTTTCAATTCCTCATAGGTACGCTAAAAACCCCTGCAGATGCTTTCAGGCTGTTTGCAAGGCCAATGTTTCAATTCCTCATAGGTACGCTAAAAACCGAAAGCGCAGCGCAGTGCTTTCATTGCGAATAATGTTTCAATTCCTCATAGGTACGCTAAAAACTAATCATCTGCCCCTATTCCGTATACTTGCACAGTTTGTTTCAATTCCTCATAGGTACGCTAAAAACAAACCGTCGAAGTGCCCATCATTGCCATTGTTTCTGGTTTCAATTCCTCATAGGTACGCTAAAAACGAAATCTGGGCAACTGTAAGGTGAATCAGCGCACCCATGTTTCAATTCCTCATAGGTACGCTAAAAACTTTCACCGTTATCCAGTTCCATACCCAACCAGGCCCGTTTCAATTCCTCATAGGTACGCTAAAAACCCAAGTCCCGTAGGGTTGTTCCGCCGTGTGGGATAGTGTTTCAATTCCTCATAGGTACGCTAAAAACCTGAACCTGCTCAAAAACCCGCTCAGCAAATATACGGGTTTCAATTCCTCATAGGTACGCTAAAAACCCTATTTCCTCTCTGCGGCACAGACGACGGATGAACAGTTTCAATTCCTCATAGGTACGCTAAAAACACATACGTCAAGGGGATCGATGGCTTATACTGATTGAGTTTCAATTCCTCATAGGTACGCTAAAAACCCGGATATGTATTTCATTCTAGCATCTCTCCTTCTTGTTTCAATTCCTCATAGGTACGCTAAAAACGTCGTTTTTTAGCTTACCTACCTAGAGTAGGTGTAGGTTTCAATTCCTCATAGGTACGCTAAAAACGCTCTCTCACTGTCATTCCAAGCGCCAGAGCTAGTCGTTTCAATTCCTCATAGGTACGCTAAAAACTGCAACCATCACAGAGGGGTTTCCCTGGTCATCAAAGTTTCAATTCCTCATAGGTACGCTAAAAACCATTGCCAGCGACAGCCGGGTTAAATTTCTTTGGTAGTTTCAATTCCTCATAGGTACGCTAAAAACACGATGACCACCGGACTATCTTTGAACTTAAATACCGGTTTCAATTCCTCATAGGTACGCTAAAAACTTCGAGCTCTTCTCGAGATGGTAGTGGGAGGTCTGTGTTTCAATTCCTCATAGGTACGCTAAAAACCTGGCGGCAGGAACATGCCCCACCCCGCTTTTATAGTGTTTCAATTCCTCATAGGTACGCTAAAAACGGAAAAGATACTAGCACCAGAGCGCCGTGTGCTGGGGTTTCAATTCCTCATAGGTACGCTAAAAACGCTGGAGAAAACGTGCTCGGTCTTGGATGAAAAAATGTTTCAATTCCTCATAGGTACGCTAAAAACAAACAGATGTAAACGCAAAACCAATACCGCAGTATTAGTTTCAATTCCTCATAGGTACGCTAAAAACCGACTGGTACGGTGGGCATGTCGCCCAGTATCTCGGGTTTCAATTCCTCATAGGTACGCTAAAAACGCACCAGCAACCCAGGACCTTTCCTTTTAGTTCATGGTTTCAATTCCTCATAGGTACGCTAAAAACGCGAGGGCATCTTCATTGCCGTTTTTTGCCCATTGTTGTTTCAATTCCTCATAGGTACGCTAAAAACTGGATCGTATCCACCCGGCTTTTTTTGTTTTTCTGAAGTTTCAATTCCTCATAGGTACGCTAAAAACCCTATTACCATTATAGACTATTTCATATTTTCGATGTTTCAATTCCTCATAGGTACGCTAAAAACGAGGCTGAAGAGGCAGTTTTATTGGCTCACAATTTATGTTTCAATTCCTCATAGGTACGCTAAAAACCTTCCACCAGGAATGAAGGAAGTACTCGGACCGATTTGTTTCAATTCCTCATAGGTACGCTAAAAACGTAACTATTTTAGGTGTAGTTGTAGAGTTAAGACGGGTTTCAATTCCTCATAGGTACGCTAAAAACGTATTTGTATTTCACCATCAGCCAAGCGGAAACCGCGTTTCAATTCCTCATAGGTACGCTAAAAACCAGCTATAGATTGGGAAGATGCTTTTGCTGGTGTGCGGTTTCAATTCCTCATAGGTACGCTAAAAACTTGCTATCGTGCCGGATGTACCACCGAAAGCATATCGTTTCAATTCCTCATAGGTACGCTAAAAACGAGGAAGCCAGAGCCGCGGCGATCGCCGCAGAATGGGTTTCAATTCCTCATAGGTACGCTAAAAACCCTGTTGGTTCGATTCAAATGGATGGTATACTGCGGGTTTCAATTCCTCATAGGTACGCTAAAAACGGTGACACATAATCCCCAGCTGGCGGAAGCTGCCGAGTTTCAATTCCTCATAGGTACGCTAAAAACCCCCCTGAGTTTGCTTATCTCACCTACCGCTCTTTGGTTTCAATTCCTCATAGGTACGCTAAAAACGTGCGCGAGATGTCACATATGACGATCTCTCGTATGGTTTCAATTCCTCATAGGTACGCTAAAAACCTGCGGAGCTTACCCAGCTCCTTCTTTTCTTCCTCGGGTTTCAATTCCTCATAGGTACGCTAAAAACCTGGATTCTTTAACAATATCTATAAGCTTAACCCCGTTTCAATTCCTCATAGGTACGCTAAAAACGGTTTGTTATAAGGTTAATGGGAATATCAACAACTGGTTTCAATTCCTCATAGGTACGCTAAAAACACACTGCTTCCGGTAAAAAGGTCGATTTTACTGATTGTTTCAATTCCTCATAGGTACGCTAAAAACGGAAGTGCGGAATATCGAAAAGGACCGCGATGAGGGGTTTCAATTCCTCATAGGTACGCTAAAAACAGTGACATGATGTCACCCAGAAAAAGAACTATAGAAGTTTCAATTCCTCATAGGTACGCTAAAAACCTTTAGGCAGCAGGGTATCCATCTGTGTGTGGTCGAGTTTCAATTCCTCATAGGTACGCTAAAAACGAGCTATGGCATTGCGAGGCATACAGAAACGGAATTATGTTTCAATTCCTCATAGGTACGCTAAAAACTTTAAGGGAAGTGAATTTCTTCGTATTTCGCATTGAAGTTTCAATTCCTCATAGGTACGCTAAAAACTCAGGGGAGTAAATCTCCAATACCCCGGACTTTCTGAGTTTCAATTCCTCATAGGTACGCTAAAAACCAAAAGTATACCCTCAAATTGCAACTTCGGATGTGAGTTTCAATTCCTCATAGGTACGCTAAAAACTACGTAGACGGCGTCGCAGCGTTCGCAACCATCGCCCGTTTCAATTCCTCATAGGTACGCTAAAAACTGTCGTGGCAGCAAACACAGTGTCAATCGGAACAGTGTTTCAATTCCTCATAGGTACGCTAAAAACACCGACCCGGTAGTAATTGACGTGGTGGTGAGTAGCGTTTCAATTCCTCATAGGTACGCTAAAAACCCTGCCTTGAGGTATGCCATAATAAAAAGACGTCCAGTTTCAATTCCTCATAGGTACGCTAAAAACTCATACGGTGGTAGGTATTGCATCAAATCTGGCTTAGTTTCAATTCCTCATAGGTACGCTAAAAACCAATACTTGTTAATGTTGTAGTTGCCATAGGATTTGGGTTTCAATTCCTCATAGGTACGCTAAAAACCAGCTTCGAAGTCACGTTGTTAATGGAGGAACGCCTGTTTCAATTCCTCATAGGTACGCTAAAAACTAGATCAAGATTATTTGGCTGCTAAAGAAGCTTTGGCGTTTCAATTCCTCATAGGTACGCTAAAAACTCCGGCTGTTTTTGGGCTTCCTCGAGTTCTGTCCCAGTTTCAATTCCTCATAGGTACGCTAAAAACGAAGCAGGAAAGCGCAGACTGACTGAGCAGGACACCGGTTTCAATTCCTCATAGGTACGCTAAAAACCCATTGCTCTGTGGTGCCGAAAGAACAACCTCATGCCGTTTCAATTCCTCATAGGTACGCTAAAAACTCAGTGCCCGGTTCCTCATTCGCTCGGACAGCGGGAGTTTCAATTCCTCATAGGTACGCTAAAAACTTAAGTCAAAGCACTTGCCTCCGATCCGGGGGGCAAGTTTCAATTCCTCATAGGTACGCTAAAAACGCTGCGCCGGGAGTGCTTGACTTTGGAGACATTTTGAGTTTCAATTCCTCATAGGTACGCTAAAAACCGATGTGAACTTGCTTTTGTGCAGACATTGTGAACACGTTTCAATTCCTCATAGGTACGCTAAAAACGCTGGATACATGGAGGAGCTCCGGGGAATGGCGCACGTTTCAATTCCTCATAGGTACGCTAAAAACTCGCCTGTAGAGCTCCCAGCCCGAAGTACATCACCGGTTTCAATTCCTCATAGGTACGCTAAAAACCCGCCACCACAGTGTAGTAGTCATCGCTGAATACTTGTTTCAATTCCTCATAGGTACGCTAAAAACTCTTTGGTGCAGGCCAGGGATCTTGTAGTCAGAGTCGTTTCAATTCCTCATAGGTACGCTAAAAACGGGTTTCTGGTTGTTACACCTTATTGTTTTTTAGGTGGTTTCAATTCCTCATAGGTACGCTAAAAACCAACCACATGGATGTAAGAGGAATACACGAAAAACTGTTTCAATTCCTCATAGGTACGCTAAAAACAGCTTCAGATGGAAATAGATACGGAACTGGATGTGTGTTTCAATTCCTCATAGGTACGCTAAAAACTGGGCCCTTTGCTTCACAGGCTTGCCTTGCTGTATGTTTCAATTCCTCATAGGTACGCTAAAAACGATATCTGAAACCCTGAATATCTGGTTTAGGGAGCTGGTTTCAATTCCTCATAGGTACGCTAAAAACGGAGATATAGAGACTGTAAGGACGAGCTGGAGGAGTGTTTCAATTCCTCATAGGTACGCTAAAAACGGTAGAAGTCATAGTCTTCTGCTCGTTTGAAGCCTGGTTTCAATTCCTCATAGGTACGCTAAAAACTGAAAAGCATATGATCACCTGCCTTGAGGTATGCCAGTTTCAATTCCTCATAGGTACGCTAAAAACCTTAGTTTTGGCTACTGCCTTAATTGTTCAATTTACGTTTCAATTCCTCATAGGTACGCTAAAAACACGCAATACCATGCCTTTGAAGAATTTCACCTATTTCGTTTCAATTCCTCATAGGTACGCTAAAAACTTCAGTGCCCGGTTCCTCATTCGTGCAGAGAGAGGAAGTTTCAATTCCTCATAGGTACGCTAAAAACGGAGCAGCTTTTTGATGAGTTTTGGGAGAGGTATCCGTTTCAATTCCTCATAGGTACGCTAAAAACGCCTATTACCAGTTGCTCGTCCCTGTTACTACAGATATGTTTCAATTCCTCATAGGTACGCTAAAAACCTACCCAGGCACCATAGTGCGTCACCCGGGCATAAAAAGTTTCAATTCCTCATAGGTACGCTAAAAACGTCGTCAGCGGATTCGGTTAGCTGCTCGCCATCCCAGGTTTCAATTCCTCATAGGTACGCTAAAAACGGAAGAACGCCGGAGGTTACTCAAGTCTAAGCTTAGTTTCAATTCCTCATAGGTACGCTAAAAACATCTTTTTCAATGTGTCTGTTGCTTCCATAGCAGCTTGTTTCAATTCCTCATAGGTACGCTAAAAACAGAGCTCGCCCCTTAGCTGGGCGATAGGGCCGGATTGTTTCAATTCCTCATAGGTACGCTAAAAACCTGCAAAACTGGACAGCGGAAACATGGCCGGAAGTGGTTTCAATTCCTCATAGGTACGCTAAAAACTACGGTGTTGGGGCGGAAAACTATAAGGTGGTCAACTGTTTCAATTCCTCATAGGTACGCTAAAAACGCTGTGCATTGTTCTGCATTGCAGAAGTACTGATATAGTTTCAATTCCTCATAGGTACGCTAAAAACGATAGGTTTTATAGGGATCCCCTCCACCATATGTCTGTTTCAATTCCTCATAGGTACGCTAAAAACAATGATACCAATACCAACCCAGCACAGGGAGAGCACAAGTTTCAATTCCTCATAGGTACGCTAAAAACCAATTTTAAATAAATAATTTTTTAGCTTAATATCCGCCAAAAGCTTGTTGTAATAGGCTTTCACTCTAATATTTTTTTAGGATTATTACTAACTGCTATTTCGCAGCATTATAAGTTTCGTACTATCGCAAATTATATCTTTTCCCTCAAAACCCCATTCATTTCGGGAAAAATAACCACTATTCCCTTATATAAATCTTGTCGTCGATCCAAGGGGTTTTTTGCGCTATCATAGGTCGACGACAAATGATATATAGCCCCAAACTTTTCAGTTTATATTATATTTTATATTCTAGTTTTATATTATAATATCATCCCCTCCTTTTTTCAGTCCAATAACCTCTCTCGAGTAATATTTTGTAGTTCTCATATAATAAATGATAACAGAGTCCTCATCTTTATTTATGATCCGGTTAAGTTCCATCTTCAGTTTTTTTAAAGAAGCATCTGATATTTCTCCCTCAAGCACAGAATTCTGTACCCAGTGCAGATATTTCCGACATGTTTTAAGCACTTTTGCAACTCTTTTTTGATTGACATCATAAACTAAAATGATAAACACTTAGCCCCTCACCAAAAAACTATAATTCTTATTGTAGAAATTCTTTGACTATTTATCACCAGGTAGCTACAAGCGGTTCATATTCTTTCTCTCCCATGAGATGTTTCTCTAATTTATACAACTCCAAACGAATTAAGCGCCTGTAGGAAACATTCCGGCCAATATCACGGTGCTTAATTGTTGTTTTAAGTTTATCTTCATATTGAGAGATAAAATTCTGACGCGCCTTTTGTTTCAACATAATCCCTTCAGTACCTTTTTCAAAATCGCTGGAAGTGATCATTTTCCTGCCTAAGAGAGTGAAAATTACCCTGTCAACAATAATTGGTTTAAAAATCTCTGCCAAGTCAAGGTTCAGTGTAAAACGGCGAAAGTTAGTGGTATGAAGATAGCCGATGCGCGGATCAAGGTGAGTTCTATAGATCTCGCTGAGACAGGTTGTATAGAGAAGGGAGTTGCCAAAGCTGATCAATGCGTTCAGATGGTTTTTAGGCGGCCTGCGGCTTCGACTCTCAAAAGTAAAATCAGGCAAACCAATTATTTCATCAAAAGCTCGATAATACTGGTCACGGGCATTTCCCTCAATGGCCATCAGAGCAGGTATATCATCACACACATCTATAGCAGGCAATAAGTCTTCGATAGTATTTATTCTTTCAGCAACATCCTTACCCCGGTTCTCATAGTATTTCAATACACGCAGTATGTTTCTCAGCGCTCCCTCAACAAATCGTTTAGCAATATCCAGTCTGCGTGTTTCATCAAGATAAAACTCTGCTTGTTTGAGGATCATATAACCTGAATTAAGATGCTCTCTGGGGTAAAATGTCCCCATGTAGTACCCATAATGGCTAAAATAGTGCAGCATAACTTCCTGCTGGGAGAGAAACTCCAGGAACCTCTTATTTATGTCAACTTCACCGAAAACAACAATGTCAGAAGTATCTGCTATGGGAATATAATGCTTCTGCTCATCTTCTGATTGAAAATAGATTGTGTTATCCCGCCTTTTTAGCTCACCTGATGAGAAGATATAATAGGTCTTTTTCAATCCTCTCCCCCTCCCTATGACCAGCAGAATTCAGCATAGGCACAGTTCCGGCACCATTTAACTTTTTTTGGGGCTGGGGGTTTTTCCATGTAAACAATTCGCAGTATATCTCGCTCAACATTTTGCAACTCATTTATCAATTCTTCATTCAGTTCTACAGTTTCCCGTTTTTTCTCTTCAGGAAACCTGAGTTCGCCGATGGCCTCAATCCCCCGTTCAGCTAATTCTTTTAAATAAAAGGCAAGCTGCATCCTGGCGCTATCACGGTAACGAGAGCTTTTCTTGACTTCACCGATCACCAACTTCCCATCAACAACTCTGAAAATATCCATTTTACTGGAACCGACGGCTATCTCTTTTTTTTCTCTGCTGTAAGAATTACGGTCAATTAATCTGCCTATAGCCACATTTGTGTCTTCCTGATCAGGTGTTAGCTGGTGTGATATAAGCCAAACCTCCCGCTTACAAATATAATAGTACCAAATAAGGGTACCCCCTACCCCGATATCCCTGTCAGACATATCTATTCCCCTTTTCGCATATCAACCATGGCTATCCCAGTTTTTATTGTTTTCAGAAGCATCGTCCTTTTCTTTGATTACATCAATCATGCCGAACCCCTGTGAGTTCTTGGCACCCAGCCCCGCACTGTAAGCTAATTTCAGCAGCCTAGGATCACCCTCGAGCTCATAAATCCCAAGCCAGCCTTTGATCACAAAATCTCTGTAGTAAATAATTTTGGCATCCTTGTTACTTACTTTGAGAGCTCGAAAGGAAAAAGGCAAACCCTCAAGGTTTTTGTTTAAACAAACAGCTTTTTTAAGCAGATTTGAAGTGACCTGGTCTACAAATTCTTGTTCACGGGGGTGGTAATAATAGGTTTTCTTTTTCCCATCTTGGGTAAGGAGTGTCGAATAGGCAGTTATAGGAGATATAGCCTTCACTTTGACTTTGCCAGAACTGAAATCAGGCTGAGGTAAAGCAGATAAAGATTTTACGTAAACCCTGTTATTTCCTAGCATGATCGATTCACTGTTCAATAGGTTTTTCGCAAGGGTCACAATGAATTGTTCCAGCGGGCTGGCAACCCTTACCCTGACAGGAGAGTGAAAGGCTATCTGCCCATCTTTAAGGTATTCAACCTTACCAACAACCCTGGAAAAAGTAAATAGGCGAAAGGTTCTGCCCCCCACATCAAAGCCTTCATCATGTAACTGAGGCATCTCATCCTGTACCATAGAGTAGATTAAACCCTGTACAGCACTATTGTAGTGTATTGGTAACACTATCAAGCCTTCGTTCATAGAGCTTAACTCAAGTTGTAGGTGCATGTTTACACTTCCTTGTAGTTTAAAGAAACTATATTATATTGGATTGTGGTTTAAGAATAGCACCGGTAAAGTTGTCATACTTCAAATCACAAAAGAGTAATCCGCGATCAATATGCTTATTTTTCATAACGTACCACAGAGGCACTTTTAACTCATACCAACTTCTTTTCACTGGGGACAAACCTATCACGTCCCCATAAAAACATAGAGGAATAACTGGTACTGTATCATAATTTGATCTTCTTGTTACTTCTTGTTCCTCTTCACCAAGGCGACTATCAAATATAGCCATGCGTTTTTTCTGAATCTCCGAGTAAATATCTATTGCATCAAGGTATGCATCTGTTTTTTCTATCTCATAGTACCGATAAACTTTTTCCACAGTTTCAATCAACTCTCGCTCTGTTAACAATCCATTAATTGAATTATTAACTGTTTCTTCAAAAACTTTGTATGAACGAGATAGTAAATCTGGATCATTAATAGGGTTATAAATAGTTTCTGCCTTTTCTGTATATGCATAGAGATAAACCCTGCTGTCTCGATTAGGGTCACGGTAACGGTTTATTCGCCCTGCACGCTGAATAATAGCATCTGGTGGTGCACACTCGGTAAACAACCAATCATAATCAATATCAAGGGAAACCTCAACTACCTGAGTTGCGATAACAAAGCTGTGATGCTCTATTTGTTCTTCAATCTTTTTACGGTCTCGCATAATAAATCGCGAGTGGTAACATAATGGATTAAATTCAGCTAAACAATTGGCTATCTGCTGACACTTCTCAACAGTATTGACAACCACTAGTACTTTATATCCTTTAGACACAGCATCTATAATGCGGTCAAAATCATCTTCAATATTTTTATTCATAACAAAAAATTTGCTTCTAGTAGCAGATAAAAAAGTTTCTTCCCTTAAAATATTAATATGTGGCAATTCATGTTTAACTAAATCAATTAATCTTTCTGGGATAGTGGCACTCATTAGTAAAAATCTACTTCCTAACTTTGAAAAGTGTCGAATACTAGACATTATCAACCCTAGTGTCCATCCATCATATGAATGTATTTCATCTAATACAATTACCGCATTAGCTGCATTAGCCTCTTTAACTGTCCAGTGCCCAGCATTAAAACCAGTAGTTAGTAATTGATCCACAGTACCTACTGTAACAGGTTTCATAAAAGCACGATCAAGTAGCAGATTCCTCCTATTTTCCCAGGTATCACCTTCATCTTCTTGTTCTCCTGTTAAAAATAAATTGGCAGTAGAATGCGTCAGCCCTACATTATCTTCCCCGAAAATAGCTGCTAATCGTTTCCATATCTGATTTGCAGTATTCATCGTAGGAAGAAGATAAATTAACTTAGCATTACCCATCTCCTGCATATTTTTTAATGCCCAGAGAAGTGAACCTTCTGTTTTTCCGCTGCCTGTTGATGCAATAGCCAATAGATGCCCACTATATTGACTCATTTTTTGTTGAAAAGGACGCAAACCACTAAACACTATACCTTTTTCCTCACAGCGGTTTTTCAGTACTTCAATTATTTCTTCAAAAGATAGCCTTACAGAATATTGAATGCTTATTTTACCAGACGCAAACCAATCAGCATAATGTAGTATACCTTTTATCAGGATATATATAATTCTGGCCCTTTTTCTATCATCTTTTTCTAACAGCTTGCCAAAAATGTTATCCACAGGGTTAACTAAACTAGCCAGCCGATTGTATGGATCATCTTTCTCAAGGCCATTTTTAAATGACGGCAACTTCCATCCGTGTTTAGCAAATATTATGCCTGCTAAATATATTGCCTCTTGTAATCCATCTGGTAAAAGAACTGGCATGGTGTCAGCCATTCGTTCTCGTTCGAATGAAGTTAAGTCTGTATTTAGTGGTCGGTGATGACCAGCAACAGCCATAGCTTCTACTGGTATAAAAGTAAGATACCCCTCTTCTCGGGATAAACATGACGCTGCCCATGCTGTATATATAAAAGAAAACAATTCGTGTCTGTAATTATCTTTTTTGTTGTATTTTCTACCATCCCGTTTCGCTTTCATCATATTTTGAAATGGAGGGATCATTTTACCTAAGTCATGTAAAGCAACTGTTAAAAGAGAACTTATAAGAAAGCGCTCTTCCGAAAAATCATATAATTGAGCAACACGTTTTATAAGATTTTTTTTAGCCTCGATCGTTTCCAGCCACGCCTGGTATACAGCTTCAATATGTTCCTGATATGTTTGGTCTGGTTTTGCATAATATGTCACAGCAATGGCACCGCCTTATTCTCCGTAATAACTCCGGTTACGGGCTGTTTCAATGTTACTGGCACATCAACAAATGTAAATAAATCTCGATGCTTAATACGACGTTCTTCTCCAATAAAAATAAACGATGTTGGTAACAAGAAAACTCGAGGAGCATATACAGTTCTCTTTTTTATAAGAGTATTAATATCAATATCAACTGCATAATTCAGACTGTGGTCACCAGGAAGAACAGTGTTTTCTACATGCTCTATAAGCATCGGTTCTGACTCAACTATATTACTAATATTAGATATCTTAACAAGGTCATCACTCGTTCCAGCTGTTAGCGCAAATGTAGGAAAACAAAATGCCTTTCTAATCTTTTCCAGTTCACGAAAGTCATCTAACGCATATATAATTAGCAATTTTAAATCTGTTATTATTTCGCGAGTAAGAACAGCAGGAATTATTTCACCTGACTTAATTTTTGTATATTTCCATAGATCCTTTGCTTCACCCAAATGTTTTCCCCAAACCCCACATCTTAACCCATATTCACGCAATTTCATGGCATCAGCAAAATTTAAACCTAAGGCAGCTCCGGCCATTCCTATCAATGCAGTAAGAGGTGGAAGAGGAAGAGTTTGTTGATATGTATGTGATTCAGGCAAACGGAAAGAAGCTGACATAGCATAAAGACTTACTGAAAAATAAAACATATTATACACCTGCTTCATTTATAGATAATATTTATCCACCCATTCACCCATCAATTCAAAAGCATCCTTTAAAGATAGTGTCTTTTCAGGTAATACATTGAATAATTTTTTTCTTGCACCAAAAACATAATTAAGTATTTCTTCGCTATAGTCATTTACTGTTTCTTCAAGGAGCTCCGTATTTATACCCCCGTTCATAGGTACTACAGATTCCAGAAATATGGGATTTTTAACTTTCAGAATAGCAGCCGCAACAAATTTCGGAGATATATCAGTCAAGTAACGAGTTTGGCGTCCGGATGACCATAAGTTTTTCAGTGCAGTGAGCAATGCCTTTACTCTGTTTGTTTTTTCCTTAGCACTTAATTCATTATTAAAACCTTCACCACAACCAACTCGGTCAAGTTCAATCAAAACAGTACCTCTGTACACTCCGGAATGAATTTCAGTTTCGAAAATATTCGGAGTACCCCCCGCCTCTACCCCCATGTAGTTGGTACCAAAATCTAAATCACCTTCATACTTGTCAAAAGATACTAGTGGCGAAACTCTCACTGGCGATGTCCGTTTAATAGCAGAGCCTTTTTGGGTTTCGTCGCCTTTCTCTGTTCCCATAAAACCGAACAGATCATCGTCAATATACTTATCTGGGTTTTGTTGGGTCGTTGCGGCTCCTTTTGCAATTGATGCTGCTACTCCTTCGGACAATTCCCACCCCAAATTTGCCAACTGATCTCTTAAAGCACGGCGCACCCATTGAGATGAACCATATGGGTATTCTTCTGTCCCCCTTGTTATCTTTTTGATGCTAGAAATGTTATCAGCTTCTTTATCCGAACCATTCAGACTCGCCATACTAGTTTGTACTAAATAAGTAATAGTAAGTGCTTTCGCTTCTCTCATTATGCTTCTTCCTCCTTAACTTGTTTTTCTTTACTGGTTGCAGCATTAAAGCTATTCAAGGCGGCTATCATACAAAATTGCTTAAACTCTTGGAAGTTTTGATCAGTTAACCGCCCCTCATATAAATCCGGTGGTATAATTAACTCACTGCCAAGTTTAAACTGTAACCTGTTTATTTGTTCGAGAAAATCAACTTTTTTTCGGGCTTTACGAAGTGCAAAAAGATCTCCTCTTTTCCCGTCACTACTCTTCCCAACAGCATTCCCTATACGTCTTCCTAACTTAACAGCAGCATCCTGTTCCTCTTTTGTCATAACATCATCCCTCCTTATCATTGGTTCATAAATAATCAAAAAATTTAATAATGGGTTCAAATATTTTAAATCTGCTTTGTACACAAAGGACTCTAATAAATCTAATACACTTTTTTTCTTTAGTACTCTTTCACATATTCGCTCACGAACTAATGTCATATTTTCATTTTTTTCATTATAATCAACGAGTAACCTCATAACCTCTTTTATCTGTATACCGTTTTTTTCTAAATCATCCATTAAACAATATAAATATACAGTTTCTCTATATGGCCAAACACTTTTAACTGAAAAAGTTTGACCTTCTTTCCTGGCGTGAAATGTAAAAAACTCTAATGGTGCTTTTTCACTTGTAAGACCATATAATTCATTCCAATCCAATGCTACATATTGTTCTTCATGACTTTTCTGATGTAAAAGAACCTTTTTGTATAATGAATAAAGAAAAGCAAAGGTTACTTCAAAATGGTGTTGAAAATATCCCCCTAGATTGTGTTCAAAGTTTTTATAATAATTTGGGTCCTTATATTCCGCCTCATGAAGTGGATCAAAAACGTCAATCATTTTTTCTAGTGATGATGAATAAGGAAAATAGGCAAAAATGTTATCTCCACTCGTATAATAAAAACCACTTACCGGAACAAATTTCCCCAATAAGGAACACTTCCAACATACTTTTTCTGGGTTTGAAGCAAATGAATTAAAAGACAAAACACCTGACGAGCCAGTAATTAAAGGATAAACGGTTTGATTGGCGTCTTCCAAATAAGCAGTTGGTTCACCACAAAAGTAACAATTGCCTTTTATAGTCTTTGTTTTGCTATTCGCTTTAATTTTTACCTTCGGTTGAACTGCATTGGGACCATCTACTAATAAACCAGAAGTTGTAACATCAAGTCCGTTTTTATTTAGAAATTCATCTAATCTATCCTGTAAGTGAGCATGGGAAGCCGGGAGTTTTACAGCAGTCCGTTTAGTTTTTTTGCCATTATACTCAAACTCAACCTTTCCACCTTTTATAGCCCACTTTACGGATGACCCTGTGGGCCTAGGAGCTTTATTATAAATAATTTCGGCTATCCCTCGTGATTTTTTTTTGGGAAAAGCAACAAAACAATCTTTTTTGCTATCATAATAGAAATTATATGATGTCCGTTCATTCATCTGCTTTTGAGTAGAGACATTGTAAAATCTGTCTACTAGGGTTGTGTAGGCTTGTTCAAGCGCATCTTGAATGTCATCCATTTCCCCTTCCAAAACAATTCGGTTGTGCTCAACCTTGACTTTAATACAACTTCGAATTGTTTTGAGAATTTGGTATAAGCCAACCAACCCCGAATCCAGCCAGTAATGGTCTGTTTTTAAGAACACTGACTGACTTGTTTTATGTTCATTTTTCATTTTAATTTGACGAAAAACTCCGCCAACTTCACCTCCTGAATGTCTAAAATGCATGCATATATTAGATGTTCATGGGAAATATTAGGATTGCTTTTGTAAATAGTACGTTAATAAAAGAAGGGTCGCATAGAGTAGATCTTATCAGAATAGTTATGGGGAGTATTGGTATTATCTCTTTAATATGCTTTTGATATTAAAATATGCACTCTATCCTAAATTATAGTTTTCTATGTATAATTTGTCAACAATAATATTCTTTTATTTTGTGTATTTAATAATCTATAATATTGTTAGTGTTTAGTATACCTAATAGGAATTGAAATATATGTTTTTGATATTAGGCAAAAAAGCTTACCTATTAGGAATAATTTATTGATTTTGTTGGTGATCTTTTCCTATTACTATTCTGCCTTATCTTAATTATATCCTGCTAAATCTGCCGTTTTTGTCTATTCTACATCGAAATAAGGCACAACTATTGAAATTATCACAATCACACATGTTTGTAATACAAAATTACTCCTCTGACTGCCAAATTCTTATAAAGAAGCCCCATTTTTCAATTTGGTATTTTAATTCCTCGTAGGCACGCTAAAAGCTATCACTGTGCGTGCTCTAGGCTGCCCGGTAGCAGTTTCAATTCCCCATAGATTAGGTACAAATGCGGTCACCTCCCTACCGGCAATGAGCGTCCTGCAGTATCTTACTCACTCATAGGCCAACCAAATAAATATTTATTATATATTCGTCGGTTCAGTATAGGGCCCTATTTCTTTTAGGTACACTACAAACATTATAATAAAAGTTACTGTCACACTTATGTCAGATGATTGTTTCGACTCATCATAGATATGCTAATAATATAGAAAGCTGGCGCGCTTGCCAGCTCAGTTAAACCCGTTTCAATTCCTTATAGGTACGCTATTCTATGAAACCCATTCATATAGAGAAAAACTTCGGTTATTTCCTGATTGAAGTCTGTCGCCAATCTAAGGTTTTTTGCACTATAATAGGTCGACGACACAATATTAACTCAAATAATGATCCTTTTTATTATCCTCTCACTTTGTCAATCCAATAATAACATAAAATACCCTTTTCTTCCATATCTATCACGCCTAGCAAGCCACCCTTCCGCTTACCCCTTCACCCTCTCCCTGGCCAGTTGATCACAGCGCTCATTGTAGTGGTCACCTGCATGCCCTTCGACTTTGTGCCATGTGACACTGTGGATCTTGGTGAGGTGGAGCAGTTCTTCCCAGAGGTCCCTGTTGGCCACCGGTTCTTTGCCAGCGGTCTTCCAACCGTTTCGCTGCCATTTTTCAATCCATTTCTTTTGGAAGGCGTTAATAATATAAGCGCTATCAGAGTAAAGGTTAACTTTACAGGGTGTTTTCAGCTGTTTCAGGGCTTGGATGACAGCCATGAGTTCCATCCGGTTGTTTGTTGTGGACTCCTCTCGCCCGCTGATCTCTTTTTTATGTTCATTGTATAAAAGCACCGCTGCCCATCCTCCTGGGCCGGGGTTGCCGGAGCAGGCGCCGTCGGTATAAATAGTTACTTCCTTCAACTATAAACCCTCCCACAAATGCCGTTTCGCCAATTTAGCCAATCCCCGCTTATTAATCCATTTCTCCTGAAAACCATACCACAAGAGCCATTTCGCAGAATCGAGTAGGAGGGGGTGATTAACCCCCGTCCTCTCATACCACCGTACATACCGTTCGATATACGGCGGTTAACCAGATTCCACTTCACAGTGGATACCCTTGTCTTAAGCTATGGTTACTGCTACCTTCGCCGTTCGGGATTTCACCCTATAGACAACGCCCATGCCGGGCGCACATAAACTCTAACCGGGGGATCATCTCCCCCGGTTATCTAGGTTCAACTAAGAGATAAATTACTTCTCTTCTGCCACCGGCTTTTCCTGCTAGAAAATATTTTGCAGTG
>Ga0209537_1001116_pt1 | contig 31088 bp, 24 predicted proteins | sample BioPla4DNA1_FD_187698 | JGI IMG/M metagenome (GOLD analysis project Ga0209537, IMG submission 187698) | Biogas fermentation microbial communities from Germany - Plant 4 DNA1 (SPAdes) (version 2) | ecosystem: Engineered > Bioreactor > Anaerobic > Digestate | place: Bielefeld, North...
CTTTATTTCTTTGATTTTTTCTTCACCGGCGTCTTCTTTTTCTGCTGGAGCCGCTTCGGGAATATTAAATACCAGTTCCTGCTGTATTTGAGCTGAGCCACCCCTCCAAATCGCATGTATATTTACATTTAATTTTATTTCCTTTAATCCCGGGTTTTTGTTGCTATTGTACTTAAGGGAAACCGTTATATTTTGTGAATTACCTTTCTTTATAGTTGTATTTTTGTTTTTAAATTGGATTTCATATTCATTGTCAACACATGTTATGTCTTTTATAGTGATATCATGTGACATATTGTTTTTAATACTAATTAATGCTTTTAAGTCCTCATCTGAATCTTTCTGAACAACGGCGATCAATGCATTTTCACTCGGGGTTATCAGTAAACTTGCCTGTGATTCTATTTGCGCTCTTGTATATGCAGTAGCTTCACCCATCAGACTTGCCGTCAGCATCAGTAAAATGCCGATTATTATTATTTTCTTCCATATCATAATTGCATTCCTCCATATTAAGTTTTATCCACTTTTTAAATATATTCATGCTGTGGGTTTATATGCTATGCCGCAAAATGCTTTTAATGATACATATAATGCTGTTTTGAAAATCAAGAATTTCATCCAATCAAACCAATCCACATAATCCCAAGTAAAATTATATCCATAATTACAAAATAATTACATTAAACCGAAATTTTATAACATGATCGATGTAAGCAAAATTCTATTTAATTCTTATAAGATCTGAAACGTAACACCATCAATTGCAATTGCCCGAATGGATGATTCGAGTCATGAACACTTACAACAGCACTCTTAATAAATTGAGGCCATACTAATTTAAAATAGGACTTAAGCACTATGGCACTCATATAGAATACTAAATTTTCTGGGAATATCCTTTATTTCCCGAATTATTTCCCGTAGCTGCTTTTTACAAAAGAATACCGTTTTTCCTATTTTTCTGGTCTTTTACTCAATTATAGTTACAATTTCAATGCATGGTAATGTTGCATTGACTGGAATCTGCCCGTTTAATGTCATACGATTTTTTGTATTTTTAAATTTTATATGCTGTGCTTAATGCAATAAAAGACAAAAAAATTTTCCGGACTGGATCACATAGACATGCTGAAAAATTGGATATGGTGAATTAAAAGAATATAATATATAATAAAACAAATGGTGGTTGGTATTGGTTATCTTTCAGGAGTGATGAAGATTGTACGCTGACATGTTCCAATTTGTAAAGGAATGTCTGGAAAAAAATGATGGTGAAGCTACTAAGACTTGTAAATATCCCTTTAGAAAACGTTCAGAACATATAAAACGGGTTTTCATGTGGGCTCAAAGGCTGGTTGACGGTCAACTTTCGATAGACAGGGAAGCTGTTTTAGTTTCGGCAATATTTCACGATGTAGGATATGCCCTGTCATCTGATGGAGTGAAACATGCAGAGAACAGTGCTTTAATATGCGAAAAGTATTTGTATGACAAAGGATTCGACACTGAATTTATTAAGTTTGTCGCATTTCTTGTAAAAAATCATTCCAACAAACCGCTTATGACTTCCGGAGATGTACCGTTAGAACTGATATTGTTAATGGAAGCCGATCTCCTTGATGAGACCGGGGCGCTGTCAATTATATGGGATTGTATGGCGGAAGGCGCAAAACAGCAGCAGTCATATAACGAAGCATATTATCATATTCTTAACTATTCATGGGAATCGATGCAGGCAAATCCAATGGTGACCGATAAAGCTAAGGTAATCTGGGAAAGCAAACAGAAGCTTGTACGGGATTTTATAATGCATCTGGCTCAGGACCTGGCGATAGGGTCTGATAATGAGAATTGCCGGATCAGTTTATGATTGTAATGATTTTAAATGTTAATAGATCAAGTCTTGCTTCTCATGTGGTTCTGACACTTTTCTTTACGGATGGGGAGAATGGATATGCGGTATGAGTATGCATTGGAAATGGATTATAACTATATATACGAGAAAGACAAGCATGTATCCAAAGAATTGATCAAAACCAAGATCCATCAAAAGGAGATTATAATAGCAAGGGATATCAATAGAAATATCGGTTGGTTAAGATATGGATACTTTTGGGACAATATCCCCTTTATGAACATGCTTTATATTGAAGAAGAGTACAGGCGTAAGGGTATAGGAACCGGGCTGGTAAAATTCTGGGAAGATGAGATGAAAATGAAAGGCTATAACCTTGTAATGACATCCAGTCTGGCAAATGAGCAGGCCCAGTTCTTTTTCAGGAAACTGGGGTATAATGATTCGGGGTGTTTATTATTAAATAATCAGCCTCTGGAGATTATTTTTACTAAATATATATAATGATAAAGTCTGCGTGGGGCAGGTATTTATTATAGGAGGATAGAAGAGGTATGAAGAAGGCGGTAATGTTTGGAGCAGGAAATATAGGGAGGGGATTTATAGGACAGCTTTTTAGCGAATCCGGCTATGAGGTGGTCTTTGTAGACATAAATCCAGTTATAGTTGATTGTTTAAACCGGGATGGCAGCTATCCTGTCAGAATTATTGCCGATGATGAGTATACTGAAGTGATAGTAACCAATGTCCGTGGAGTTATGTCAGATGATACTGAAAATGTAGCCGATGAAATAGCGTCCGCACATGTTATGGCGACTGCGGTAGGAGTGAGTGCTCTTTCCAGGATAGCCGGAACCATCGCCCTGGGACTCAAAAAGAAGTGGGAAACAGGCAATTTTTCATCCTTTAACATAATCATTTGTGAAAACCTTATTGACGCCGATGACTACCTTGGCAAACTAATAAAGCAGGAACTTAAGGAGGACGAAATCCGGCACTTTGAGAATACAGTAGGACTGATTGAAGCGTCTATAGGAAGAATGGTTCCTGTGATGACTGAGAAGATGCAGGAAGGAAACCCGTTAAGGGTGTGGGTTGAACCCTATTGTGAACTTCCGGTGGACAAAGCCGGGTTTAAAGGAGATATCCCTCAAATAAAGAATATGATCCCCTATGAACCCTTTGATTTTTATATACAACGGAAATTATATATGCACAATATGAGTCATGCTTTGACGGCATATCTGGGATATTTACATGATAAAGTTTACATATGGGAGTCGATCAGGATACCTGCAATTAAACTCATTGTTTTAAGAGCCCTTGCTGATTCTGCTGCAGCCCTGTCCAGGGAGCATGGTGTTGCTATGCAGCAGCTGATGGACCATGCCGAGGATTTGTTGTACAGGTTTGGAAATAAGCTGCTGGGAGATACGGTTGACAGAGTCGGCAGGGATCCGGAAAGGAAGCTTTCAGAAAATGACAGGCTGGCAGGAGCTGCAAGATTGTGTGTTAAGCATGGTATAAAGCCGGTGTATATAGCCTTAGGCATTGCTGCAGGTATATTGTTTGCACCTGAAGATGATGAAGGGGCGAAAAATGTTCAGAGCATTCTAAAACGGAAAGGTATTGACGGTGTGTTGAATGAGTTATGCGGGCTGGCTGGTTCTCTAGCGCCGGTTGCCGGGATGGTAAAAGAGTTTTATCAAATGCTAAAAGCCGGAACGGATCTAAGTGAAATCCTTGAGACAGCCGAAAGAATGAAACGGCTTTAATAAGAAATTGATTTTCGTTCGGTATGGGGCAGAAGTATTGATCTTGCCAAATATAGGGTTAACAGGCAATAAGCCCGGAATCATATTATAAGGGCTAAATATAATGAGAGGAATGAGGGGTATTATGGGAACTGTCAGATTAAGCTGGAATGACTATTATGACAAAGTCTATGCATGCTGGCTGGGTAAGAATTGCGGCGGTACACTGGGTACACCACTGGAGCGCATCTATGGAAGTGAAGAGATGTTCGATGTATGGTGGTACCCACAGCTTCAGGAGGGCGGAATGCCCAACGATGATCTGGAGATACAGCTTATATGGCTGAAGGCTCTGGAGGAAAGGGGCCCCAATATAAAAGCCCGGGATTTGGCTGAGTACTGGCTGGATTGTATCCAGTACAATTTTGACGAGTATGGGCTGCATAAAACCAATTTGCGCCAGGGTTTGCTACCGCCGGTATCGGGCTATTACAATAACTGGTTCAAAGATTGCATGGGTTGTCCTATTCGTTCCGAAATATGGGCGTGTATAACGCCGGGGCGGCCGGATCTGGCTGCTGAATATGCTTATCAGGATGCCATTGTCGATCATGCCGGCGGGGAATCGGTGTATGGAGAAGTTTTTAATGCCGTTGTGGAATCGGCTGCATTTGTAGTAAATGACCGTGACAGACTGCTGGAGATAGGTCTGTCATATATACCCAAAGATTCGCAGACAGCGTTAGCCATCCTGTCTGCTATAGAAGCCTATAATAAGGGAATGGACTGGAGAGAAGCCCGGAATTATGTACTAAGCAAATGTTATAGCCCTATAGCCCAGTATTCTCCTGTTAATCTCGGTTTTCAAACCATAGGCTGGCTGTATGGCGAGAACTTTGCGGATGCAATATGTAAAGCGGTAAACTGCGGTTATGATACGGACTGTACCGGTGCCACCCTGGGTTCAATACTGGGAATAATGTATGGTACCAAAGCTATTCCTGAAGATTGGGCGGCACCTCTTAGCGATACTATAACTACCAATGCATCCTGGGGTGGTATAATCAATTTGGATGAACCCAAAAATCTTGATGAGCTTACAAGGCGAACCTGTCAGATGGGTAAAAAGATACTGGCGTGCAATAATTCCAATATGATAATTGACGACAGCGTGACAGATCTGCAGAATCTGAATGTAGCTGACCTCTACGCAACGGACAGCATAAAGTCCCTATTGGAATCGCCTCCCACGCGTGTGGATTTTGATATAAACACAATAAAAGCATCTGTGGATTATATCGACCATCCGGTTATAAAGGCAGGGGAACCAAAGCATGTGGAACTTATACTGGAAAATCCAAGGCCTGTGGAATTGACTGCAGACGTGACGGTGAATCTGCCGGAAGGATGGAACTGTGAACCCGATTCTGTAAAGAATGTAACAATACCATCCAAAGGGATAAGCAAGGTTATGCTACGCATATCCGTTGATGGTACAGGTTTTATAAACCAATCGAACAGGGGCAGCATACATATCGATATAAAAAACAGACCCCAGGGAGAGGATATACCGCTGGTGCTGCTGGGCGGCAGACGCTGGCTGGTTTCACCTGTCAACGAAAACTTTGATCCGGCTGTCGACGATGTAAAGAACTGGAAGGCAGTTGATTTTATTGATAATGTATTGCCGGTAGAACCGTATTTTGAAAGCAAATCCGGCAGCATATATCTCTGTCACTATGTCTATTGTCCTGAAGATCGTACCGGTCGTGCAGGCGTATCTTCCAATTGTCCTATGGAATTGTTTGTTAACGGGGTAAAAGTACATGAAGCAGTTGAACCCCGAATTCCCAGACCTAATTACAGGGACGATGGAGAGAGCTATACAGATATAGCGATGAAGGAGGGCTGGAACCAGTTTATAATCAAGTTGGTCCGGCAGGACAAGCCGGTGGATGCTCATTTTACTCTGGCCACAGGAAAACCGTATTATCACGGCATGAGCGATGTTATTCAGTGCCGTCTGCCATGGGAGTAAAAAATTTTATCTTACACTTAATCGGCAAAAGTTATAGATGTGAATATACCGGAAGAGAAAGATTATATGCAGAAATGTATGATGCACATTTTGATATACCTAAACAATAGTGAATATTAATATTGAGGGGTTTGTATGTCTTTAGCAGATGGAATTGCGGCTTTAAATCTTGAAATGCCTCCCAGAGTTCCCCGGACCGAGTATTCGGCAGATAATCATTGGGAATTGGTAAAACTGGCAACCGGAATTGATGTTGGTCCGGAGAGCTCAGACAAAATAAAAAAGAGGGCCAGCCATGCTTTTGTAAAAGCATGGAATTATGATTTCTATTGGGGAACGTAAATTGGGGGAGATATATTTGGAGATTTGCTTACCAATATGGGGCATGGAATATATGCGGCTGGCGGCGGGGATTATGATGATCAAATATACTGTCCCTTTAATGATCCCGAAGAAGTGTTAAATTTTGATCCTTGGGAAGCCTATGGAGAGCAAGATAAAACCAAATTAGTAAAGAGATACGAAAATCATTATAAGGAACTCTGTAATGACCATCCCGATGCTGTTAACACGACAGGTGTCTATGTTACCTGCATTTCCGGTCTTATTGATATTTTCGGATGGGAGATGCTGTTAATGGCTGCCGGAGTTGATCCTATTCGTTTTGGCGAGTTAACCAATCGGTATGCAGGATGGATGATGCAGTATTTTGAAGCAATGGATTAAATTGCTGGAAATACTGTTTGATTTGTAAGGGAAGGGGTTATATGCAAAAAAATCTGCTGTTGGGTATAGATTTAGGAACCTCCGGGTGTAAGATGACCGTTTTTGATTTCGAAGGGAATGTGGTTGCGACTTACACCAGGGCTTATCGTACATATTATCTGCAAACTGGGTATGTAGAGCAGGATGCCAATGAGTGGTGGAAAGTCGTTTGTGAGGGTATACGGTACATGTTACAGCGGTATGACATACAGCCTGCTCAGATAGCTGGTATTGGCATAGATGGAACCAGCTGGGCTTGCCTGCCGGTGGACAAGGAAGGCAACCCTCTCAGGCGGGTAATGCTTTGGCTGGATCGGCGTGCTGAGAAGCAGGCCCGGCGGATGAAGGAGATTGCCGGAGAGGATAGGTTGATTGCTCTAAACGGCAATCCCGTTGATGCGGCATATATAACACCCAAAATACTGTGGATAAAGCAAAACGAACCGGAGATCTACAGGAAGGCTTATAAGTTTCTGCAAAGCAACAGTTTTATAGTATATAAGCTGACGGGGGAATTTTCCCAGGATAATTCCCAGGGGTATGGGTTTCATTTCTTTAATATATCAAAGGGCTGCTGGGATGAACGTGTAGCTGAAGAGCTGGGCATATCTTTGGATCTTATGAGTCCGCTTTTTCATTGTCATCAGGTAGTGGGAACGGTTACTAAAAAAGCGGCAGATGAATCCGGACTGGTGCCTGGGATACCGGTAGTAGCCGGCGGGTTGGATGCTGCATGCTGTTCTCTGGGAGCCGGTGTGATACATCCTGGCCAGACTCAGGAACAGGGCGGGCAGGCCGGTGGTATGAGTATACTGGTTGACCGTCCGATGATACACCCCAGGCTGATATTAGGATACCATGTTATCCCGGACAGATGGCTGCTGCAGGGCGGGACGGTAGGCGGGGGAGGTGCGCTAAGGTGGTTCAATGAACAGTTGGGAGCCTTTGAGCAGCAGCAGGCGGGGGAGACAGGCAGAAGCCCCTACGAGATTATGGATGAGGAAGCAGAGATAATAGCACCCGGCTGCAATGGTCTTATATTTCTTCCGTATATGGCAGGGGAACGTTCACCTATATGGGACAGCAAAGCCCGTGGGGTGTTTTTCGGGCTGTCATATGAAAAAACCAGAGCCCATATGATTAGAGCCGTTATGGAAGGGGTTGGCTTCTCCCTGTTGCATAATTTACAGACTGCAGAGGAAGCAGGTGCATATGTAGAAGGCCTGAACAGTGTCGGAGGAGCGGCAAACAGCCGTGTATGGACACAAATCAAGGCTGATATAACCAATAAAACAATTTATGTGCCTTTTTCGGATCATGCAACCACATTGGGAGCAGCTATTCTGGCCGGTGTGGGAACAGGTATATATAAAAATTTTGATGAAGCTGTAAAAACTACGGTTAGAATCCAACGGGTCCATTTCCCGAATCCCAAAAATCATGATATATACATGGGTTATTATAAACTTTATCGCGAGCTGTATGAGAAACTAAAGGACACCTTTCACAGTCTTTACGAGTTAGCTAACAATTAACTGGAGGGATTAAAATGAAAGCGGCGGTATTGTATGGGCAGAAGGATATTCGATATGATGAAATTGAAATGCCGGTTATAAAAGATGATGAAATACTGGTAAAGGTTAAGAATACCGGAGTTTGCGGTTCCGATATCCCCAGGGTGCTGGGGAATGCCGCTCATTATTATCCTATTGTGTTGGGACATGAATTCTCAGGCGAAGTGGTAGAAGCCGGCAGTCAGGTCAGGAACATAAAAGCAGGGGACAGGATATCCGGGGTTCCTTTAATACCCTGTCACAGGTGCGCCGATTGTATAAGAGGACATTTTTCCCAGTGTAAGAATTACTCTTTTTTAGGTTCCCGAAAAAACGGCAGCTGGGCTGAATACGTTAAGTTACCTGCAAAAAATACAGTAAAACTTCCCGATGAAGTCAGCTTTGTACAGGGTGCATTTTTTGAGCCTGTAACGGTGGCTTTGCATGGACTGTTTGTCATGGATTTCAAGGGTGGCTACGATGTAGCAATAGCCGGGATGGGCACTATCGGTCTTTTAACGATGCAATGTGCAAGGATTATGGGAGCCAGGCGGATATTTGCTTTTGATATAGACAACAGTAGACTGGATATTGCAAAAGAGTATGGTGCTGATATATGCATTAATACAATGGATGATAATTTTAGGGAAGAAATTAAGGAACATACCCGCGGCCGGGGTTTTGAAATGGTGATAGAAACCGCAGGTGTCGAATTTACCGAAAAACTATGCCTGGAGATCGCTGCCAATAAAGGAAATGTGATGTTCATAGGGACGCCGTCAAAACCTATCACGCTTCAACCCCGCGAGTTTGAATATATAAACCGCAAAGAACTTACCGTCAGAGGATCCTGGATGTCATATTCTGCTCCTTTCCCAGGCAGAGAGTGGGAACTGGCCGGATATTATTTTGAAAAAGGATATATACGGGTGGATAAGCTGATTGACAGAATTGTGTCTATTAAGGATGTGGACGAGGTTTTTAAAGACTTTGAAGTTCCTGGAAAAGTCAAGGGGAAAGTCCTTTTTGAGCTGTAGAAACACGTTGTTTTACATTTAATCAGAAACAATAAATTGCAGCAGACAGGGGGCGTATTAAGTGGATAGAATTGATGTATTTATTGACAGGCTGAAAGATAGAAAAATTGATTTTGAAAGAGCTGCCCGACTCCAGACAGAGGTATGGGAAGGAGAAAAACCACATATACAGCCACTTCTTCTCTCTTGTTCTCTGGATGAGAATGACGATGAATATTTTCCTCAGTTTAATTTAAAGGAAATTCATTATGACCGTCAAAAAATGTTTGCCAATCAATTTCGTGTTATGATGACAGCAGTGTATGGCGGTGCGCATGCAGTACCATCGGTACGTGCAAATATGGGCTGCGGAATCTTCCCGACTTTGTTTGGTATAAAACAGGAACTGTTTGAGGACAAGATGCCTTGGGTAAAACAGCATTTGTCCAAAGAGGAGTTAAAGGCTATGGGGCCTGAGGATTTAAAATTAAGCGATGAGTTTAAGATAGGGCTGGAGTATATGGAGTACATGTCAGAGCGCCTGGAGGGGACCGGATGTATGGTTTATCCCATGGACCTTCAAGGCCCTTTTGATATTGCCCATCTGGTATATGGAGATGCTATTTTTTATGATTTATACGATGATCCTGAATTTGTGCACCATCTGTTGGAACTGGCTTGTCAAGCCATGTTTAAGGGTATGGAGGAATGCTTAAAAGTTATTCCTGGCTCTGAAAGCATGGTTGCCCATTACAATGAACTGGTAATCCCGCGTTCAATGGGGGGTATAAAAACCAGTGAAGATACTTCTACGCTTTTATGTAAGGAGCATATAGAAGAATTTATAGTTCCGTATATGAAAAAGGTATTTTCCCATTTTGGAGGAGGGTATGTTCACTATTGCGGGAGAAATCCCCATCTTTTTGAAGTGGTTATGGGAATGCCTGATGTAAGAGGAATTAATCTTGGTAATCCGGAAATGCATGACATGGAGTATGTGCTGAGACGATGTGCAGAAGCAGGGAAAATATACTATGGTATTATCCCAAGAAATGAGGAAAGTGTAGAAGAATACTTTATAAAATATCTTAATGCATCCAAAGCCGGGGATAAAAGCGTGCTTTTATTGAGCTACGCATGCAAAAAGGAAGAGCGGGAAGAAGTTTTGGAAGTGTGGGAATATGCCTGCCGTCAGACACAACTTTATAGCTAATGATGTCATAATGGGGATATTTCGCGTGTCTTTACTTTTTTGAAATGAGGAGTTAGAATAATATTAATATGAGGGGTAGAAAGGCAGTGAAGGAATGCCTGCTAATCAATATGAAATACTGGCTTTGACACTAAGATACTGGTTTGTTTTGCTTGTCATGTATATATTTTGGCGAAGTTTGCTTTCCACATGGCGGCGTTTAATGAAACCAAATGACTACCATGACGAGCCTACCGGAAATATTCCGTTTATACTGGTGCTTTTTGCATTAAGTGCCATGATACTTTTGTCACTAAAAGATAATATCAACCCGTTGATTATGGTTTTGGGAGTTCTTATATCTGCGGCTTTTTTGTTTCAATATCTATTTATCAGCCGTTTTTTTGCTGGAATTGATAAATATGTGCTTCTGATGGTAGATACTCTTTGTATTATCGGTTTTGTCATGCTTCAGAGATTGAACCCCGATCTTGCATTCCGGCAGGTAGAATGGTTCCTGATGGGGAGCGTCACACTGCTGTTTTTCTTAATATTTACGAAGTATTTCAGACGTTGGGAACGATTGAAATACTTGCTGATGGCAGTTGGGTGCGCACTTTTATTGCTAACGCTGATAATAGGTAAGGAAGTCGGGGGGGCAAAGAACTGGATAGAAATTGGTAAATTCAATATACAACCCTCCGAATTTGTTAAGATAATACTGGTATTTGTGCTAAGCGCTGAACTGAAACAATCAAAGCCACGTATTAGGCGTCTGCCTGTTTTTATATTTATGGCAGCCGTTGTGCTTATGGTAGTGCTGCAGAAGGATTTGGGTGCGGCATTTCTGTATTTCAGCTTGTTCTTGTTTCTCTACTATATTGCAACCACCGATCTGCTGGTAACCATATGTACCGGTTTGTTAGCATCGGTTGGTGCGGTTTTAAGTTATTTTTTATTTGGACATGTTCGTGTCCGTATTGCAGCGTGGCGAAACCCGTGGGCGGATATAGAAAATAAAGGTTACCAGATTGCCCAATCCCTTATTGCCATCGCCAGCGGAGGCTGGGTTGGCTTAGGATTAGGGCTGGGTTCTCCTTACGTAATACCGGCTTCCAGAACCGATTTTATTTTTGCCGCAATATGTGAAGAGATGGGCATCTTAGTAGGTGTGGCTCTGATCGGGCTTTATATGCTCGTAATGATCAGGGGAATTAGCATTGCTATGGCTGCCCGGGAACCCGGTGAGACCTTACTTGCTATGGGCGCATCTATCTCTCTTGCGATCCAGAGTTTTACCATCATTGGCGGTGTAGTGAAGTTCATTCCCTTAACCGGTGTCACCATGCCTTTTGTAAGCTATGGAGGCAGCTCAATGCTGGCAAGTTTTGGGCTTATAGGGATTATTCAGGGGATCGCGTCAAAGAACCATGACATGATGCAGATGGAAGCTGAACAGCAGCCGGTTTACGAGAATGCGGGTGAAAACTATGGAGAAGATTAAAAGAAATACTGTAGTTGTACTGATATTCCTGATTGGGCTCTATCTGGCATTAATTGGGTATTTCTGTTATGCTGTGCTTTTCTACGGAAACAGATGGTTTTCCGATTCATATAATACAAGGGTCAAGTTGGATGCAAAACAACCCCAGATAATTCCCGGAGATATCCTGGACAGGAACGGTGACAAACTGGCATGGACGGAAAAAAAGACTGTTAAGAATCGTGAAACCGGTAAGAATGAAGATTACTACACCAGGACGTATTATTCAAAAGCCAGCAGCGTGGCGCATGTAGTAGGTTTTCACAACAGTGAATACGGCCGGATGGGTGTAGAGGCCTTTCATATATATTATCTGATGGGTTACAACAACAGCCTTATAGAGAGGATATATCAGAAAGCATTTTTGCCCCAGGAACGGGGTAATGATGTGGTTCTCACCGTGGACAGAAGACTGCAGGAATATATAAGCGGTTTGGTCAGTGCGAGAAAGAAAAAAAGCAGCGTGGTACTCCTGAATCCTAAAACCGGTGAGATACTTGCGATGGTGAGTTATCCAACCTTTGATCCAAACAATATAGATAAGGTCAAAGATGATAATCTTGTCAACCGGGCAACCCAGGGGCTCTTTTCACCGGGATCTATATTCAAACTGGTAACTGCAGCATCTGCTTTGGAGAACATTGAGGATATTCAGCAGAAAAAATTTGAATGTAAAGGGAAGATCACAATTGATGGTCAGGGAGTACAGTGTTATCAGGGTAAGGCACATGGGGAGCTGGATATACACCAGGCTCTATCTCTGTCGTGTAATACCTTCTTTGCCGAGCTCGGTGTGGAACTTGGGTGGAAAAAACTGTTGAATACCGGTAAACGGTTTGGATTTAACGATGACTTTCTGTTTGAGGATATAAAAGTAACACCCAGCAGTCTGCCTATAAACTATAGGGTTCAGGATCAGGAGCTTGCGTGGAGTGCGGTAGGGCAGGGAAAGGTTCTTGTTACACCTCTCCATATGGCTATGCTTGCAGCTTCCATTGGCAATGACGGAATTATGATGGAACCAAAACTGGTGTACAGAGTTATAGGGCGAAATAATAATATACAGAAACAACTCCAGCCGAAAGTGTATAAAACCGTCATGTCACATGAAGATGCACAGATACTTCAGCAGATGATGGAAACGGTGGTGTCCCAGGGTACCGGTAAGAATGCTCAGTCCAAGAAGGTTAAAATTGCGGGGAAGACCGGTACTGCGGAAACCGGCACCTCCAATCTTGCCTGGTTTATTGGTTTTGCTCCGGCCGATGATCCTACACTGGCTATTGCTGTATTGATTGAGGATTTAGGAAAGGGTGAAACCGGAGGCAGTGAAGCTGCACCCATTGCAAGAAAGATTATCGAAAAAGCTGTCGATCTAGGGTACTAATCTCATTAATTTGGAGAATATTATGGAAATCACCTAGCGGAAAGGCTAAGAGCCTGTTAACGCAGCGAAGGAATAGGCCGAATCACTGTTTGAGCGAAGCGAGTTTGATGAAGGCCCCGGAGCGAGGGTTACAGGCTCTTAGCCTTGGAGCTCCAGTGATTGGAATAATATTCTGTAATAGATAAAAGTGAAGATAGATGTTTTGGGATGACAAGACACTTGACAAGACACCTGCGCAAATTTATAATATCTCTATGCTGTCAATTCGTTATAAATTGCAGGTTTACAGTAGGTATGGCAATGAATTGCAGCTGGTTATTCTTTAATGGAGAAGGAGATATGATATTATGAAAACCAGAGATATTGTGGTTGGAGGATTGCTGGCTGCCATAGCTTTGTTGATACCGTTGCTTTTTGCAAATACACCCCTTATGGTTCATATCCCGCCCTTTTCAGCTACCATTGCATCTCATGTTCCCATATTACTGTCGATGGCCATAAGTCCTGCAGTGGCTATATTCACAGGTGTTGTATCGGGCATCGGTTTTGTTATCCGCACATCCCCGATTATTGGTGCAAGGGCTTTGATGCATGCTGTATTTGGCGGTTTAGGTGCATATGCCTACAGCAAAAAGATACCTTTTTACATTGTACTTCTGTTGACTGCACCGCTGCATGGTTTACTGGAGGCTTTGGTGGTACTGCCTTTTGGTTATGATCTAAATCAGGCTTTTGTAGTTGTCGGTGCAGGTACTGTGCTTCACCACCTGGTGGATGCAGCCATAACATTGGTGGTGTATAAGGTGCTGGTTAAAATGTCGTTTCTGGGTATATACCGTTGATGAATTCTTTTTTTATTTATAGGCGGAATATAGTATTTTCATATAACACAGTTTGTGCATTGTTGTGTGTTTTAATATTTACCGCATATTGAGCAACAGATTTGGCAAATCAGAAAAGGTTTAATCTAATTAGTACAGATATAGTTCGGTAAGGAAAATGCAGCTTGACAGTACGGTAACCAAACCTGTATATTGCTAGATAGATAGTATGTTTCGGGAACAGATAATTTCAGAAAATAATAGCGTGGCAGCAATAATAAAATGACCGTGAAACCAATAACGCTACAGGTAGGGGCATTTCACTATTAATAGTAAAGGGGATAGAACCATGGCATTATCAAGAAGGGATAAATTTTTCAAAACTGTCAGACGTGAGATGGAAGGATACATACCTTATGATTTTGATTTAAGCCCGTCGCAGATTGAAAGGTTCAGACAAAAAACCGGTGCGCAGGACTACAGGGATTATTATGATCTTCCAATGAGGTTTGTTGCGGTCAGTCCTGAAAAACGGAATATTGATTTTATGAAGTATTTTGACAGCCAGGATGGTGGAATAACTTTTGATGAATGGGGTGTAGGGCATAAAAAAGGTACATTGGAGCACTTTACAAAGATGCAACATCCCATGGAAAACTTTCAATCCCTTGAAGAATTTCAAAAGTATCCCTATCCCGATCCTGTAAAGGATTATAAATGGGACGGGTTTGCTGAAAAGGTTGCCGAATTAAAAGAGCGGGATCTAATAGTTGTGGCGTCCATGGCAATAACAATTTTTGAGATAGCCTGGTACTTGCGGGGGATGGAAAGGTTTTTGATTGACATGATGACCGATCCTGAACTTGCTTGCTATCATATGGATAGGATCACCAGTATACGATGTGAATGTGCAAGGAGATACGTTATGGCCGGTGTAGATGTTCTGCATATAGGCGATGATGTGGCTACGCAAATAGATATGATGATGTCTCCGGATGTGTGGAGAGAATTTTTAAAACCCAGATTAAAAAAAGTGATCGATGCGGCAAGGGAAGTAAAAGAGGATATTATCATTGATTATCATAGTGATGGCAACATACAAAAGATTATACCCGATTTAATTGAGATTGGGGTGGATGTGTTAAACCCTGTGCAGCCTGAATGTATGGATCCCGTGGAGATCAAACAGCAGTACGGTGACAGGCTGTCGTTCAGAGGAACTATTGGTACGCAGACCGTCATGCCTTTTGGAACCCCTGAAGAAGTAGACGAGGTGTGCAGGGAAATGATACAAAAGGTGGGTAAAGGAGGAGGCTTTATTCTTGCACCTACACACGTTATTGAACCGGAAGTTCCATGGGAAAATATTGAGGCAATGATAAATGCCGTGAAAAAATATTCCAGGTATTAGAATATAGGTATGCAGAAGCAATAAAGGACAGTGGATGGTATGGAGCATATTAAAGAAAAATTAAAAAATTTACCGGATCATCCGGGAGTCTATATAATGAAAGATGATACTGGCAGTGTTATCTATGTAGGGAAAGCGGTGTCGCTACGAAACAGGGTCAGACAGTATTTTCAATCTTCCAGGAATCATTCTCCCAAGATCCGTGCTTTGGTCAAACAGATACGGGACTTTGAATATATCCTGACAGATTCGGAATTGGAAGCTCTTATCCTGGAATGCAACCTGATTAAAAAACACAGGCCAAAGTATAATGTTATGCTTAAGGACGATAAGAGCTATCCCTATATAAAGATAACAACTGAAGAGGAGTATCCCAGAGTCATAGTAACCCGGAGGGTAAAGAAGAGTGACGGCAAATATTTTGGTCCTTACACAAATGTAAAAGCTGTCAGGGAAACCGTAGAACTGCTTAGAAAGATTTTTCCCATAAGATCCTGTAACCGGAACGTTAAACAAGGTGTGAAGGAAGGACGGCCCTGCCTGTATTATCATATAAACCAGTGTCTGGGACCGTGTCAGGGTAATGTTGACAGGGAAGAATACGGCTCCATGATTAAACAGGTCTCCAAATTTCTTGAAGGAAAGCACGGTGATCTGCTTCAGGAACTGAGGCTAAAAATGGATGAAGCGGCTAACAATCTTGAGTTTGAGAAGGCCGCCCGTTTGAGAGACAGAATAGCTGCAGTGGAACAAATACTTGAAAGGCAAAAGATAGTAAACACCACGACGGTTGAAGATATGGATGTTATAGCTTTTGCCGCGGGTGCAGACAATACCGTGGCACAGGTGTTTTTTATACGCAACAGCAGTCTTATTGGAGCTCAGCAACTGGTCATTGAGGATACACAGGGTACCGAGCTAAATGAGATAATATCGTCCTTTATCAAGCAATTCTATCTTATGTCCCAGTATATACCCAAGACCATCCTCATACAGGATGATATAGAGGATGCTGATGTTATCGTGAAGTGGCTGTCCGATAAGAGGGGAAACCGTGTATATCTGCATGTTCCCAAAAGAGGTGAAAAAAAGAAACTGCTGGAAATGGCTGCGCGCAATGCCGATGAGGCGCTGCAGAATATATCCGAGAACATCAAGAGGGAAGAGGCAAGGACTAAAGGTGCTGTCAAAGAACTGGCTGACTATTTAGGTTTAAATCAACTGCCAGACAGGATAGAAGCTTTTGATATCTCTAACATACAGGGAACCGACTCAGTGGCATCCATGGTTGTCTTTGAAGAGGGAAAACCAAAGAACAGAGATTACAGAAGATTCAAAATCAAGAGCGTCAAAGGTCCGGATGACTTCGCCAGTATGGCTGAGGTGCTGGAAAGACGTTTCAGGCGGGGTCTGGAGGAAAGAAGGGAACTGACGGAGCAGGGCAAGTCAGTTGATGACGGTAAGTTTTCACGTATACCGGATCTGGTTCTGATAGATGGCGGCAAAGGGCAGTTAAATATTGCAGTTGAAGTTATAAGAGGCTTGGGGTTAAACGATATTACCGTTATAAGCCTGGCTGAAAGGTTTGAGGAAGTATATGTGGAAGGCCAGGATGAGCCGGTTAATATACCCAAACATTCAGCTGCCCTCCATCTTTTACAGAGGATACGGGACGAAGCTCACCGTTTTGCATTAAACTATCACCGGAGTCTCAGAAAAAAAAGCAGCCTGCATTCGGTATTGGAAGAAATTCCGGGAATTGGCGAGAAACGGAGAAAAACACTGATTAAACATTTTGGAACAATAGAAGCAATAAAAAACGCATCCCTGGAGGAGCTGGCAAGTGTAGAGGGCATGAACCGCAGGGCTGCGCAAAAAGTCCTTGAATATCTTAAGTTATAGTATAAAGTTAATCCATGCAGAAATGCAGGAACGGGAATGCCGAAAATCAATGCTGGACACGTCTTTGTCCAGCGTATATACTATATAGTAGTATATATTGTAAATAGGGGTGGGGCCAAATGAAGAGGTTATACCTTTCTGAAACCGATAAAAAAATTGGCGGTGTATGTGGAGGAATTGCCGAGTATCTTGAGGTTGATTCTACTGTAATCCGGCTTGCCTGGCTGCTCATATCTCTTTTCACTGCTCTATTTGGAGGTGTTATTGCCTATCTGATAGCCTGGGCAATCATACCCCCGAGGCAACGGACATTATAAATTCCGACGAATTAAAATGATTGATAGTATTTGCAAAGTATTTGCACTAAATATAGCAAGATATTGAGGTGACAGTAGTTGAAATACAGAATGATAGCGATTGATTTGGACGATTCACTGTTAAATGATGACATAATGATAAGCGAGAAGAACAAGCGTGCATTAAGATACGCTGTTGAACAAGGAGTTATAGTAACCATAGCAACGGGTCGAATGTTTAGATCCACAATTCCCTTTATAAAGCAACTTGGCATTGATTCTCCGGTCATAACATATCAGGGGGCACTTGTAATAAATCCTTCTACCAGTGAGATGCTTTTACACATCCCTGTGGAGCTGGATATTGCAAGGGAAATTATTTCGATATGCCAGGAAAAAAATATACATTTACAGGTATTTGTTGATGATAAATATTATTATGAGCAGGATAATGAATATTCGGCTATTTACCGGAGGGTAAGCGGAATAAAGGGCGAGGCTGTAGGTTCTCTGATGAATTTCTTAAAAACTGATCCAACCAAGCTTTTAATGGTGGATCAGCCTGAAAATATATTAAAATGGCAGGAGTTATTCAGAGAGAAGTACAAGGGAAGGCTGGAGGTAGCCGTATCAAAAGCCAATTATCTTGAGTTTACAAATATAAAGGCTACCAAAGGGAATGCACTTAAATATCTGGCAGATAAACACGGTATAAACCGTGAGGAAATAATTGCTATTGGTGATAGTTTTAATGACTTGCCCATGTTGAGCTATGCCGGTTTAGGTGTGGCTATGGGGAACGCCTCTGAGTTTGTAAAAAGTCAGGCTGACTATGTAACATATACCAACAATGATGACGGGGTTGCTCATGTTGTGGAGAAGTTTATCATGGAAGGGGGCAAGGCCTTTTGAATTCAGTAGCTCTTGATGAGGTTATCAAGGCGTTAAATTTTGAGATTGTGTATAGAGGAGACAAGACGGATATTGAGGTTACAACCAGCGATATAAACAGACCGGGACTTCAACTTGCCGGATTTTTTGATTACTTTGCCAGCGAAAGAATTCAGGTATTAGGCAAAACCGAGCTTACCTTTTTGGAGGGGTTAAGTTCCGAAGTCCGGCAGGAAAGGTTGTGCAAGCTGTTTAGCTATGAAATTCCCTGCCTTATTGTGTCCAGAGGTATGAACATACCCGGCTATATCACCGATTGTGCGGTGAGGTATAACAGGCCTGTGCTACGCTCCCAGCTGGCAACTACCAATCTTGTCAGCAGACTTACAAGCTATCTTTCATCTGCTCTCGCTCCAAGAATAACCCGTCACGGTGTCCTTGTAGATGTGTACGGCGCAGGTGTATTTCTGATGGGTGAAAGCGGTATAGGAAAAAGTGAAACAGCATTGGAACTGATAAAAAGAGGTCACCGCCTTGTAGCCGATGATGCTGTGGAAATAAAAAAGGTGGCGGAGAACCGGCTTGTTGGTGAAGCTCCGGAACTGATCAGACACTTTATGGAGATACGGGGAATAGGCATAATTGACATCAAGGCCATGTATGGTGTAGGAGCGGTAATAAACAACAAACCATTGGATATTGTTATATATATGGAGGTTTGGGACAGCAATAAGGAATATGACAGGCTGGGATTGGTGGAAGACTACATTGAAATTCTTGGTGTAAAGCTGCCTAAAATAGTCCTTCCTGTACGTCCGGGAAGAAATCTGGCAATCATAGTTGAGGTTGCTGCCAGAAACTGGCGGCTTAAGAACATGGGATACCATGCCGCCCGGGAGTTGGATAACAGGCTCAATGAATTGATCCAGATGAATAAAGGTTAAAAAAGTTTTTTCTCCTTGTTTCTTGAAAATATTTGTTTAATAAGGCAGGAATACTGAAGTAAATATGCCCATATAAATGGAGTGAAGGTTTTACTTGGAGGGGTTATATGAAATTGAGGGTAAAGCCATTTACTCTTTTTTTATATGGGATTGTGTTGGTGCTGATTGTAATAGGAGCAAAGATCATCAGTAACGGTGTAAATCTCCCCGATCCTTTGGAACCCCTTACTGTAAAAAAGCCTGAATGGACAGGCTTGATAACACTTTGGGATGTAAACTATGTTGATTGCGGTACGGGCAGTAACGCAGGATGGCTTAACCGGCAAATTCAGCGGTTTGAAAGGAATAACCCCGGGGTTTTCATTGATGTAAGGAGAATAACACCAGAAAGAATGAAAATGTACTTTGAAGGTAATATGCGGGATGAATTCTTGCCGGATATAATTGCATTACCGGTATATGAAGAAATTGTTCCACAGGATCTTTTGCTGGATCTTAAGCCATATATTAAGCAAAATGAGCTTGACAGACTCCACCATATTGCAAAAAAACGTATCACCAGAAATGGGAAGATCATCGGAATACCCTGGATGATAGCGCCTTATGCTTTGATTTTCAATAACCGGCTGGTTGAAGAGGCAAATATTATCATTCCGGAGGAAGAGCTGGATTTTTCATTTTTGGATTCGGCTGTAAGAAACTTGACATTTAGCAAAATGGAAGGAAAAAGTCAGCAGCAGTACTTTGGTTTCTGCACTTACTCCAATTTCCATTCCCGTCCTCTGCTGAGTATTATTCATGGAAATGAAGATACAATAATAGATAGAAAAGCTTATAATTTAATACTGAAATGGTACCAGGAATCGGGTGCTTTACCTCAGGGTATGGCAGATTATACATTCAATGAGGCATGGGAATTATTCGCCAGACAGGGCAGGGTTGGGATATTACTTGGAAATGTAAGGGCTATATACCAAATGCGGAGCCTGCAGCAGATGGGTAAAGGATTTGATATAACAGTGAAGGGGATACCAGCTGATGATAAAAAGGGATTATTTTCAGATCAAGTTGGTGCTTATGGAATAATAAAAACAGGCAACCGGGAAAAACTCGGTTTGTGTGTTTCCTTTCTAAAGATGTTGATTGAAGATGATGCTCAGAAAGAACTAAAACTCATAGGAGCATTCCCGGCTGTATCTACAATTGAGGCCATATACCAGGATGATCCCCAGATGAGTGTACTGGAATCTTCGTTGCAGAATTATATCTTCAGTCCCGATGATCGGCATTGGAAAGAGAATGGGGAACGTGCATACGCTGAAGTTAAACAAATACTTGGAAGAGCTTCCGGTACTGAAGAATGAGCCATTGCGGTTAAGGGTATATATGAAGTGATGCTTGCTATAGGAATAAAAATAGTATAAACTATTTTATATTAATTTGATAGTAAATGGAACTTATTAATAAATTGGTAATGGGAGTCAGACTATGGATATCGAAAAAGTATATAACGATTTGGTTAAATATATTCCTGCAGATCAGGTTTTAATGAACGAATCAATGAAAAACCATACCTCGTTCAGGATAGGCGGGCCGGCTGACATATTGGTTATACCATCCCACACCGAACATATACGCCATATATTGGAAGTATGTCAAAAATGGGACATACCTTTCATGATCATGGGTAATGGATCCAATCTGCTGGTGATGGACAAAGGTATAAGAGGTGTGGTAATAAAAATGTCGGGTCTTTTTAATGGAGTATCGGTTGAAGGAACCTGCATAAGAGCCCAGTCAGGGATCTTGCTTTCGGCACTCTCTAAGAAAGCACTTCAGGCCGGGCTGGCCGGTTTGGAGTTTGCCAGCGGGATACCGGGAACCCTTGGAGGAGCTGTAGCTATGAATGCCGGAGCATACGGCGGAGAGATGAAGGATGTTGTTGACTGGGTACAGGTTATGGATTTTCAGGGGGAAATATATAATTTTGACAAAGAACAACTTCAATTTGGGTACCGTACCAGCTATATTCAAGGAAAGCCGTTAATAGTGACGGAAGTTAATTTATCTTTAAAACCAGGCGATCCGGAAGAGTCAAGGGCCATTATGAATGAGCTGACAAAAAAAAGACGGGACAAACAGCCATTGTCGCTGCCGAGCGCAGGAAGCGTTTTTAAACGTCCTAAAGGATATTATGCGGGAAAACTGATAGAAGATGCCGAGCTTAAAGGATTTCGTATAGGTGATGCTCAGGTTTCCGAGAAGCATGCCGGCTTTATCGTAAATCTTGGTAATGCGACCGCAAAAGATGTAATTATGTTAATTGAGACAATTAAACATAAAGTTAAAGAGGATACGGGTGTAGAGCTGGAACATGAGATAAAAATTGTTGGGGAAGAATGAAGGTGTATAAACTATGGAATATTGCTTAACAGCTGATTTTCATACCCATACACGCTACAGCCACGGGAAGGGTACAATAGAACAGAATGTGCTCATGGCACTGCAAAAGGGCCTGAAAAAGATAGCCATAACCGACCATGGCTTTAATCATTTTGGATTTGGCATGGGCATTAGTGATATTGATCGGATGCGGAGAGAAATTGATGGTTTAAGGAAAAAATACCGTGATATAGAAATATTGTTTGGTGTTGAAGCCAATTTGACCAGTTTAGATGGGGATATAGATATACCCGAAGAGTATATTAACGCCTTCGATATTATTTTAATGGGTTTTCATAAGGCTGTGGTTCCCTTTTCAGCTAAGGATGGATGGCAGCTTTTTGCAAAAAACATGTTATATCCGATTCTGCCTCTTCATGATAAAGAGAGAGTGCGGCATGACAACACCATGGCTATGGTCTTTGCTATGGAACGTTATCCAATTCATACTATTACCCATCCAGGTGCTAAAATAGATATTGACACGGCAATTCTGGCGCGAAACGCACGGAAACATAATGTGTTCCTGGAGATTAACAGTTATCACGGTTTTATGACGGTAGATTATGTCAGGACAGCTATGAAGCAAGGGGCCTGTTTTGTTATAAACAGCGATGCGCATAGGCCTGAGCAGGTGGGGGAAGTGTCAAAGGGAATTATGATTGCCAGGGAAGCCGGATTACCACCTGACCGGATTGCAAACTCAAAAGATTTTTCTCAATAAATATGCTATAATATAGGTAAAGTTCTGGTTATGCACAAAGTATGAAGTAAGCAAACCAAACCTAGGGGATGGAGGTAAACAAAGGTAATGCGTTTTATTATTGTCACGGGGTTGTCCGGTGCGGGCAAAACCCTGGTGATACGTTGTCTGGAGGATATGGGGTTCTTTTGCGTTGACAATCTGCCGCCCAAACTTATTCAAAAGTTTGCCGAACTGTGTTATCAGTCGTCAGGTAAAATAGATAAAATTGCTATAGTGGTGGACATTAGAGGTGGGGGCTTTTTTGACGATCTTTTTGAGTGTTTGTATATACTCAAAGAATCCGGTTATGACTATGAAATTTTATTTTTAGATGCATCGGATGAGGTGTTGATAAAACGGTATAAAGAGAGCAGGCGTATGCATCCTCTGGTAAAGGAAGGCCGGGTTATACAGGGGATAAATCTGGAACGTGAGCGCCTGAGCAGTCTTAAAGAAAAAGCCACATACGTTATAGATACCAGCTATATGCAGCCAAAAGAGCTTAGGGAAACACTGCTGAACCTTTTTGGTGATAACCGGGAGTATAAAAACTTGCTTATATCGGTCATATCCTTTGGGTTTAAAAATGGTATTCTTCTGGATGCTGATTTGATTATAGATGTCCGGTTTCTGCCAAATCCATATTATGTAGACGAACTTAAACACAAAACGGGAATAGATACTGATGTAAAGAAATATATTTTTTCATTTCCTGAAACGAAAATTTTCTTAAACAAACTGGATGATATGCTGAGCTTCTTAATTCCATATTATATTAGAGAAGGCAAATCCCAGCTTGTTATCGGAATAGGGTGTACCGGCGGGGTACATCGTTCGGTAGCCATAGCTAATGCCGTCTATGATTTCCTGAGGAATAAAGGGTATCGTGTAAGTGTTGATCATAGAGACATTCAAATCAGGAAAGCTGAGTGATAGTTAATGAAGCTTTTTATTTTTGGTGCTATTGCAGGAGCTGCTTTATGCATTTTATTAATATATTTGATTAAGCATCTGAGAAAGAATAATAATGTTAAAGAAAAATTTGAGAACTGGATTCTGCAAAAGAGGGATTTAAAAGTAGTTGCTATAGGTGGAGGAACCGGTTTGTCCACGCTGCTTAGAGGTTTAAAGCTGTATACCCGGAATATAACTGCTGTAGTAACTGTAGCCGACGACGGCGGCAGTTCAGGGATGCTCCGGGAAGATCTGGGGATCCTCCCTCCCGGCGATATTCGCAATTGTATACTGGCACTTGCCGATGTAGAACCTATAATGGAACGTCTTCTGCAGTACCGCTTTAATGAAGGGACACTGAAAGGGCAGAATTTAGGAAATTTACTGATAGCTGCCGTTACAGATATAGCCAATGGTTTTGAAGCCGGAATAAGGGAGATCAGCAATGTTCTGGCGGTTACCGGAAGAGTGTTGCCGGTATCCCTGGAAGATATTCATCTGGTAGCTAAACTTGAAGATGGTACGATTATCCATGGAGAGTCAAAAATTCCTGATGAACAAATAAAAAAGAAAAGCCCAATTGTAGAGATATCCATGGATAAGCCTTACTGCAAAGCGTTACCCGAGGTAATTCAGGCAATAAAGGATGCTGATGTTATAGTTTTTGGCCCCGGCAGCCTCTACACGAGCATTATTCCAAACATAATAATTAAGGAAGTTGCACAGGCTATTGGTGAAAGTGATGCTGTAAAGGTGTATGTATGTAATATAATGACCCAGCCGGGTGAAACCACAGGCTACTCTGTGGCGGATCATGTCAAAGCAATTATAAAACATGGCGGCCCAAATCTGATTGATCTTGTGTTAGTGAATTCTACAAGGTTACCTTATGGTCTTTTGGCCAAATACCGTTTGGAAGGTTCATCTCAGGTTGAGCATACGGGTATGGAAGCACAAAAGGAACTGGATATTGAGTTTATCAAAGCAGATTTAGCCGATTTTTCCAAGGGTTTGATTCGGCATGATCCACAAAAGTTGGCAAAGAAAATTATTGAGATCGCATGGGACAGAATCAACAGTAAAGGATTATTGGGGTGAGGTAAATGTCCTTCTCGTCAGCTGCGAAAAACGAGTTATGTCGTATCCCGCTGCAAAAAAGATGTTGTATGCTGGCGGAGTTGGCGGCATTTATTAATTTGAACGGGACTATACTATTTTCGGGAAATAGGAAGGTTCGGTTGTATTTGACTACCGAAAATGCATCGGTAGCCCGCAGGGTTTTTAAGTTGATTAAAAATCTGTATTCATTTCACCCTGAAATATATATGCGTAAGAACCGGCGATTAAGAAAAAGCAATATATATATATTAACAGTATCCCAGCCGGCGCAGGCGGGAAAAATTCTCAAGGATACCCATGTGCTTTATATCAATGAATATCATAACATCGACATATATACCGGTATCTATCCCCGGCTGGTTGAAAGTGAGTGCTGTAAAAGAGCCTATCTCAGAGGTGCCTTTCTATCGGCTGGCTCTATAAGTGATCCTGAAAAGAGCTATCACCTGGAGATTACAACCAATAACCGTAAATATGCCGGTGAACTGTCTCAGATTATGCAATTCTTTGATATGCGTCCAAAGGACGTTGAGAGAAAAGGAAGTTATGTGGTATACTTGAAAGAGAGTGAGAATATAGTCCGGTTTTTAAATATTACCGGTGCCCATGGAGCTTTACTTGAGCTGGAAAACATACGAATCCGGAAGGATATGCGTAACAATATTAACCGAATTGTGAATTGTGAGACGGCAAACCTGGAAAAAACGGTCAATGCTGCGGTCAGGCAAATAGAAAACATTAAATATATTGATGAATGTATCGGTCTTAATAAACTTTCTCCTTCGCTTCGGGAAATCGCAGAATTGCGTCTTAAATACAGTGATGCAAGTTTGAGAGAATTAGGTCAGATGCTTGTTCCTCCTGTGGGGAAATCAGGCGTCAATCATCGTTTGCGAAAACTGGAAAGGATCGCCGATGATTTGAGAAGAAAAGGGGAAGGGAAAGGGGAGATTTAAGTGTTGGAAACCAGGATCACCATAGCCCATGAAGCCGGTCTTCAGGCACGTCCGGCTGCTTTGTTTGTTCAGGTAGCTAATAAATTTACTTCCCGCATATGGATAGCAAAAGGAGATAAAAAGGTAAATGCAAAAAGTATATTAGGAGTTATGTCTCTGGGAGTGCGTCAAGGAGATGAGATAACCGTTATAGTTAACGGTGATGATGAAGAGAATGCCATGTCTGCGATGCAGAAATTGATAGCATCAAATTTTTCGGAAGTCCCCCAGGATGGTACAGGAGACTAGTCTTATACAGGTATGCAGGTTAACATAATTTATGAATATGGATGATGTTTGAAAAGAGTTTACGGCAACTTTATCAAGTTGCTTTTTCTTTTATTAGTAACACCAGGGTATATTGTTTCATTCTATGGAAGATGGTACAATAATATCATAAAATGTAGATTTGGCAGAGGAGCGAGGTATGGGCACAAAGCATAATCGCATAATTGAGTATATAAAACAGTTAGAGGTGGGAACCCGGATATCCGTCCGCAAGATAGCCCAGCAGCTGGGTGTAAGCGAAGGCACGGCCTACCGTGCTATTAAGGAAGCTGAGAATCGGGAATATGTAAAAACATTTCCCCGGGCCGGTACGTTGAGGATCGAGAAGGTAGAGAAAAGGGATATCGAAAGGCTTACCTATGGAGAGGTTGTATCAATTGTAGACGGTACAGTTTTGGGTGGAGAGAGAGGTCTGGATAAAACTTTGTCGCGATTTGTTATCGGGGCCATGACCATTGATGCCATGAAAATGTATTTGTCGTCCGGCAGTTTGCTAATCGTTGGTAACCGGGAAGAAGCGCATCGGCTGGCGTTGGAGAATGACTGTGCAGTTCTGATAACTGGCGGTTTTATGTGCAGCCAGGATATCCGTGACTTGGCAAACAAAAAAGGGTTACCCGTTATAACATCCAGTTACGACACTTTTACGATTGCTACTATGATCAATAAAGCAATATCGGAGCAGATGATAAAGAAGGATATACTGTTGGTTGAGGATATAATGGTACACAACCCAAAATGCCTTCATGTTGACGATACCATAGAAAAATGGCGGACGCTTTTTACTACCACAGGACACAGCAGGTTTCCCGTAGTTAATACTCAGGGCCATGTAGTAGGTATTATAACACCCAAAGATGTTGCCCATTCCAATGAAGAGTCCATACGGCGTATTATGACGCCCAACCCGGTTACTGTAGGTCCGAAAACCACCATTGCATATGCTGCACACATTATGATTTGGGAAGGCATAGAATTGTTGCCGGTTATCGAGAATAAAAAGCTGGTTGGGATAGTGACCAATCAGGATGTAATAAAGGCACTTCAGTATATGCGTAATCAGCCACAGGTAGGCGAGACGCTTGAAGACATGGTATTGAGCGGATTTGAAAGCAAAAAAGAGGAAGACAGCATGATATTTACCGGTGAAGTATCGTCTGTACTTCTTAATCAGATAGGTACTGCAAGCTGGGGAGCCATGGCCATGCTTTTATCTACTATAGGCAGTGTTGCCATCAGGAAGCATAGACAGACCGATATAATTCTGGACAGTTTCACTATATACTACGTAAAACCGGTACAACTGGACGATCAATTGACAGTCAGCGCAAAGGTGATTGAAGAAGGAAGAAGCTCCAATAAGATTGAAATAACATGCTGCCATGACAAGGAAATTGTGGCAAAAGCGTTGATGTCAGCAAGAAGCATGCGGTAGTAAAAGGGGGTTATAACCCGGATGACCAATTTCGTACACCTTCATGTTCATACCGAATATAGTCTGCTGGATGGGGCCGCCCGGATCCCGAAACTCCTTGACAGGTGCAAGGAACTGGGCATGTCGAGTATTGCCATTACGGATCACGGTGCTATGTATGGAGTGGTTGATTTTTATAGAGAAGCAAAGGCACGTGGAATTCATCCTATTATTGGATGCGAGGTGTACATCGCACCCAGATCTATGAACTACAGGGAACCCCGTACGGATAGCAATTACGCCCACCTGGTTTTGTTGGCAGAAAATCAAAAAGGCTATGAAAATCTGGTTAAACTGGTTTCCATGGGTTTTACTGATGGTTTTTATTATAAACCGCGGATCGATTATGATGTGCTGTCTCAATACAGCGAAGGATTGATAGGGCTTAGTGCCTGTTTAGCCGGCGATATTCCAAGATTGCTTAACAACGGTCAATACAATCAGGCCCGAGACTTAACCCTTCGTCTGAGGGATATTTTTGGAGAGGGTAATTTCTTTTTAGAGCTGCAGGATCACGGTATAGAGCAGCAAAAAGCCATAAATGATCAACTTATGACGTTAAGCAGGGAAACCGGAGTTCCCGTTGTTGTTACCAATGATGTTCACTATATTGAAAAAGAGGATGCTGAGGTTCATGATGTATTACTGTGCATTCAGACCGGAAAAACAATTGATGATGAGGATCGTTTAAAGTTTGAGACAGACGAGTTCTACCTTAAGTCCCCGGATGAGATGGTGCAGTTGTTCAAACATTGCCCGGAAGGTATAGAAAACGCCATTGTGATAGCACAGCGATGTAAAGTTGATTTTGATTTTAATACCCTTCATCTTCCAAGATATGACGTACCCGAGGGGTATACCGGGGCAGAATACTTAAGGCACCTGTGCTACCAGGGGATGGAACGAAAGTATTCTCCGGTCACACATGAGGTTAAGGAACGCCTTGAGTATGAGCTTGACATCATTGAACAGATGGGTTATGTAGATTATTTCCTGATTGTTTGGGATTTTATTAAGTTTGCCCGGGAAAACGGAATAATGGTGGGACCGGGACGGGGAAGTGCAGCAGGAAGCCTTGTGGCTTATGTCCTGGATATCACCCAAATAGATCCTTTGAAGTATAACCTCCTGTTTGAACGGTTTTTGAATCCTGAAAGGGTAACAATGCCCGATATTGATGTGGATTTTTGTTATGAAAGGCGACAGGAAGTCATCGATTACGTGACTGAAAAGTACGGGAAGGACAGGGTAGCTCAAATCATTACCTTTGGGACCATGGCGGCCCGTGCCGCTGTAAGAGATGTTGGGCGAAGCCTGAATTTTTCTTACGCAGAGGTGGACAGGATAGCCAAGATGATTCCTTTTGAGCTGGGGATGACCATAGAGCGTGCTCTGGAGATAAATCCCGAACTGAGAACCCTGTATAATGAAGACTATCGGGTAAAAAGACTGATAGACACATCAAAAAAACTGGAAGGTATGCCAAGACACGCTTCAACTCATGCTGCCGGAGTGGTTATTTCAAAGGAACCTATAACCCAGTATGTTCCGCTGCAAAAAAATGATGATATTATTACTACCCAGTTTCCTATGGGTACAATAGAGCAGCTGGGTCTGCTGAAAATGGATTTTCTGGGTCTCCGTACCCTGACAGTTATCAGGGATGCATTGGATCTTATAAAGACAAATACCGGTAAGACAATAAATATTGAGGAAATTCCGTTGGATGATCCCGGAGTGTATGATATGCTTTCCCAGGCTGATACCGATGGTGTATTTCAACTGGAAAGCAGTGGAATGAGGCAGTTTCTGAAGGAACTAAAACCAAACACCTTTGAAGATATCATTGCGGGTATCTCACTGTATCGCCCGGGGCCAATGGATCAGATTCCTCAATATATAAAGAATAAAAACAATCCCCAATCAATAGAATATATTCATGATTCACTGGAGCCTGTTCTTAGTGTTACTTATGGCTGTATTATTTATCAGGAACAGGTTATGCAGATCGTCAGGGATCTTGCAGGATATTCTTTGGGCCGGTCAGACCTGCTCAGGCGGGCCATGTCAAAGAAAAAATCCGATATAATGGAAGAAGAGAGACGAAATTTTATATATGGACTAAAAGATGAGGATAGCGGTATAGAAGTACCGGGAGCACTATCCAGTGGTATTCCACTGGATAAAGCAAATCAGATTTTTGATGTCATGGCCGAATTTGCGAAATATGCTTTTAACAAATCCCATGCGGCTGCATACGCGCTGGTAGCATATTGGACAGCCTGGCTGAAATATCACTATCCCGTGGAATATCTGGCAGCACTGATGACCAGTGTTATGTCAAATACCGGTAAGGTGGCGGCATATATACAATACTGCCGGAAGAGAGGCATTGATGTACTGCCACCTGATGTAAATCAAAGCCGGGCAAACTTTACAGTTGTAGGCAATAAGATACGGTTTGGTCTGGCTGCTGTTAAAAATGTCGGCATTCCGGCAATAAATGCTATTATAGAAGCCAGGGAAAAGAAGGGGGAGTTCAAAAGCTTTACTGATTTCTGCCGGAAGGTAGATTCTGCCGGAATCAATAAGAAAATGGTTGAAAGTCTGATAAAGTGCGGAGCTTTTGATTCGCTTAATGTATACAGATCACAACTGATAGCGGTATATGAAAAGGTATTGGATGGTATAAGCCAGGAACGCAGAAAAAATATTCAGGGGCAAGTATCGTTATTCGACGGTTTGTATGGGGATCAGGAAAATTCTTTGTCCCAGGATGTATTGCCGGATATTGATGAGTTTCCTTTGAATATAAAGTTGGCTATGGAGAAAGAGGTAACCGGAATATATATAAGCGGACATCCGTTAAGTGAATATAAAAGTATAATTGACAGTATGAATACAACGTTGGATCTGCTGACATTAAATTCTTCAGAAAATGGCGTGGAAGATGTTGTTCTGGGTAATGAACTGATGGACGGTTCGCCGGTGAAAATAGGTGGGATCATTGTAGATAAAAAGATAAAATCTACAAGGAACAATCAAATTATGGCTTTTGTCATGCTTGAAGATTTATACGGCAGTGTGGAAGTTATTGTTTTCCCCAGCGTATATGAAAAATACCGTCCTCTGCTGGAGGAGGACAGTCTGGTTATCCTTGAGGGAAGGCTGAGCTTAAGGGAGGAAGAGGACCCAAAAATTTTAGTCGATAAGGTAAGGCCGCTGGTTAAAATGACAGCCAGGGAGAAGAAATTGTTTATTAAGATACAAAAGAATGCGAATATTGATATTAACAAGCAGATATGCCCTATCTTACGGCGGTACAGCGGAAATATACCGGTTTACCTTTACATGGAGGAAACGGGCAAAAAGTTTGTGGCCAACCGTGAATTATGGGTACAGAGTAATGAGGAGCTTTTGGATATACTGGCTGAAGTATTAGGGGAACACTGCGTAAAATTGATTGGATAGTTTTAGTAAGCCTGCGATGATGTTTAACGGTTTTTTGCACTTCGCAGGCTTACATAATTTTATGAAGCCTGTACGGCTTTAATAATTATGATTTGCTCGTGATGAACAGGTAGAACAGGCAAATATCCATATGGTATAATTAATCTGGCATTTATAACAATAATTTATAAACTCATTATTTATATTTCTAAAATATGGGGAGGGAATATTATGGATAATCAACTGTTAT
>Ga0209537_1001117_pt1 | contig 31079 bp, 29 predicted proteins | sample BioPla4DNA1_FD_187698 | JGI IMG/M metagenome (GOLD analysis project Ga0209537, IMG submission 187698) | Biogas fermentation microbial communities from Germany - Plant 4 DNA1 (SPAdes) (version 2) | ecosystem: Engineered > Bioreactor > Anaerobic > Digestate | place: Bielefeld, North...
GCTTTTATTTGATAGAATCAATTACAAAAAAGCAAAGGTAGGTTTTAGTATGGGCTATGCGTTTTATTACCATACTCCCATTGGGAAAGTTATTATTGGAGAAAAGAGAAACAAAATCACCCACCTTTTATTTGAGGGAAATTCTCCCCCTTCTGGCTATGTTATAAAAGAAACTCCTGTTTTAGCTGAAGCTAATAAACAGCTACAGGAATATTTTAAAGGCCAGCGCAAAGAGTTTAAGCTTGACCTTAATCCTTCTGGTACTGAGTTTATGAAAAAGGTATGGGAAAGCCTTTTAAAAATCCCCTATGGGGAAACAAGAAGCTACAAGGATATCGCCATATCCATAGGCCATAACAAGGCCTACAGGGCCGTAGGCCTTGCCAATAATAGAAACCCTATTTCCATAATCATACCTTGCCACCGAGTTATTGGTGCTAATGGAAGCCTGGTAGGTTATGGGGGAGGGCTGGATATAAAAACCTTTTTATTAGAACTGGAAAGATCAAATACTGTCTAAATCTATTTCTATATCTTAGCTGTTCTCTATATCTGACTTATAATGTTTTTATATAACTGAACTCCATATAGCAATATTTCTTCGTCAAAATTAAAACGGTTGTTGTGAAGGGGATGAACATATCCCTTGGCCTCATTGTAACTGCCTAAAAACATAAAGACTCCTGGCACTTCCCTTTGATAGTAAGAAAAATCTTCGGCTATCATTAAAGGCTTTGCCTTAATGTATTGTTCTTTAGGCAGTATGTTTATAACCTTCTGGGTCCACTCTTCATGATTTATTACTGGGGGATAGTATACTCCTTCATTATAGCTGCTCTTTATGCCATGGGATTTTTCCATGCCTTGCAATAGGTCAACAACTTTTCCTTTTATATTTTGATATAGCTCATCGCTAAAGGTTCTTACAGTACATTCTAAGGTTACCCGTTCAGCAAGGATGTTTCTAGTGTTCCCTCCATATATTTTTCCAATAGAAAATACAGCCTCCTGTGATGAGTCTATAGTGCGTGTAATAATAGATTGAAGGGCATTAATAAAATGGGCAGCTGCTACTATGGTGTCCACTCCCTTATGAGGGGTAGCACAGTGGGCGCTCTTACCCATAAGTTCTATATCTACCTCACAGGTTTGAGCCATAAGGGGGCCGGCCTTTATTCCTATCTTGCCTTGAGGTATATCAGGCAGTATATGAAGTCCAAATATGGCATCTACCTTGGGATTATCTAGTAGCCCCTCCTTAATCATAGGCAGGGCTCCACCCTCTCTTTCCTCATCTGGCTGAAACACTAGTACAATATTATCATCAATATTATCCTTGTTTTGTGAAAGCCATTGGGCAAAGCCTAATAGAATAGCCATATGCCCATCATGACCACAGGCATGCATAAAACCTTTTTTTTGGGATGCAAACTCTAAACCTGTCTTCTCCTCTATGGCCAGGGCATCCATATCAGCCCTAAAAGCTAAGGTTCTAGCACCTACTTTTCCTCTCATTACTGCTTTTATTCCAGTTTCCGCCAATATCTCAATCTCATCAAAACCAAATTTATTAAGCTGATCTAGAATATAATCCTTAGTTTTATATACATCAAATCCTATCTCAGGATGACTATGAAGCCATCGCCTATGGGCAATGACTTCTTTCTCTAAAGCTAAAATATCCTTATCCAATAGCATCATCTCTATCCCACCTTATATCGCGTAATCCTTTTCATTAATAATATCCATTTTATCTTCATCAATCAATAGAATCCAATGAGATTATGTATGTTAATTATAATCAGATATTGAATTAACATAATGAGTTAATTTAATATAGGCTTCATTTATAATTACAAAAATAGTAGTTTCTTGAATATCTTCTAATTATATAAAAGATATTTTCAGCATTTTTATTATTTCAAATAATTTATAAATTAGGCTTGCATTAATATACATTCAGTTGTATAATTATTAATAATTATTATAGGGTAGATTTTTTACATTGTAAGGAGAGTTATTCAATGATTAAAGTAAGCGTTTTAGGAGCCACTGGTTATGGTGGCATAGAGCTGGTTAGGCTTCTAACCTCCCATCCAAATGTAGATATATATAAGTTGGTATCGCATAGTTATGCAGGCAAAAGCTTGGCTGATGTTTATCCTAATTTCACAGCTTATAAAGATATTAGTCTAAGTAGTTTAGACATAGAGGAAATAGCTAATGGCAGCGATATTGTCTTTACCAGCCTACCTCATGGTACTTCTTCAGAGATAATACCCCTTCTATATGAAAAAGGAGTTCGAATTATAGATCTTAGTGGGGATTTTCGCTATATCTCTCCTGAGGTCTTTGAAAAATGGTATGGGTATAAACATCCCCATCCACAACTTTTAGGGGAATCTGTCTATGGTTTGCCTGAACTTTATAAAGAGGATATTAAAAAGGCAAGATTGGTTGGTAACCCAGGCTGCTATCCAACAGGTGCTATCCTTACCCTGGCTCCACTGATAGCCAATAAGCTTATCGATCTTACCTCTATAATAATTGATGCTAAATCCGGCGCTACGGGGGCAGGTCGAGCTACTTCAGTAGACTTAAATTTCTGTGAAGTTGATGAAAACATCAAGGCTTACAAGGTAGCCACTCATCGCCATACTTCGGAAATTGAGCAGGAAATAAGCTTACTGGCTGGAAAGGATATAACTCTATCCTTTACCCCCCATCTTCTGCCTATCAAACGGGGTATACTTAGCACAATATATGCCACATTGCTAAATACCCTGTCCTTTGATGATATATATGCCTTATACAAGGAATTTTATAAAGGTGCCTCCTTTGTATCCATATATACTGAAGGCAAGTTTCCTGAAGTCAAGTATGTAAATGGATCCAACCAATGTCATATAGGATTCGCTATAGACAAGCGCACCAATAGAATTATCCTGGTATCCGCCATAGACAATCTTGTAAAAGGGGCTGGCGGCCAGGCTATACAGAACATGAATATAATGTTTGGTCTAGATGAAACCACAGGGCTACCCCAACTTGGCTGGTATCTGTAGCCCATTATTGGAGGGGAAAGTTTTATGAATACGCTGATTTATAAAGCTAATATCTTGGTTGAGGCCCTGCCCTATATACAAAAACTTAGGGGAAAAACCGTAGTCATAAAATATGGCGGCAATGCCATGGTGGATGAAGATATTTCAAAAACTATTATGCAGGATATAACCCTTTTAAAATACGTAGGAGTGAATCCTGTGGTGGTACACGGCGGCGGGCCAAAGATAAGCCAAACCTTGGAAACCATGAATATTAAATCTGAATTTTACAACGGCCTTAGGATTACTAACAAGGATGCTATAGATGTGGTTCAAATGGTACTGGCCGGATCCATAAATAAGGACATTGTAGCCCAGATCAACTGTTTAGGAGGCAAGGCCATTGGCCTGTGTGGTAAAGACGGTAACTTGATCCTGGCTGAGAAAAAGAAAAACATAGAAAATGTGGACCTTGGTTATGTAGGGGAGATCAAAAAAATAAATAGTAAAATGATCGAGCTTTTAGCTGAGGATGAATATATACCTGTAATTGCCCCTATTGGAACAGACTCTAAGGGCCAAAGTTATAATATTAACGCGGATACAGCAGCCGGCGAGATAGCCGCAGCCTTAAAAGCTGAAAAGCTTATCTTTCTTACTGACATTGATGGAATCTATCTGGATCCCAAGAATCCAGATTCTCTACTATCGGTTGTTTCAATACCAGAGATATATGAGCTTATGGATAAGGGGATTATATCAGGTGGTATGATACCTAAGGTCCTCGGCTGTATCAAGGCTCTCCAGCAAGGGGTCAATAGAACCCATATATTAAATGGTACTATCCCCCACCCAATACTACTTGAAATATTTACTGATAAGGGTATAGGAACCATGGTAGTAAAGGAGGCAAATTACAGTGGATTATAAGGAAATCAAAGAGCTGGATGAAAAGTATTATTTTAATACCTTTGGTTCCAGGCTGCCCATAGCCTTTGAATACGGAGAAGGATGCACTCTCTACGACAGCCAAGGCCAAATGTATAGGGATTTTGTTGCAGGTATTGCTGTAAATACCCTAGGCTATAATCACCCTGTACTACGAGAAACTATTATAAAGCAGTCAGCAAAGCTACTGCACTGCTCCAACCTCTTTTATATAGAGTCTCAGGCTAAATTGGCAAAGATGCTAGTTGAAAACAGCTGTGGGGATAAGGTGTTTTTTTGCAATAGCGGTGCTGAGGCCAATGAAGGCGCTATTAAACTGGCTAGGAAGTACTTTTATTCTAAGAATCTTTATAAATACGAAATTATAACTACTCTAAACTCCTTCCATGGCAGGACCATGGCTACCCTAGCAGCCACTGGCCAGGAAAAATATCAAAAGCCCTTTGAACCCTTGCCCACAGGCTTTGTTCATGTGCCTTTTAATGATATTGAAGCGGTGGAAAATGCCATCTCCTACAAGACCTGCGCTGTGATGGTAGAGCCTATACAAGGGGAAGGGGGCGTTATACCTGCCACAGTCCAATATATGAAAGCCTTAAGAAAGCTTTGTGATGATAAAGGGATTCTACTAATCTTCGATGAGGTTCAAACTGGTATCGGCAGAACTGGAAAGCTATTTGGATATGAGCATTATGGTGTAGAACCTGATATCTTTACTCTAGCCAAGGGACTAGGTGGCGGAGTTCCCATAGGCGCCTTTGTGGCCAAGGATTTTGTTGCCACAGCCATGGAGCCTGGAGACCACGGAACTACCTTTGGGGGTAATCCTTTAGCCTGCACAGCTGCTTTAGCAGTGTTATCAACTGTTCTAGAAGAAGGCTTTCTAGAAAATGTGAAGGCTGTAGGTGAGTGTTTTATAAATCAACTTCTAGAACTTAAGGAAAAATTCCCTTTCATAAAAGCGGTTCGTGGAAAAGGCCTGATGATCGGTATGGAGTTAGAGGATACCATTTCCGGAAAAGAAATTGTCCTAGATATGCTTGACAGGGGCTTTATCATAAATTGTGCTGGCAACAACACCTTAAGATTCGTGCCTCCTCTTATCATTCAAAAGGGAGATATTGATGCACTAATTGAAAATCTAGAAAATTCCTTTGGCAAGGAGAGTTGCAATGCCTAAACTAGACAATATAAAAAAAGTACTAGTCATCGGTTCAGGGCCTATTGTCATCGGTCAGGCAGCAGAATTCGATTATTCTGGAACCCAGGCTTGTAAGGCCTTGCGTGAAGAAGGCGTGGAAGTAGTGCTTATAAATAGCAATCCAGCTACCATAATGACTGATTTGGATACTGCCCACAAGGTATATATAGAGCCCTTGACCCTAGATATAGTATCAAAAATCTTGCATATGGAAAGGCCTGATGGTATTTTAGCCACTCTAGGTGGGCAAACAGGGTTAAATTTAGCTATACAGCTAGCCGATAGCGGGATTTTAGATGAGCTTAATATTAAGCTCCTGGGTACCAGCCTTTCCTCTATTAAAAAGGCAGAAGACAGGCAGCTATTTAAGGAAACCATGAAAAGCATAGGTGAAAAGGTGGCCCAAAGCTTTATTGCCAGCAGCTATGAAGATGCTATAGAATTCGCCAACAAAATTGGTTTTCCCATTATAATCCGTCCTGCTTTTACCTTGGGAGGAACTGGCGGGGGCATAGCTCACAATATGGATGAATTCAAGGATATTGTATCCAAAGGCCTAAAGAACAGCATAATACATCAAGTATTGTTAGAGGAAAGTGTGGCCGGCTGGAAGGAGATAGAATATGAAGTCATAAGGGATAATGAGGACAATTGCATGGTAATCTGCAACATGGAAAATCTGGATCCTGTAGGTATTCATACAGGAGATAGTATAGTTGTAGTTCCTACCCAGACCCTAACTTCTCATCAAGAGGAGATGCTACGCAGTGCAGCAATTAAAATAATTAGAGCTTTGGATATAAAAGGCGGCTGCAATATTCAATTTGCCCTGCATCCCACTGAAAATGACTATGTAGTTATTGAAGTTAATCCCAGGGTTAGCCGCTCCAGTGCCCTGGCCTCAAAAGCTACAGGTTTCCCAATTGCCAAAGTAACCAGTAAAATAGCCATCGGCTTTAACTTAAGAGAGTTAGACTGCTACCCACCTTCTGTAAATTATGTAGTTACCAAAGTTCCCCGTTGGCCCTTTGATAAATTTACATCAGCCTCCCGTATCCTAGGCACACAAATGAAAGCTACAGGTGAAGTTATGGCTATTGGTAGCAACTTTGAGGAATCTCTTCTAAAGGCCATTGACTCTTTGGATATTGGCCTAAACTACCATATTGGTATGGAAAAGATTAGCCAATGGGATGATAGCACTTTGGAAAACTCCCTAAAAAACCCCGATGACGAACGCATATTTGCAGTGTCCGAAGCCTTAAGAAGAGGTTACAGTGTAGATGAAATTCACAACATTACAAAGATTGATAGCTATTTTATAAGAAAGCTTAAAAATATAATAGATCTTAGTGAAAAGCTCCAAGCCCTATCTCTAGAGGGCCTAACAAAGGACATTCTGCTACAATGCAAAAAATATGGTTTCGGAAACAACTATATCGCTAACTTGATGAAAACAGAGGAAAAGCTTGTCCAAGAACTTTGTCACAAATACGGGATAAAACCCTCTTATCAGGGAATCAATGCCTGGCGTGAGAAATCCCAGGCAGCAGCACCTCCATATTTTTATTCCTGCTATGATTGCAGTGAAGATGCTACCTTACCTTCCCCTAAACCTAAGGTGGTAGTGCTAGGTTCTGGTCCCATACGTATCGGCCAGGGTATAGAATTTGATTACTGCAGTGTTCATTCGGTAAAGGCCCTTCGAGAAATGGGATATGAGGCCATAATAATTAACAGCAATCCTGAAACTGTAAGTACAGATTTTGATACTGCTGATGTCCTGTATTTTGAGCCTCTTACCTATGAATGCGTTATGGATATACTGCGAAGGGAAAATCCTTTAGGGGTAATAGTCCAGTTTGGAGGTCAAACGGCTATAAATCTAGCCTCTCCTCTTGCCCAGTCTGGAATAAATATTCTGGGTACTTCTGTGGTCAATATGGATAAGGCTGAAGATAGAGATAAGTTCCTGCAGGTTTTAACCCGTTTAGGTATCCCCCTACCTCCTGGAAACACCGCTTATTCCTTAGAACAGGCTATGAATATAGCGCAGGACATTGGATATCCTGTCCTAGTTCGCCCCTCTTATGTATTAGGGGGAAGAGCCATGGAAATCATATACAGCCCTCAGGAGCTGGCCAACTATATAGAAGGGGCAATCCAAGCCTCTGGACAACATCCTGTCCTGGTAGATAAATATATCGTAGGCAAGGAAGTAGAAATTGACGGAATAAGTGATGGCCAGGATGTAGTTATACCAGGTATTATGGAGCATATAGAAAAAGCTGGTGTTCATTCTGGAGATAGTTTCTCTGTCTATCCGCCTCAAACAATAAGCCAAGACATAAAAGAAAAAATCCTGGATTATTCCATTAGAATAGCTCGGGAGTTAAATATAAAAGGTTTATTCAATATCCAATTTGTCATAGATGAGAATGATGACCTATACGTACTTGAGGTTAATCCCAGAGCCAGCCGTACAGTTCCAATCTTTAGCAAGATAACTGGTATACCCATGGTGACTCTGGCCACAAGGATAATAATGGGCGAAAGTCTAAAGACCATGGGCTATACTACAGGACTGATTCCTGAATCAGCTTTGGTAACTGTCAAAGGACCTGTTTTCTCCTTTTCTAAGCTAGCTGAAGTAGATACCTTTTTAGGTCCTGAAATGAAATCTACTGGAGAAGTAATGGGCACCGATACCTCTTATGCCAAGGCCATGCAAAAGGCCATGATGGCTTCAGGAATGGTGCTGCCAAAGATAGGCAATATATTATTTTCCCTTGCTAATAGGGATAAGGAAAAAGCCTTGCCCATAGCCCAAAGCCTTCAGCAAAGGGGCTATAATATCCTAGCAACTAATGACACCTGGGAGTACTTTCGCAGTCATGGATTAACAGCTCAAAGGGTAGAAAAAGCAAATGCCTTAGAATTACTTAAAAGAAACCAGATCCATGGAATTATAAATACTCCTACTTTAGGCAAGGTAAGCACTCGATTTGGTTTTCTTCTAAGAAGAAAAGCTATGGAATACAATATTCCCTGTATAACCTCATTAGATACAGCTCTGGCTATGCTAAAAGTCCTTGAAGATAACAGCCCAATAAATATTTTCTCTTTGGATCAGTATTCTAGTAATTATGATAAAGGAGCAATGAATCATCATGGATTTATATAACTATACTCCAACAAAACCTTTTAAAAAGAAACATCTTTTGTCCCTTAAAGATTTTTCTGCAGATGAAATATATCAGATTATAAGCTTGGCCTTAAAACTTAAAAGACAGCAGCAAAAGGGTATCCCCCATCCCCTTCTTAAAGGTAAAACATTAGGTATGATCTTTGCTAAATCCTCTACCCGAACCCGAGTATCCTTTGAAGTTGGTATCCAGCAATTAGGTGGTTACGGCTTATTCTTAAGCTCTGCCGATATTCAGCTAGGACGTGGGGAAACCATAAAGGATACAGCTAAAGTTCTGTCCAGATATCTAGACGGGATTATGATTCGTACCTTTGACCAGCAGGACGTAGAGGAGTTGGCAAAATACGGATCCATTCCAGTTATAAATGGCCTTACTGATCTGTTCCACCCCTGCCAGATACTGGCTGACCTTATGACCATCTATGAGGTTAAGGGTAAGCTTAAAGGACTAAAACTTGCCTATATAGGGGATGGCAATAATGTAGCCCATTCTCTACTTCTGGGATGTTCAATTGTGGGCATAGATATCTCCATAGCCTGCCCAAAGGGATATGAGCCTGAAGATCAAATTGTTAAGCTTGCTCAAAACAAGGGTTTATCCTCTGGTTCGAAAATATCTATTACCCATGATCCCAAGGAGGTAATGACAGGAGCTGATATAGTCTATACCGATGTATGGGCAAGTATGGGGCAGGAAAAGGAAGCCCAACAGCGGGTTAAAGCTTTTGCCAACTATCAAGTTAACGCTAAGCTTTTCAGTCTGGCCAATGACCATGCCATCTTCCTCCATTGTCTTCCCGCTCATAGGGGTGAGGAAGTAACAGAAGAAGTAATTGACGGACCCCAGTCCTTTATTTATGACCAGGCTGAAAATCGCCTACATGCTCAAAAGGCCGTTATGGTACTACTTATGGGCAATAACCTTTAATACTTTGATTTTAAAATATTAGTCAAGGAGAATAGATATGAAGGTTATTATAAAAAAAGCTACTAAGAGTGATATTCCGGCCATTCACAAAATTACAATAGAGGCCTTCCAAAAATATGCCCTTGATCTAGGACTACCTGACCAGGTTAAAGCCTTAAAGGAAACCTATGAATCTATTGAAGAGGATCTGAAAAAAAAGATGGTGCTAGTGGCTTGGTTAGGAAATGAGCTAGTGGGCGCCATACGATGTGAAATTCTTCCCCCCGGAGATGTGGGTTACATCAGCAGATTTGCCGTCAAACCTGAAGTTCAAAATATAGGGGTTGGAAAGGCCTTGATGTGTGCCATTGAAAAAGAAGTAGTAAAACATGGGGTCTCTCTCCTTACCCTCCATACTGCTTCTAAAATGGCGCCTCTAGTAAGGTTTTATTATGGCATGGGATATTATATCCATTCCACTACTACGGACAGGGGGTATATTAGAGCCTATTTTTGTAAGGAGTTAGAAGTAAATAAAAAAGATTTAATTAAAGACGTAAACACCAGATAAACTTGTTCTATAAATAAAGTGGTTCCACTGACAATAAAATCATTCTTTATTTATTTGTTTTTTAATTCATTGCTCCCGGTTAATTTATCTAAGCGTCTTAGTTTTTAGATTAACTACTACTATTTCTGGCCTGTTGAAAATTCTTAAGGGAATAATACTGTTACCCAAACCCCTGCTTACAAACATTGTAGATATATCTTTATTATAGCTACCACTTGTATATTTAGGAAACAAACCCTGATCTGGAGCAACCAATCCTCCTATAAAAGGAATTCTAAACTGTCCTCCATGGGCATGTCCTGTAAAGATTAGATCTATGCTGCTTTCACAGTATAGATCAAAAAGCTCGGGTCTATGGGAAAGTAATATTTTAAAACCTTTGTAACGTGAATATTTTTCAAGTTGCTCCTTCATTGCAGTTATATCTGTGCCTTCTATATAGCTTGATGTTAGAAAATCCGGATCTTTTACACCAAATATAAGTATTGAGTCATCTTCTATGAATAGCTTATTTACATCATCATCTAGAATATACACACCTACATCCTTTAATCTTTTTACTATTTCATCATACTTCCCTGACCACGCCTCATGATTTCCTGATACATAAAATACCGGTGCTATCTCCACCGCTCCTTCAACAAATGTCATAGCTTTATCCAGATTAAACCTGCGTCTATCAATTAAATCACCTGTAATCACAATAACATCAGGAGCTATACTTTTGAGTTTGCTCAATATATACTCCTGATTCTCGCCAAACTCTTTATTATGTAAATCTGATATATGGGCTATTTTAAAGTTATTAAATTCCTCAGGTATCTTTGAGTTAATATAATCTGATTCCGTAATAGTTATACTATTGTTTTGCCATATGCAAAATACCATAATGCTAAAGATGACAATTAACCATATTATTATCATTTTAAATTTAGAAAACAATTTTTTATCCTATTCCTCCAAGGTTATTTTAATATTCCCTTTATTAACTCTTAAGCTACTTCATTATAGCAAATTCCATTGCATCACTTTAATTTACATGAAATGGATTGTTAAATTTAACCTCTACCCAACAATATCCAGGCAATGAGAATTAGCCTAAAGGCTTCCCAGTATGTAATCTCCGGCAGTTTAAATAATCTAGGCATAGTGATGTTCCATAGATACTTAAGTAATAATGATCCTAGAAATAGTAAAGCAACATAAATTAATGCTACATTAATAAAAGGTAATAACATACTTATCCCAGAAAGTCCCTGAGTATTTACATAAGTATCTATAATGCCATGCATCATGGCCTTCCACCTTCTATATGCTATATAGATAATTTATATACATTATTTCTACATTTATAACAGATCTCCTTCTAAATTTATGAAATTTTCTTATAAATATTAATAAAGTCTTTATATTTATAAAAAGTGTACTGTTAATATTTATCAATAATATATTTAGAGCCTTACAGTATATATACCAAAAAACCAATAAATACTAATTTTAATTATCTCGTTACAAATCATAAGGAGATGGATACTTGCCTTCATTGGTATTAGTATGAATTTCCCCTGTTGTAGCATTCACATGAATGGCAGCGGGAAAATCCACTATTGTCTCTGAAGGCAGTTCCAGTGGTGATAGTAGGTTATCTTTATTTAGAGGTTTGGGCCGCAAGTCTTCCATGGGCTTAAGCAATGAAAGTGGTAAATCAAGTGACTCATCCACTGATACTTCACTAATTTCTGGTACTAGTTGCGATGTAGCATCAGTTTGATTTTCAGATAGTTGCGGATCAATTTAATTACCCAATGCATTTGTTACATAGTCCAACTAACATTATGTTTACATCATAAATCTCTAAATTATTTATGTCTTCAATAGCTCTGTTTAATTTTATGTACTCTAAAGCCACTTCCCTTTCATCGATGTCTATTATATCATTACAGCTTAAGCACTGAAAATGAAGGTGCAACGGTTTTTTACTATAAATCTTAAGTTCATAATAACTTACTCCATCTACTACAATTTCCTTTATTATACCCATACTGGTAAATATCTTTACATTCCTATATACCGTGGCAAGACCAATGTTGAAGTCCTTAAGCCTATTGTATATGTCTTCTGCAGTCAAATGCCTTTTTGTAATGAAGAACTGTTCTAGTATTAATTTTCTTTGTTTGGTAAACCTAAATCCTTTTTTCTCTATCAGCCTTTTAGCTAAGAGGAAGTCATCTTTTATTAGAGCATTATTCATTATACTGCTCATTATAACACCTCTTTTAATTATTCATGGCAGTGACCTTGGAACTCATGCTCTCTGCACACACTTCCCGTTGACTCTAGTTCATCCTTCAAATATTGCTGGATGACATAATCACAATATCCTTTTGCACCTACAATTGCTTCTATATTGTTTTGAGCAAACAATTGCTGAGCTGTCTCGCCCATACCATCAGCAATAATAAGGTTTACGCCTAATCCCTTTAGAAAATCTGGCAAAAATCCTGGTCTATGTCCTGGATTTTCCACAAAATATTTTTTTACCACCTTACCTTCATCAATCTCATAGAAGGTAAAACCTTCACAATGTCCAAAATGTGCACTTACATATTTGCCTTGACTAGCAACTGCTATTTTCATAATATTGCTGAGCATTTACAATACCTCCTAATATTATTGACATATGTCAATTACATTATATATTCATATTCTATTATTGTCAAATGTCATTTATTCATAATTATAAACATAAAACCTGAAAGCAAAAATTTTGCCATCAGGTTTTATAGAATCCATTTTTTCTCTATATTCCTTTTACATAGATAAAAGAAGACAATGATAAACAATAGCATGACAGCACAACTGAGTAGGATATTAAAACTAGATCTATGTATAATTGCCCTATTAAGCATATCCGCCCCATAAGTTAGAGGTAAGCAGAATGAAATGGGCTTTAATATGGCAGGCAGCTTATCAATGGGTATAAATAAACCGCATAAAAATAACATGGGGAATCTGAAAAAGTTAGACAGAGTTTGGGCCTCAAATACCTCTCTTACAGATACAGCAACTAACAAACCTAGTAAAGCGGAAGTAATAGCTATTAAAACAACCCCAATAATGGTAATACTCCAGTTAACGCCACTTAGATCTACCAGAAATGCAGCAAAAATAACTGGTACAAAGGCGTTGACGATGCCAAATAGAATTGCTCCAAGTATTTTCGCTAAAACTAATATACTTATACTTATTGGCGCTAATAATAACCTGTCAAAGGATTTGCTTCTTTTTTCAAATGTAATGGTAACCGCTAGCATGGATGTAGTACCAAACAATATGCTCATGGCCATCAAGCCTGGCAATAGCTCTACAATCTGTATATCTCCAGACAAACGGATAATCTGCATTAAGGTCCAAGAAAGAGGAAAAATAATTCCCCAACTAATGTTGGGTGGCTTTAAATAATAATTTTTTATATCTTTCATTAAAATATTCCAGAATGCAATGAAAGTCTCCATTTTACTTCATCACCTTTTCCTTTTCTAGATTTGAAACATGGATACCAGTTATTTTAACAAATACATCTTCTAGTGAAGGCTTAATTTCTTTAGCTTCATAGACTGAAATTCCTTTGCCATCCAGTAGTTGAAGAATGGGAGATAAGGGCATGCGTTCTTCAGAAATTAATAGGCAAGAATTTTGTTCCAAAACCTCTATTTTACAGCTTGGAAAATTGTTTTCTAGCTCTTCTTTTAGCTCTATTATACTGCTATCCAGCTGCAGCTTAATCCTATATTCATGCTCTACACTTTCCATTAGCTCAGTTACGGTGCCCATCCTTACAATTTCACCTTTTACTATAAAAGCAATCCTATCGCAGATACGCTCTGCTTCTTCAATATAATGGGTAGTCATCAAGATAGTCCTGCCTTGTTCTTTTAGGCTTAATATAAAATTCCTTATTTGCCTTGTACTTTCTACATCTATACCAGTTGTTGGCTCATCTAAAAATAAAATTTTAGGGTCATGTATAAGCCCAGCAGCTATTGTAAGCTTTCGTTTCATCCCCTTTGAATAGGTTCTAAAAGGTCGATTTGCCGCGTCAGTTAAGCCAAATTGCTTTAATAATTCCATTGCTCTCTTTTCCCGTTCTTTTTTGCCTATTCCGTACAGGGAAGCACAAAAGCAGAGGTTATCAAATCCGCTCATTTCGCCATATAAATTGTTTTCGTCGGGAATAACACCTATAATCCTCTGGGTCATTTTTATTTCTTTTATGGCATCCATTCCATCAATCACAATACTTCCGCCAGAAGGCCTTGACAGCCCTATTAACATATTAATTGTTGAAGTTTTTCCTGCGCCATTAGGACCTAACAATCCAAATATTTCACCCTGTTTTATGCTAAAAGAAATACCTTTAACTGCTTGTAAATCACCATATGCTTTTTTAAGATTTGCGATCTTTACAATTTCCATGTTCTCTTGCACAACCTTTCTCTCTATCCTGATTATGACAATAGGACTTAACCTTACCAGCATCACAATCTTCCCGCTTAGTTGCAGCAAGTTCTTTAATTTTTATAGCAAGCTTTTCTAGCGTATCACGGTTTACATGGTAATGCATAAAATAACCCTTCCTTATCCCTACAAGAAGATCAGCTTCCTTCAAAACCTTTATATGTTGTGATATGGCAGACTCTGATATTCCCAGTTTTCTTGATAATGCTCTTACGCAATAGTTATGTTGTAACAGCAGTTTAACTATTTTGAATCTAGTTTCATCTGCTATGGCTTTAAGCGCTTTAGTTATTTCCATGTAAGGCCTCCTTCTATTTAATTTAGAAATTACTTAATTAAAATATATGGCATTTCTTTAATTAAGTCAATACTTAATTAGAAAAATAGGTAAAAAAAGTGACCAAAGGTCACCTTTACTTTTATAGTATTAAATTAGCCTACTGTGCTAGTTCAATAACTAGTTATACATATTCTAAGTACTCTTCAATAAGCTTGTCTAGCCTTTCACTTAATTCTAATAGCTCTGAACTATTAAGGGAATTATTCCTTTCCATCTTTTTTTTATCTAATTTTCTATCTACTTCTGCAATCTGTTTCATCATATCATACATTTTTCTTTTCCGTTCTTTATTATCTCTTTTTGTTTCTTTTTCTTTATATAAATATTTATCTGCCCGTTTTATCATTTCCTCCAGATCTGCTATTTGCTTGTTATGAGCTACACCTACACTAACTTGAATATTCAACTTTTCTTTTAATGCTCTTTTGTCAATATCTTTGCGAATTTTTTCTATTACTTTGCCAGCTGCATCTTGGCAATTATTAGCAAGCAAGACTATAAATTCATCGCCTCCATAGCGTATTCCTATATCCCGATCTTCTCTTATATTATTTTTAATAGCATGTCCCACTATTTCTATTACCCTATCCCCTGTTAAATGACCAAATACATCATTTATAGCTTTCATATTATCAACATCTATAATTATTAGTGAAAAATTATAGGGTCTTGGGTAAAAGCTTATATCGTTTTTTATTTGCTCCCAAAAATTTCTATTATATAATCCTGTAGTAGTATCCATTAGGATTTCTTTGCAATTTTTACATTCAGGGTGTCTCATAGCAGCAATAACTAAATAATAATTTTGGTTTGAAATACTGACCTTATCAATAGAAACACAATAATCCTCAAGGTTATATTCAATTGGCAGCTCTTTGTCTAATTGGTCTAAAACCCTAAATTGCTTCAGATATTGACTAGCTTTTTGATCTTGAATATTAGCAAATTGTATTTCATATCTCTCATCAACTAATATACGGATTAATTGACTTGTGCCATAGGCTCCATTATACATTACAATTATAACCCCCAAATACTATTTTGTTACTGTGTTACAAACATGAGACATTACTGACAGGTTATGAATTTGACAGATTTGACTATTGTGATGCGAGTATGAACAGTATTGAGGCTATTGAAGTATTTACTTTTGTTATATGTACCACTTTTCCCAAAAATATAAAAAAAAGTACACTTTTCTATAATATTATTATACAAGAAAAGTGTACTTTTTACAAAATTTATTAATTTACCTGAGCTAAAATAGCCCTGATATCCTCCCAGTAGAATCCACATCAATCTTTTGCGCTGCTGGAACTTTAGGCAAGCCTGGCATGGTCATAATATCACCGGTTAGGGCAACGATAAATCCTGCACCAGCAGATACTTTTATGTTTCTCACCATTACTTTAAATCCTTTTGGCCATCCCAGCTTTTTAGGATCATCGGACAAGGAATACTGGGTTTTTGCCATGCAAACTGGCAGATTTCCAAATCCATACTTTTCTAATCTGGCTATTTCTCTAGAAGCTGCAAGTGTATATTCTACACCTTCTCCGCCATATACTTCTCGGACTATTTTTTCAATTTTCTCTTTTATTGAATCCTTATCGTCATAAATAAATTTAAAATTATTTTCTTCTTCATCAATTAATCTAACAACCTCTTTAGCTAGTTCAATACCGCCTTCGCCACCTTTTGCCCATACCTCAGACAGGGCAACATTGACGCCATATTCCCTGCACTTATCTTCAATAAGCTTAAGCTCAGCCTCTGTGTCAGTGGGAAATCTATTGATAGCTACAACTGCTGGTAATCCAAACTTTTGGGTTACATTTTCTATATGTTTAAGTAAATTAGGTATGCCTTTTTCTAGGGCATCTAAGTTCTCAATTGCTAATTCATCCTTCAAAGCACCGCCGTGATGCTTTAAAGCTCTTACTGTAGCCACAATTACTACAGCAGATGGTGTTAATCCGCCTTTTCTACATTTTATATCAAAGAATTTTTCCGCACCTAAATCAGCACCAAATCCTGCTTCAGTTACTACATAGTCAGCTAGCTTAAGGGCCATCTTTGTAGCCATTATACTATTGCAGCCATGGGCAATGTTGGCAAAAGGTCCTCCGTGTACAAATGTAGGAGTATGCTCAAGAGTTTGTACTAAATTGGGCTTAAGAGCATCCTTTAATAGAGCTGCCATAGCTCCTTCAGCTTTTAGCTGCCCGGCTGTTACAGGTTGGTCATCCCTTGTATATCCTACTACAATATTTTTTAATTTTTCCTTTAAATCATCAATATCTTGCGATAGGCATAAAATAGCCATAACCTCAGAAGCAACGGTAATATCAAAGCCATCTTCCCTTGGAACTCCATTCACTCTTCCATTAAGTCCATTTACAATAAACCTAAGCTGCCGGTCATTCATGTCAACACATCTCTTCCAGGTAATCTTTCTGGTATCTAAATTTAAATCATTACCCTGATATATGTGATTATCGATCATTGCTGCAAGAAGATTATTGGCGGCACCAATGGCATGTATATCCCCCGTGAAATGCAGATTAATATCTTCCATGGGTACTACCTGAGCATATCCTCCTCCAGCAGCTCCCCCCTTGATACCAAAAACCGGTCCCAATGAAGGCTCACGAAGGGCAATGGCAACTTTTTTCCCAATTTTACTTAATGCATCTCCAAGGCCAACTGAAGTGGTGGTCTTTCCCTCTCCGGCAGGAGTAGGGGTAATTGCAGTAACTAGAATAAGTTTTCCATCCTCTTTATCTTCCAGTTCCTTCAAGATATTGTAGTGCACCTTTGCCTTATACTTCCCATAGAGCTCCAGATAATCCTCTTCAATGCCAAGTTTGGCAGCTATCTCCTCAACAGGCTTCATTTCAACACTTTGAGCGATTTCAATATCACTTTTATAAGCCATCTTTTATCCTCCCGTTATAAATTTCTATCCATATGCCGTGCCTTTTGATCATTACCCTTTAACACAGCGGATACATAGCACCACTAGCTTGTTGTCTCAAATTTTACCATAATATGAGAGTGTACACAACCGCATCTATGTTGTATCTATCAAAAAATAGAAAGCATTAACTGCACTTATTATCCTTTATGTTTCCATGGCTTCTGTTTTCTAAAATATCTCCTTATTACTAGACCTAGAGCATCCTGTTTTTGTGCTAGAAGATAAACAAATGGCATTATAGCCACGTACAAGATACTGATTGCAATTGGTTTAATATAAATAACAAAAAAGAGTGGCCTCAATGAAAGCTATAATTATAGCCATTGCTGCCACTCCTATTTTTTCATCTTTCGATGATATATTAAATTAATCAAATCTAATTCCTATTTCCCTCATGAATTGCAGTAGGTTAATATATTTGATATTAAAAGCTTCACATACATTAGGTATTTTAACTTGTTTTTTAATATTTGGCTCATATTTCTCTTGTGTAACAACTATATATTCATACGTCAATGCATGAGCACATAACCATGAGTCTGCTACGCTCGCAAACTCATCCTTTGCTGATTGTTTATACTGTTCACTTGATTGAATAAAATTAATTATTTTAGAATAATTGGATAAAATATTTCCATCTGAAGACGATCTAATAATAAAATAGCTCTCAGCTGTTTGAAGCCAGTGTGATAATTCATCCTCATTTCCATATATTTCTTCTCTTATCTTATCTATAAGAACAACTTTATTGCAGCCTTTTTCTTTAAGTTGGTTTCAGAAACTAGGCGCTATATCAAAGGGATAGTAACTCCTATTACAACTTATCAAGATATTGGCATCTAATGCATATTTTTTATTCATAATACAGCAAACTCTCTTTTAGTTGTTCGTAGGTTTTCCCTTTTATCCCGCCTAGTAATCTAAAAGCATAAGTATAGCTAATTTCGCCTGCTTCCGCATTTCTAATTACTGCTTTTGCAAATGTTGGACTTATTCTTGTTTTTAATGTTGTATAAAAATTCCCACCATAAGAGCTGGTCTCATTGGAGTCAAAGTTTTGAATAGACTCTCTTTTTACTTGTTCCACAATTTCGCTATCTACTAGATTCATATCTTTAAGTTTTATTGCTAAAGCTAATCTACTTACTCTAAAATCCTTACTTAATTCGTTTAACTGGTCCAATATGTTCTTATCTTTTTGCCAAAACCGGCTTATATGTTCTTGAGGCATTAAAAATTCTGCTGTTATACTGTTTATACGTCTTTCATATCCTTGCAGGTCATCTATATCTCTATCAGAAAACACATCCTCCTGCTCAAATAATACGTGTATATACTCATGAATTAAAGAAAAAATCTTCCCAGCCTTAGAGTCTCTACTATTTATAAATATTAATGGCGCAACATCATCATATAACACAAAAGCTCTAAATTCTTTAATATCTAGCTTCCTATAATTATTCATTCCGACAACGCCATTCTGCATTACCAAGATCCCTGCATTCTCAAGTTTATTTCTGAGAATCCTGTATGCCTCATCAAGAGTTTTAATAGATTTATACCAATTATCATCTAGACCTAATAATTTTTTTGCCAGAACAGCATTGTCTATTATATTTTGACTTTTATGCTTGCTAAAATCTATAATTATATCTAGCTTATCCCATCCTAAGCTTTTCCTGTAATCACTCATCCAATTTCGCCTGCGATCCATTTCCATAATTGTGTCTTTTAAATTTTTGCTAACATCAGGCAATTTATTGTTTATAGTGCGAAATTCAGTTTCCATGACATTTTCTTTAGGAGGTTTGTCTAGAAACATGTATCCGAAGGGTACTCTCAAAAACTTAGCTACCTTTTCCAGTTGATTGAATGTAGGATTTTCTTCTTGATTAATCCATTTATCCATTTTAGGGAATCTAGCCAAAATTTCATTTAGATCTCTTTGAGATTCCTTTATAGCCCAAAACCATATTTCCTTTTTTACTGGAACTCTTACGGATGTTGCCATGTTTCTCCTCCTTTCCATAGAAAATTTTATATATATAAATTACTATAGATTATATCATATGAAATATTTAAATACTTGTTATTATAGAGTTTTTTCTTATCACTTTAAAAAATGAACTTATTCTACCATGGGTACAAATCTTACATAATGGGTGTTTTTCTCAATAAAACTATCTTCAGTTTTTGTTATCAACTTAAGAACCTGAGTTTCATGTTGTGCTCCTACAGGCACCACCATTCGTCCATCTATTTTAAGCTGCCCTAATAATTTAGAAGGAATTTGGGGCGGGGCAGCTGTTACTATAATTCTATCAAAAGGAGCATACTCGTCCCATCCTTCATATCCGCTGCCCAGCTTATATTTAACATTCTTTATTCCTAATTCCTTTAAAGTTCCCTTTGCTCTTTTATATAACCCTTCAACTATTTCAATTGTATACACCTCTTTGGCCAATTTAGCCAGCAATGCTGTCTGATATCCCGAACCAGTACCTATCTCCAGTACTTTTTCTTCTCCCGTTAGTTCAAGGAGCTGGGTCATATAGGCTACTAGTGATGGCTGGGATATGGTCTGGCCAAACCCTATTGGCAGGGCACTATCTACATACGCACTGTCCTTATATTTGTCAGGGATAAAATTCTCCCTGGGTATGGACTCCATCATCTCTATTATTTTCTTATCCTTTATATCATAGAAAATATCCTTATGAAACTTTATAAGGGCCACCACCTTTTTAGCCTTTGTACAGTATTCCTTTCTTTAATTCATCGGCTTTTTCTTGCCCCAGAAGATATTTCACTATCTCTATAGCAAAGTCTACAGCTAATGCAGGACCTCTTGCTGTAATAATATTTTGATCCCTAACCACGTTTTCTTCCTGATATACACCGCTTAGCTGATCTTCAAATCCTGGATAGGAGGTAACCTTCCTACCCTCTATAACACCAGCTTTTTCTAGAACTATAGGTCCGGCACATATAGCAGCCGCAAGTTTTGCGTTTTTGTCCATTTCCTTTACAATTTCTAGCACTTTTGGGTTATCCCTAAGATTTGTAGCACCAGGCATTCCTCCAGGAATAACAACTCCGTCATAGGAATCCACCTTATCAATTTCGCCTATAGTCTTATCAGCTAATACAGGAATGTCATGAGATCCATTTACTTGCTTGTCTTGAGTAATGGATACTGTATCAACTTCTATATCCATTCTCCTTAAATAATCTACTACTGTTAAGGCTTCCACTTCCTCAAATCCATTAGCCAAAAACACCATAACCTTCATTTGTATCATCCTCCCTAGGTTATTTATTAAAATTTCATTATTCTTTCTAATTAACTGGCTTTCTCGCCAATCATGGGGTAAAAGTTCTTTTAAGGTTACAATCTTGCCCTCACACACCATTACTTCAGCCTTAAAATTCTCATCATGGAGCTGGCTTATAAATTCACGGCAACGTCCACAAGGGGGAAGAACACGGACTTTGCCTTTTCATATAGTTGATAAAAATTCATATATATACACTACCCCTTTTCCCCAATAATAATCAAAAAGTCCACACTTATGCTATCAATATCCATACCGACGGCTTCCTTAATCTTATCATCAGTAGCTTTCCAAGATAATGGTGTCATAGCTATTAGGTGAGCCAGATTATCTTTATCCATCTTGTGACTGTATTTTAACTCAATTGTATCTAAAACTCTAAACTTTCTACTAAAGAGTTTTACTACCTCATCATTGGAATACTCCTGTTTTTCTGTCCCTTCATAAAATATATTCCTCAATTCTTTTAGATAATCCTTCCCAGGAACAACCTTAATAAGTATCCCATCATCCTCTAATACTCTATAAAATTCATCATAGTTTGCAGGTGAAAGAATATTTAATATTACATCAAAACCCTTACTAGCAAAAGGAAGATTGGTCAAATCTGCTACACACCATAATATCTCAAAATACTGCTTTGAAGCTAATAGTATTCCTTCTTTTGATATATCTACTCCAAAACCACTAATATCTCTATCTAATTTTTCATAAATCTTATTTATAATTTGCCCAATATGTGAACCATCGCCACAGCCTGCATCTAGTATATTGACTTTCCTTACGTCCTTTTCCTGTATTCTTTTTATAATAGAATTGCTTAAAGATTCTAATAAGGGATCGAAAAAACCACTTGAATGTATTAGGTTTCTGGAATAGAACATATCTTTATCATAATCGGTTTTAACAGCTTTTAATAAGAAATTTATATACCCTTTTTTTGCAATATTAAAATTATGCCCTTGACTGCAAACCATATCCTTAAACTGATGCACATTCATTTCCTCTTTGCATATAGGGCATCTAAATATTTTACTGTTTTGTACAAACTTAGTTTTTCTATAGGTACCGTCTCTATTCATAAACCTCTCCTAGTTTTTCCTTACTCTTTAGTAGAAAAATTTGTATTTTCTCATCTTTTTTATTATACCATAAGTGGAAACTGCTAATCACCACTATCCTCATTAACTCATTTATTTTATGAGATCTATAATAGATTCTACTGCCGTTCCTATATCATAATGTGATATACTAGGTTGTATCAACAACAGATAAAGTAGACTATAGTTTTGGAGTTGAGCACTTAAGATGAATATATTTCAATATGGCCAAAAGGAAATAGACTATCTAAAAAAGAGAGATAAAATACTAGGAAAAGCTATTGATGAAATAGGAATGATAAAGCGTGAAGTTATACCCGATCTCTTTACTGCCCTAATAAGGAATATTATTGGGCAGCAAATTTCATCTAAAGCTGCATCTATTATATGGAACAGGGTGAAGGAACATTTTACCGAAATAACTCCTGAAACAATTGTGAAAGCTACTAATGAAGAAATACAACAATGTGGTATATCTGCTAGAAAAGTGGATTATATAAAAGGTGTAGCCCAAGCAGTGGTGCAAGGAGAACTAAATCTCCATGAACTTCATACCCTTCCTGACGACGAAGTTATCAAGCGCCTATCCTCCCTAAAGGGTGTAGGCGTATGGACAGCTGAAATGATTCTTATTTTCTCGATGCAGCGCCCTGACGTGGTTAGCTGGGGAGACTTAGGGATAAAGCGGGGCATGATGGCTCTGTATGGGCTGGAAGAGTTGACCAGGGAGCAGTTTGAAAAATACAGAAAACGCTACTCTCCTTACGGATCAGTAGCATCCCTGTATCTATGGACTATCGCAAGTAAGTAGTAATAACCCGTCATGTAAAACAGTTCAGATAAGCTTTAATTAAAGAATATCCATAGTAACAATATACCCTGTATAATTATTATTAGAGGAATTCCCAATTTAAATTTTGCATGCCTAGTCTTATGACGAAATACATGCATTCCTCCTAATATGCCCACAGAGCCGCCAAAGAAAGCTATAGCAAAGAGAGTACGCTCTGATATTCTCCATGCTCCTTTCTTAGATTTTGATTTATCTATTCCCATCATAATAAAAGCTATTATGTTGATGATAATAATGTAAAGCCATGGTATTTGATTAAATGCCATAAGTGCTTGCTCCTTATATGTCTATCTTTAAATGTGTAATCTTTCCAAATTATTGAGCTTAACTAAACTATTCTCCGAAATATTCCTTCAATTTCCTATCACAATGTACCTTTATCCATTCTATTTCTTCATCCTTTAGTCTTTTCAAGATATGCCTGTTAAGCTCTATGTATTCTAAATCCTTGGATTTTCTCATAAAATTCATGTCTTCAAAACGTTTAAAAGGATTAGATAATATATTTCTTTCTACTTCTTTTCTCGTGTAATCTCTCAAATATAAGCATTGCCTTTTTTCTACAACAAGCCCTTGTTCCCTTCTCGTCTCATAATAATCTATAAAATAATCTACTAAATCTTCTAGTCTGACTCTGCCTTTATTATCCATATGTTCAAAAATCCCTTTTAATAAAACAGGCTTATAGGAATAGCTCATGTCCATCCTCTCTACCATATCCATAAACTTATCTTTCATATTTGCTGGTGTTATCAATTCCCATCCAAATTTTTCTGCATATGCATACACTTTTTCTTTTTTAAAATATTTAAAGGTTCTGTTCTGTCCCATTGGTATTTCTAAATCAGGAATAATTTTTGATTCTCTTATATATCTATCTATGGTTTCTGACTGTACGTCTACCATACGGACAAATTCCATTTGAGAAATCATCCCTTTAACCTCTTCTTGCCAGTTAAAAAGCTCAACTATCTCATAATCTTTTACATCTACTGGAAAATCCAAATATACTAAAGGTTTTTCACCCCTAGCTATTAAATCCTTCTCTAGTTCCCTCTTGTTTTCAGGGGCTAAAACATATTCTCCGGGTCTGTATTCTCTTATATTAAACAATCTATGTAATGAATAGGGAACGTTAAAAAGGTTAGCATTGTCAATAAAATCAAATACCATTAGATATTCTTTACCTTTAGACCATCTCATCCCTCTGCCTAATTGTTGTGTATATAGAGTTTTAGACATGGTTGGTCTAGCCATAAATAGAACCTCTGTATTGGGACTATCCCATCCTTCATTTAGAAGATCACAAGCACAAAGCACATTAATATCTCCATTTTCATAATGATTCAATATTCTTTTTCTTTCTGTATTCTTCATACTACCAGATACCGCTTCAGCATTAACATTCCTTTCACTTAACATATCAGCAATTAATTTAGCGTGTTTAACTGATGCACAGAAAATTACAGTCTTCTTATCCTTAACGAACTCTAAATATGTATTGACTATTATATTGTTGCGCTCAGGTATAAATAGTTTAGATTCTAGATCTTGGCTATTGTACTTAATTCCATTTATTCTCACATCAGAAATGTCTATATTGGTTTTCACTCTTATACACCGAATTGGCACAAGCACTCCTATCTCTACTGCAGTTTTCAAGTCCAATTTGTGAGCTATATTTTGGAATATTTCTAATAAATCCTCTCCATCTGTCCTATACGGAGTAGCCGTTAATCCTAATGTAAAATCAGGTTTAAAGTAAGATAGTATCTTTCTATATGTATTTGCTGTTCCATGATGTGCCTCATCAATAATAATATAACCAAACTCATCAGGATCAAATTCTTCTATATTTTGTGATATGCTCTGAACACTCCCACATACTACATACGCATCCTTTTCCTTTTGTTCCGCCATATAAATTCCTATTTTTTTATCTTTCCATAACTCCTCAAAAGTTTTCTTTGCTTGAAAGATAAGCTCTCTAGTATGTCCAATAAAAAGAGTTCTCTTTCCAAAAGATTTGGCATCCGAAACCGCTGTGACTGTTTTTCCAGTTCCTGTAGCATGGTATAAAAGAGCTATGCTATTTCCCTCTTCTCGCATCTTCTGCAGATTACATAAAGCATCTTGTTGGTGTTGCTTAAGCTCTATTACCTTCCCTTTTTGCTTTGGAAGATAATCGTCAATCATTTTAAATATAGGAAGTTCACCGAAAAAGGTGAGCATTTCGTCCTTTACCTTATCGGGTTGATTCTTCAGTTGGGAATAAGTCCATCTATAAACCTTCCAATTCTGATACACCAAACTGTTTTGCTTAAGTAAGTCATCATAATATTTATTTCTAGATACTTTACTAGGATTGTGATATGTTTCTCCATCCACTTCAATAGCAATTTTTTCATCTTCGCTTTCAAGAGCAAAGTCAATAAATCTATGATTCCCATAAATGTCTGTGAATGGATATTGTACAAACAGGTATTGGCTCCTTTCTGGTCCAAAAACATCACAAAAAATCTCTACAAACAACTCTTAAGAACCTTTATTTACATATCCTGTTGTAATCATATCCTTTGCCATTGCTAACCCCTCATAAAAAGTAAAATTATTCTTCTATTATCCTCTTAAGTACTAGACCCTCTTTGAAAGCTCCTCTTCTATCATTTTTTTCTTGCCTAACCTTGTGAAATTCCTCCTGGGATATGCCTTTATGTTCCAGTATTGCATATATTACTTCTACTAAATCTGCTAACTCTTCTATATCACCGCTTTGACTATATTCTTCTAATTCCTCTTTAAGTTTTTGCTTTAGAAAAGATAGAAGTTGATCACCGCTTGCTTTGGTAACAACAATCTGCTTCCCTGATTTTTTTATGATTTCAGGAATTTTATCTCTTACTAGTTTGTTGTATTCTTTAATTTTCATATCTGACACCGATCCACTTAATTTATATTTTTTCATTATTCACCGATCTAGCTTGTTATAATTTCTATGGCTGTTAACATTTCCTCCATAACCTTTACTAAACGAATTGTTTTTGTAAAGTCTATCACTCATAGTATATCATATCCTATGATAAAGTGCTTGTGTTTATATTGGATTTATCAGTATCTGAGTCCGGTATACCATCATATCAAATTGAGCTAGTAATGATATCTTTTATTACCATAGTTAGTAGTCACCTTCATTACTATTTCAGCATGATCTAGGCTATCACCAATAATGAACATATCACCTATTTCAATATCATTTATATCCACAGGATTCAATTCTTTTTCTAAAGACAGAATACTTGCATAAACTGTAACCATATCCGAAGCATAGAAAAAAAGACCTTTACAGGCCTTTTTATATATTAACATATTTTTTATCTAGCCATTTCCATAAATCCGATCGTATTGTTCGTCCTGAAACTTATGTTGGCGTATTACAAAGTCGTGATAGTTTTTGTTGCGATTTCCTACAAAAAAACCTAAAGCTAAACCTATTACTGCCACTGCAAGGTAAAGTATTATTCGTAGCATTATGAGCCCTCCAATCTTTTCATTTTTCATCTGGCTTTGACTTATTTATTATAAGAACTTACAAAACACTTTTCTTTGTCGCTTTTCCTTTTTGTAATTTAATGATATCAGAATTTATTATCAATTGCAAGAATAGATATTTTTATTGCAATCTTTTATGTTGCTATCTTGCATTTTGTTATACAAGTATCAATATTTTGCCGATTTTGTTAGCCCTTCGACCATTCAACAACTCATAGAGAACCTTATATATTGCAAGTTTGTTATTGCATAAACATCATTAAGTAGATACTCTTGATTTTTTATTGTGAAAAATCCTTCAATGTTTAGCAATCTATTTGTTTTGATTTTAACCGCGAAAAGCGGCAAAATAGATAAAATGATTATTATCTCCGAATATAATTCATAAAGTGATTTTTATGATTAGCAATTTAATATAGTGGTATAGAATAAAGTACAATGATTTCGTAAAGGGGGAGGAATATATGCGTTCAATAGAGTTCGCCATAAAAATGGAACTTGACGGGGAAAAATATTATATGGAGCAGGCTGAGAAACATAAAAACACTAATCTACATACTGTGTTTCTTACACTTGCCAAAGATGAAAGAAAACATGCTAACATCCTGAAGGACAGGCTTAACCATTTGACACCTGAATTATCAGATACCACATCCTATTCTGAGTACAAAAATATATTCGAGCAGGCTGAAGATTTCTATAGTTCAATTAAAGAAATCCTGGAACCAGTAGATGTCTATCTCTTAGCCATGGAAAAAGAAAAAGAGGCTATTGAACTCTATAAAGAAATGCTGGCTGAAGCCACTGATGAACAGGATAAGGAAGTCTTTGAATTTCTAATAAAAGAAGAGGAAACCCATTATTCTATATTGGAAGATATCGTTTCTCATGTCAGTCGTCCAATTGAATGGGTAGAATCTGCAGAATTTGGACTTAGAGAAGAGTATTAGATGGGAAAGGGGATAGATGGTGGAAATCTATCCCCTTTAATCTATGCCTTTATTTACTGTACCTTTGTATCCTGTACCTTTACTTCCTATTTTTTTGCCCATTTATTCTAATTCTTTAATCAATCCTATCTTACTATATCCATATAATATCCCTGAAGTAATGTCCCTTCCCCTATATAAAGGTGTTTGTTAGGGAATGTCCCTATATAATCCTCTCCCAGAAGTTTATATAAGTGAGATCGCATTGTAAACTCAGGCAACTTCCCTATAATGTGCTGTCCGTCAAACAAAAATCCTACTTGAACAGGAGCCGCAAAACCACCATCGGCCGTAAAGTCTCCACCAGAACTAACCGCTACCAGTATTGCCATTTGCCCATCTAAGGCTGCCTTTATATCATGAGAATCAACAACGAATCTTAGAGGAGCCCTTGAAAGAGTAGGCATACCGTCATAAGCTCCTGATGCTGCTCCAGTATGAGGCAAGTTATAGGTATGAGCGGTTCTTTTGTCTGTATATACATTTACTAACCTGCCCTTTTCGATTAAACTATAAGCATCTCCCTCAAGAACTACACCCTCCATATCAAAGAAGGGTTGTGGACTATATCTAGGATCCCTATTCTGCTGAATGGTAATTTTCTCATTAAAGAGCTGTTCCCCTATTTTATTGCTAAAGAGGGAGCTGCCAGTGGCATACAGCTCACCATTTAAGGAACGGGACACAAAATTTTCCAACTCATAGAACTCAAGCATAAAAACCGGCAAAGTTTCACCCTCTGGAAGGGGCACTTCTTTACGATAAGCAACTAATAATTCCTCATTGAATTCCCAGAATTTATCCAAATCAAAGGTTCTGCCATAATATTGCAAGAATCCATCAAAAACATTGGCTGATTTCTTTTCCTTTAATATAAGTCCCAAGGACATATATGCATCTTTGTATTCAAGATCTAGTCCTTGAGTATTTTTCATAGCATAGGTTATTTCCTTAGTATTTATCCTTTCGCTAAAATCAAAATCGGAATACTCTTTTCTCAATTTTTTAAGTATCTTTTCTGACAACTCCACAAGTTCATTACTGCTTATTTTTTCTTTGCTGTAGTCCCTATGATCCTTAAGATCTCCTGATAAGTTATAAGGATATGAAATATTGGCACTTAAATTTTCTATGGCATTATCAACTAAAATCTCATCCGAAATGTCCCCTATTGCCCCCGATATTCCAATTTTACCATCCTTATATACCCTAACGCCTTTCTTTGTAATATCCTTGGTGCGTATAGCATTTATTTTAGTGTTTTGTATCTTAACAGCCGTTTCTTTTTCTCTTATAGTTATAAATTCTTTTTGCATCTTCATACCTCCCGCTACTCTATATCACATCTAACCTGTGGCCTCTTATCATTAGTTCACTTAAATCCTACTGTACATTTAACTTCTTCACTCTAGTATAGGGGCCTCCAAAACCTACGGGAAGAGGAAATTGCTCCATCTTTCCGCAGCCACCACCTACAAAACTTAATAGTTCAAAGTCTTCACTGACTGCGTCCACCTCAGCTAAGGTCTCAAATACATTGCCAGTTATAACAGATACCCTAACGGGGGCTGTGATTCTACCCTTTTCAATCTTGTAAGCCCTAGCGGGTGCTATGGTAAAGGTAGACATACCAGATCCATGATTTATGGTATCAACATAGATTCCCTTTTCTATTTCCCCTATTATATCCTTAAGGGGCCTATTACCCTTTTCAATATAGGTAGTGGTCATACGTACAATTGGCTCAAATTCAAAGTTCACTGCCCTGGCATTTCCTGTTAAGGGCTCTTCTAATGCAGCACTGGTGGCAGCGCTATGTAGTCTGCCAGTGAGCTTACCATCTTTTATAATATAAGTTTTTCTTCCCTTTGTTCCTTCATCATCATAGGGTACGTATCCGTTTCCTACTACTGTGCCGTCGTCGATAATGGTTAACAGATCTTGCCCAATGGTTTTGCCAAGAGTCCATTCCGCTTTCATGGTTTCATCCCCTACCATGAAATCAGATTCACTCTTGTGTCCAAAACTTTCATGGGTAAACACACCAGTAGCTAGAGGACTTAAAAGCACTGTATATACCCCTGGCTCTACTGGCTTGGCTTCTCTCACAAATGTAATGCTCTTTTCTATCTCTTCTTTAAAGTATTCTTCAAGTCCTTTAAGCTCATCAAAGTACACGGCCGCTTTTGATGCAGCACCCGTATCCTTATTTTCCTTATAGGCTAATTCTAAATTTAAACGAATACCACAAGTCTGTACGTCAAAGGTGACTGCAGTGCCTTTTGATGAATAAATTGATTTCTTTGCTTTTTTATCAACATAGTAAGAGGTATGATGAACTATTTCTGGATAGTCAAGCAGATCCAGATAACCCTCTAAAAGTGCCTGTTTCTCAGCCACAGGTATGTCTGTTACTGAGTCTTTCTCATATTGCAGTATAGTATCTTGATTCACTTCAAAGGCCTTCACTACTGGATGTTCCATGATGTCAGGGTTTGGGGTAGCCATGTTAGCCAAAGTATCTATGGCCTCCTGAATACCATCTAAGTCTGTCAAAGAGCTGTAATACCAGCGGTTGCCATCAAATACCCTGATGAATGCCCCTTTATTGTTGCGCACCTTTTGCTCCTGAAGCTCTCTTTTTTTAAAGCTGATTCTTGTCTCAAAGGTTTCTTCAATACGAACATCAACATATAAGTCTTTGGGAAATTTATACATTTTTTAACCCCTTTCAAAAAAATCTTAGTTACTCTCCCCAGCCTCTTAAGTAGTCCTCCTGTTCTTTGGTTAGGGTATCAATATTTATATCCATGGCTTCCAGCTTCATATTAGCTACTCTTCGGTCTATCTCCTCGGGAACCTCATATACCCTATTTTCCAACTGGGAATGGTTTTCTACAATATATTTAGCCGACAAAGCCTGGAGGGCAAAGCTCATATCCATTATCTCAGCAGGATGTCCATCGCCAGAAGCTAAATTTACCAGCCGTCCTTCGGCTAAAAGATTTATCACTCTGCCATCTTCCATAATAAATCCTTCTATATTTTTCCTCATCTCTTTCCTATCTACAGCTAATTTTTCCAGGTCTGGTTTATGAATTTCCACATCAAAATGTCCCGCATTGGCTAAAAGCACACCATCCTTCATCTTTCTAAAGTGCTCTTCTCTTATAACCTTATTGCATCCTGTTACTGTGATAAATATGTCGCCTATGGCAGCAGCTTCATCCATAGACATTACCCTAAAGCCATCCATTACCGCCTCTATTGCCTTTATGGGATCTATCTCAGTTACAATAACATTGGCTCCTAAGCCCTTTGCCTTGTTGGCTACACCTTTACCACACCAGCCATAACCCGCTACTACTACATTTTTGCCTGCAACTATTAAGTTTGTGGTACGCATAATGCCATCCCAAACCGATTGGCCAGTACCATAGCGGTTATCAAAAAGATACTTACAATATGCATCATTGACAGAAATCATAGGAAAGCCAAGTACTCCCTCACGCTCACGGGCCCTTAATCGAAGTACT
>Ga0209537_1001121_pt1 | contig 30980 bp, 32 predicted proteins | sample BioPla4DNA1_FD_187698 | JGI IMG/M metagenome (GOLD analysis project Ga0209537, IMG submission 187698) | Biogas fermentation microbial communities from Germany - Plant 4 DNA1 (SPAdes) (version 2) | ecosystem: Engineered > Bioreactor > Anaerobic > Digestate | place: Bielefeld, North...
TCAGGGTTGTTTCACTGTTCAATTATCAAGGTTCTTGTCTTTTTGTCGGCTCTTTTGTTTGCCGCCGACAATAAATAATTCTATCATACTTCGTTTCTTATGTCAACTACTTTTTTAAGATTTTTTATTTTTTAAATCTTATTTTTCTTCGTGGCCTTCTTTGTGGCCGCCCCTTGCTCAAGGCGGAATTAAATAATATCATACCGTTTTAAATAAGTCAACAGTAAATTGCATTAATTTTATATCCTTTTTATGGTATTAAAACAATTTACGGCCACTCTAGATTGTTAAATCCAGAAATGGCCGTTTTATATATATAATTAGAACAGTTTATTTTACTTTTGAACCAAGTGAACAGCAAAGCCTCCGAATTCCTCATTCAGATATATAGCTACTAATCTGCCATTCTTATCATACTTCTTGCTTTCTTCATTAAATGTAAATCCTTGATTCTGCAAATGGAATATTGCTCTTTCTATATAATTAGTCTGAATAGCAATATGACCTTTCTCTCCAAGGTAAGGTTGTTTCATAACTTCTATGGCCTTACCGGCAAATATTGAGCTATTGCCTGCTTTCTTTTCAAATCCAAAAAGTTTTTCAAAGGAGCTTGCAATATTATCTGCCTGACTCTCATCTGATGCATTAATACCTACATGGCGCAGTTCAAAACCTAGCATCATTTTTACAGCTTCTCTGGTCAGTTCTGTTATCTTATCAAAATCTCCCGCCTTTACAAGGTCGTCTTTAACCATCCAGCTGCCGCCACATGCTATAATCTTAGGAAAATCCAAATAGGAAGTTAGATTAGAGGCGTTAATACCACCGGTAGGCATAAACTTCATATTTACATAAGGTGCTGCCATAGCTTTAATCATAGCCAGTCCGCCGGCTGCTTCTGCCGGGAAGAACTTAACCACCTCTAGTCCCAGTTCAATGGCAGCCTCTACATCACTGGGTGTGGAACATCCCGGTGTAATAGGTATATTTCTCTCTACACAATAACTTACTACTTTAGGATTTAAACCGGGGCTTACAATAAAGCTTGCACCGGCATTTACAGCTTTGTCTACCTGATCTGTTGTAAGAACCGTACCGGCCCCTATCAACATCTGGGGAAATGCTTCCCTCATAAGTCTTATTGATTCCTCAGCTGCTGCCGTACGGAATGTCACCTCTGCACAAGGAAGTCCTCCGTCACACAAAGCCTTGGCAAGGGGAACTGCGTCCTTTGGATCATCCAGTTTAATTACAGGTACAATACCCATCATTTGAATTTTACTTAGTACTTCATTCATCTTGCATTCTCCTTCATATTATGTGTATAAATTATGTTAATGAAATTTGCAAATTATATTCATATAAATATAAGTTAAATAATCTTTACAGCATTTAAAACTATGTTTAAAAAGAAGTTGTTATTATAGATAAAACTTAATATAGCACTTTCTTCGATTTGCTGGAAGGCACTCTTTCCTAAAGCCGAACTGCTTATTACAGTCAATATTAAAAATATGATCCATACTATAACCAGTCCCTGCAAAGCACCTACAAAAAATCCTGCTGTCTTATTAATTTGATTTAAAACCGGTAGTTTACTTATAATATTAAGGGCGATACTTACTACCCAAAGTCCTATAAAAACAATTATAAATGTTAAAATAAATGCCATTGCATTAATAACTATTCCTGTTACTTGAGTAGTAATATAGGATTTAATATTTGCTTCCTGTTTTGCCTTATTCTCTAATAGAGTCTCTCTAATTGACTTAGGCAAAGGAAGTTGTTTAATCATTTCATCTTGATTATCGCTTTCCTTATTCTCTAAGGATAGCATAGTCTCTACCTTCTCATATGTTTTCTGATAAAATGCCTCATTATTTTTTAGCATTCCATTAATCGAGGGACTTACCCATGAAGTTAATAATAAAGCGGCGATAAATGAAAAAAGGGAAAAGACTATTTTTATTAAACCGACTTTGCGGCCTATAAAAGCATTTACAATAATTATTCCCAGTACTACAATTAACAACCAATTCATACCAAATATCCTCCTTTAAATATTACCATTACAACATTTAGTTTCTATTTAAAGTCACTCCACCAGCTGAATTTCTAATATCTCCTTAGGATTTACCAGAAAATAATTATCCAGATGATTGATAGGGTATAAGGCTGAAATGTTTGTAGTAAAAGTATATCTGAACTTTGCCTGACCGTTTGTTTTATAAATCACACAGGAAAGGTCGTCATACATAATAATCTCATCCTTTGAAAGATAGATAGTATCATAATCAAAATCCAGTTCCTTATTTAATACCCTATTACCCTTTAGGTCATATAAATACAAGCTTGATTTTTTTGTCTCCTTACCTTCAATAACTAAGCCCACATATTTCTCATTATGTAATACACTTTTTATTTCCCCTTCAACAATTTCCTCTTTATATATCTCTGCCTTTTCCTCCATGGTAAAGATCAGAAATCCTTCTTCCGTAAATGCACAGACGGTATCATTATCTAAGAATGTTATTCTGGGTACTATTTTCCCGTTATAAATCAGAGCACCAACAGTACGGTCGGTAAAATTTTTGCCTACCTCTCCAAAATTAAGAAATAATAAATTATTAATTATTTCCCCTTTATTGATACAAAGATATGTAGCTCCTATCTTCTTTCCGTCATGTGAAAGGGTAAAATCCATGGGGTAACCGTCCTTTACCACATTGGTTATCTTCTCACCTAATAATTCTCCCTCTTTACTATATATCTCTATATAGCTGGTTTCATCTTCTATCATAAGGATTGCAACAACCCCTTGATTAGCTACCTGCACTTTTATAATTGGGTGATTAGTTGTGATACTTCCTGCTAATCCCTTCTTATTAAAAATACTTACTTGTTTGCTTCCCCTGTCTGCTATTGCCACATAATCCCCACAGGTATCAGCTATTGGATCAGACATTTCGAAAGAACCGTTCCACAAGAGATTTCCTTTGATATCAATAGCAAGCGCCCCATCTTTGCTATATCTAACTACGGCTCCGTTATACTCAAGATATCCGCCCAAATTTTCTTCTGTATTTTCAAGCCTCTTTATAACCTCATAATCCTGGTAGTCGCGGTTAATTAATTCGTAAATATATACCGCACCTATTATTACTATAAGAATTAATAGGCTTGTAAAAACTATGGTCTTATTCCTACGGTATCTTTTTCTTCTGCTTTCGTAATCCCTCAATTTATGTACACCCGCTTCTTTCTTTGTCCTACTAATAACTTTAATTGAAATTATACCTCATTTTGTCAATAAAGGCACTATTTTTTTTAATAAAATATGCCACAGAAAAATATCTTTTTAAAGATTAATTTTCTGCAGCACATAATTTACTTTACATACATTGAGGTAAGTATAGGTAATAAAGCTATTAAGGAACTATTAGCTTCTGCCCGATATATATCATATCTTCATCTTCAATATTATTAAGTTCCTTGATTTTTGAAATATAATTTGCCGAATTATATAGTTTATAACTGATACCCGCAAGGGAATCCCCTGCTTTTACTGTATAATATTTTACTTCTCCTTCAGATGATACTAAATCCTGTCCACCGGTTGCTTCAACCTGATTAATCTGATGCTCAACTTGACTTTGCTCTTTTTCTGCTTCAGCTTGTTTTTTATCATTTTTATCGGAACTTGAACCATCTTCACTGTCTTTTTTATCTTTTTTATCTTGGTTTTTATCTTCTTTTTCCTCTTCTTTTATTTCTTCTTTTTCACTTTTTTCCGGTAGAGGGGTTACTTCGCCGGAAATCACTTCAATATCCAAACTTTCCTCGGTATCAGAAGGTATACTTGTGGGCTGCTCATTTTTGGCTTCTATAATATCCTGTGAAACAATATCCTGTGAAACCTGAGCATCTTCATTTTTTAAAAATACCGACTCTACTTCTTTTAAGTTTTGGGATAAAGAATTTAGGGTATCCTGCATATTTTTCATTTGATCATAATTACTTAGTATGGCCGCTCCAACAACTAAGATAATAACCGCCAATAATGTACCGGCTGCATACATGAGACGATTTATACTTTTATTTTCATCATCAGTTTGAGGTTTTTTATTTTCAAAAATTGTTCTAATCTCCCTTGATACACGATCATCATACTGGGCTTCTTCACTGGGTTTTTGCTTATGTTCAATCATATAGTCCTGCATCTTCTCATTCTTCTCATAATATATGTAATAACCTTCTTGTCGGCATAAAGCGCCATTTTCATAAAAATAGAATGCTTCTTCCTTTTCCATATTATCATAGGTAAGTAAGGTCTTATCTTGTCCGGCAAAATTATCAATATGGGCTTTTAAGATTCTTTCCTTATCCTCTAATATGTATCCCGGACCTCCTAAAAACCATCCCACAATTTCACTCTCAACAAAATACTTTTTAATATTTTCATATATGGAAGTCCAGTGGTCATTGGTAAATACAATTTCATCCTTTATATCGATATCTTCCACCTCTACTGCCCCTGATATAAAAATGCACCTGCCTTGCTCAAGGCTTACATAATGTCCCAATAATACTGCCACACGGCAGGAGGAATAATCTTCCCCAGCCAGCTGTTTGGTAAAGGTCATTACATAGTCTTCTACATAAATTTTTTTGGAAACATTACTTTTTCCAATCTGCCGAATGTTTTTTGGCATCTTAAAGTTTGCCTGCACCCTGCCTGTCCCATTTATTTCAGTATTATCATTACTGTATACCGATTCTATCATAGACCCTTCTCCTATCCGCTAAAGATACTATATTACACAACTTTTCACTTATATTAGCATAAGCAAGCTTATTCTTGTGTCGTATTGCGTATCGGAGATATAAAAACTTATCATCAAAGTTCTACCAATAAATCAAAAAAACCTTTTAATTCCTTTGATTGCTTCCTTGCTATTTAAGAAGCTGTGCGCATTTCGTATTCTTTTGCCACATTTCCTTTAAAATCTATTGGTTTTCAATGTCTATTTTTAAAGTATCTGGTAATACTTAATTTAAGCTAATTATTTTTAAATTTTGGAGGTAATATGAGCATTATTTATAAAGGAAAAAATCGTATCATTTACTTTAATTCATCAGAGCAAAATACAGCCTATGAACTGGGCTTGGCCTTATTAGCATTAATTAAAAAACAGGTTCTATTTAATAAAAACATTATATTTTTGTGTATTGGATCTGACAGGGCAACCGGAGATTGTCTTGGACCAATAATCGGATACAAATTATCAAAATACATTAGGCTGCCAAGATTTCATATCTACGGCACCTTAGAGGAACCGGTCCATGCAAAGAATCTTAAAGACACCGTAGCAATGATTTATGAAAAGCATGATGATGCTTTTATCATTGCAATCGATGCCTCATTAGGTAAATCAGATCATATAGGATATATTACTCTAGGCCAAGGGCCCTTAAAACCTGGGGCAGGAGTAGATAAAGACCTGCCTGAAGTAGGAGATTTATTTATTACCGGCATAGTGAATTTTTCAGGCTTACTAGATCATATGCTCTTACAGACCACCCGGTTAAATGTTGTCATGTCCATGGCAGACCAAATCTGCCTTGCCATTAACTATTGTTTAAATCGATTAAAACCCCATGTTTTAAAGGATGAGATTTCTATAAATTAATTACCCCATATTATTTCTATGGAATTGAATGGCTTCTGAAATGTTAGAGGCATTTCCGGCCTCAATAATATTAATCAATGAAGCCAAGCGATCAAGTGTCATAAGGTCTTTACCTATAAAAGGCTCGTATTCACTGGCTATTTTTAAGGTTAAGGCCTTAATTATTTCATCAGTTTCTCTTATTTCCTCACTTATTTTATTGTACTCTTCCTTTAAGCTTGATATCTTTTCATCGTATTGCCTGCTTATTTCAGCAGCAATAACTTGATATGTTGTATTTTCAAATGTTAGCAGTGCCTCTTTCTTTTGCTCCGCAATATCTGCAATCTCTTTATTTAATTTTGAAAGCTCCTTATCTAAGTCTTCCAATCCGTAAGCACTTTCATCTCTATCCTTAATTACTTTTCTTTTTATAACCTTAATCTTTCTATTGTTTTTTATAATCTCATGGCGCTTAGCTTGCACTTGCCTTATAACATCCCCATACTTATCCTTTGTTTTATTCCCAAGTAGTAAATAAAGCCCTCCAAAGATTATCACAGTTATTATATAAATAATAATCAGATATAGGCTTTTTTCTTCCGGAAGAATATAAAAGTAAACCCCACAGGGAATAACTAATAAGGTAATTAATAAACTTGCTAGGATAATTATATAATCCACAAAATACCTGGGATAATATAGGGCATAGTAAAGTCTTGTATTACAAAAGGAAGGAACCTGCTTTTGCTTAAATAAAGTTTTCCCCTCCAGCTTAAGCCTATGGTTTTCTTCCCTTAAGCTTGCTGTCTCCTCTCCGATGCGCTCAGATACCTTTTTATTCTTACGCCTATCCCTTTTTTCCTTTATTCTTTTTATACGGGATCTGGTCTTTTCCAGTTGTTTGTCATAGGCTTCTTCTATTTCAACCTTTCTTTTTTTAGTAGTGGCTTGGACTTTTTCAGAAAGCTCTTTCTCCAGGCTATAGATATTCTTTTCTATTTTATTTTCTTCTAAAACCAGCTTATCATACTTTTCATGACAAGTACGTAGCTTAAGTAAGCTTTCCCTAATTTCCTTTAACTTATCTAGGCCACCGGACAGTAAATTTCCTTCATCCATTGCAATTCCCCCTTAGTAATTTGTTATCTTTTAGGCTTTAGTTTTTTGCAAATTCGGTCCAGTATTTTCTTTCTCTGTCTTTATTTTATACTAATATATATATCAATGAAAGTACTTTTCATGAATTTACACTTATTTTGCATAAAAGACCTTGGTGCTGTTAAATATTTAACAAATTTGACTCTTTTTGTCCCTTCTGTTATGATTAATAGGCATTTCCGAATATCTTTAAGGTAGTGGGGGACCCAACTTTCTGGGGTGAATCCTATCAATAGGAGGGGCAACTTGGTAGCCCTAACCCGTCAGCTAATCCCATAGGAAAAAAACCAAGCGTATGGCGGCTCTATATGAGTGTGTTTATCCGCTTTTTTTTGATGCAAAAAAATATATACAAAGGAGGTTTCGTATTATCTGTTCATTTACTAATGTAACCAAAAATGTTTTTATTATATTTGATATGGAGGTACGAAATTGAATTTATTATTAAAAGTTAGTATAGTATTATTAGTCGGTGTTCTTGGTGGGAAAGTAGCCCGAATTTTTAAACTGCCTAATGTATCCGGTTATTTGATTGCCGGGCTGTTTTTGGGTCCCTCGTTTTTTAAATTTATAGGTGGACAAGATGTATCAAACTTTTCTGTCATTAGTGAATTGGCTCTGGCTATTATAGCATTTAGTATCGGAAGCGAATTTGTTGTCAAAGACATGCTAAGACTAGGTAAATCTATTGTAATTATAACCTTGGCAGAAGTAATAGGGGCTGTTTTTATTGTATTTACAGTAATGTACTATATATTTAATCAACCTTTTGCCTTTAGTGTTGTTATCGCATCCATGTCTGCGGCTACGGCTCCTGCTGCCACATTATTGGTCATAAAACAGTACAATGCCTATGGGCCATTAACCAAAACCATCCTCCCAGTGGTTGCCTTAGATGATGTGTTTGGAATTATAGTTTTTGGAATTGCAATGTCCTTAGCTCATCTTACCAGTGGGCAAGAAAGCTTTTCAATATTTAAAATGATAAGCGAACCTGCCATTGAGATAGGAGGATCTCTTCTTCTTGGACTTGCTTTAGGTATTGTTCTTGTTCTTGTTGCTAAAAAGTCCAGTGGCCGTGACGAACTTCAAGCAGTTGCCTTGGTAGCTATAGGTATTGCAACCGGCTTATCAAACAGCCTTGGGCTATCTCCTTTATTAACCAATATTATGATGGGTACTATCTTGATTAATATGTATCCCAAGTCCAAAAGAGTCTTTAATTCTGTTAATGATTTTTCTACACCTGTCTATATTCTCTTCTTTACATTGGCAGGTGCCAGTTTAGATTTAAGTATTTTACTTCAAGTTGGAATGCTTGGGATTGCCTATGTAATTGCCAGAGCATCGGGAAAAATATTGGGAGCTTGGCTAGGTGCAAAATCTGTTAAAGCAAATCCCACGGTTACAAAAAATCTCGGTTATGCACTGCTTCCTCAGGGTGGTATATCTATAGGACTCTTGGTACTTGTACGGAGTCAACTGCCTCAATTTTCCGCTGAAATTAGTACAATTATTATGTTTAGTGTACTGATTTATGAAGTAACCGGGCCTATATTTGCCAAGTTAGCTATACAAAAAGCCGGGGAGATTAATGGATCCGGTAAGAGCGATAAATTGAAAAATAAACCTAAAGTAACAGCTTCTAATTCCCAATTAGACGGCTAAAAATATTATTCCCATAAGGAGGATTAACAATGTATGCTCTATTTGTTGTTTTAAATGAAATCGATTATATGGAAGACATTCTCACCGGCTTTGTAGAAAATAAAATCAGTGGTGCAACAATTTTGGACAGCCAGGGTATGGGAAGTGCTATTGCCAACAGCAATAACAAAGATATTCCTTTGTTTAGCGCCTTAAGTATGCTGCTTGGGGATGCCCACCCTTACAGCAAAACTATATTCACAGTACTTGAAAATGAAGATATGGTTGAAAAAGCCGTCGGTGTAGTTCAAGAAGTTGTTGCTGATATTTCAGGAACCGGCATAGGCTTTATGTTCACTGTTCCTATTGCTAAGGTTTATCCTATGAAAAAGGAAGATTAATGGATAGAAGTATAGACTTATAAAAGAAAGCCATAAGCTTCATTCTTATATTACATTAATAATATCTGTAATATGAGAATGAAATTATGGCTTTTGTTCTTCTTTATCAATTATCTAAAATTGAATTTATCCCCTTATATCTTTCCATAAACCTACCAAACTTTCCCTTGACTTTATTATTGGTGGTCAGTCCTAATCCTTCCAATATGCTTAATAGCTGTGTGTTAAGAGTATCATTAAATTCAATTTCCAACTCATAATCTGTCTTGCCCAAGTATACACTCTTATCTAAAAATATAATATTATTATCTTCATAATATGATACAAGCCGTTCTGTATAAAGATGTCCCAGTAAATAAACATCAGGGAAATCATTAACCGAGCATAACTTACATAAAGTACTGCCATCAATTTTATAAGGTACAATATTACATTCTTTTTCAAACTCTTTTTTTACATGAACAGCTCCCTCTACTGAAACCGGCATTTTAACTTGTAACATCATACCGCTACTAAGTCCTCTAATTCTAACGGTAGCCCTATTATCCTTTATGCTATCTGAATTCCCACCATAATAAAAGTTAATCTGGGATATATCTTCACTCCAGTTAAACCTTTCTTTTATAAGCTTATACTGATCTTCAGTTAATAAAATCTTCAATTCCTTTTCAATCATATTAAATTTAATAGACCCTAAGTCCATTTCTCCTTTTTATAATGTAATTATACTTGATATTTTACATTATAATACAGTATCAAATCAACCGCTACTTTCCAAATCTCATGGTTCTAAAGGAATTTAATATTGCTAATATTGTAACTCCTACGTCTCCAAATATGGCCACCCACAAATTTGTAATACCCAGAGCACTTAAAATAAGAATTAGTATTTTAACACTGATTGCAAATATAATATTTTGATTGGCAATCCCTATTATCTTCTTTGATATTCTAATAGCTAGTGGAATTTTCGATGGTTCATCGGTCATAATAATCACATCTGCTGCCTCAATTGCTGCATCGGAACCCAGACCTCCCATGGCGATTCCTACGTCTGCCCTAGCAAGAACCGGTGCATCATTAATGCCGTCTCCCACATAAGCTAATCTCCCCTTATGGGACTTTTCTGTAAGGAGCTCCTCTAGCTTATTAAGTTTATCTCCCGGTAATAATTCAGTAAATACCTGATTAAGTCCTAGGTACTTACCTACCTTTTTACCTACTGCCTCATTATCTCCTGTTAACATTACAGTTTTCTTTATATCTAAAGCCCTTATCTCCTTTATGGCCTCTTTAGTATCTTTCTTAATTTCATCGGCAATAAGTATATATCCGACATACTTTCCCTCTAGGGCAACATGGACAACCGTGCCAACTAATTCTTTATCATGGTATGCTATATTCTTAAGTTTCATAAGTCTTGCATTACCAGCAATAACTTTCTTTCCTCTGATTTCAACTTCAATGCCATGGCCTGCAATCTCTTCCACATTAGAAATTTCCGCTTGATTAATTTCTTTCCCATAAGCTTTCTTAATAGATTCTGATATGGGATGATTGGAGAAGCTTTCTGCATAGGCAGCTAATTCTAAAAGTTCGTCTTTGGATATCCCTTCCGGAACAATCTCCTGGACATCAAATACCCCCTTTGTAAGAGTACCGGTTTTATCAAAGGCTATTATCTCAGTATTAGCCAAAGCCTCAAAATAGTTACTGCCCTTAATAAGAATTCCTTTTTTAGAAGCTCCCCCTATTCCGCTAAAGAAAGTTAATGGAATGGATATAACCAAGGCACAGGGGCATGATACCACTAGAAAGGATAAGGCCCTGTAAGACCACTCCCTAAATGCTTCCCCTTTTATAAAAAGCGGTGGTATAAGCCCTAGCATAAGTGCAAGGATAACAACAACAGGGGTATAATATCTGGCAAACCTTGTGATAAACTGTTCTGACTTGGACTTTCTGCTGCTGGCATTTTCAACTAAATCTAAAATTTTGCTAACTGTAGATTCTTCATATTCCTTGATAACCTCAGCTGTAAGCAAACCATTTATATTAATGCAGCCGCTTAATATCTCATCACCTACTTCTACTTCACGGGGCAGGGATTCTCCTGTTAAAGCAGAAGTATCCAAAAGGGATCTTCCTTCTATTACCCTAGCATCAAGAGGAATACGCTCACCTGCTTTTATAACAATTATATCCCCTAGCTTCACTTCATCAGGATCTACTTTAATTAATTCATCTTGTTTTTTTACATTGGCATAGTCCGGGCGAATATCCATCAAATCAGCAATGGACCTTCTTGATTTATCTACAGCGTAACCTTGGAACAATTCCCCAATCTGGTACAGGAGCATTACTGCAATTCCTTCAGTATATTCACTAATAATTATGGCTCCTATGGTAGCAATAGCCATTAGAAAATTTTCATCAAAAACCTTACCCCTGATTATATTCCTAATAGCCTTAAGAATAATATCTCCACCTACAAGGGTATAGCTTATAAGATATAAAACAAGACTAGGCCAGCCCTGATATATCATATTTATAATTACGGCAACCACAAGTAATACTGCACCGGATATAATCCTTACAAGACTTTTCTTCATATAATCACATCCTTATGCCTTCTTCATTTTTGTATCAGGCTCTATTTTTTTAACTATTTTCTCCGCCTCTTCAATTATTTCAGCCATTAACTCATCGACTCCTTCGATAATCAACCTTTGTGTCATAAAATTTACTGTGGCTTTTTCTACTCCCTTTATTTTATTAATTGCCACTTCCATCTTAGCAGCACAATTTGCACAACCTAATCCCTCTAAAATAAATTTCTTTTTCATAAAATATATCCTCCAATCTTTTAAATGCTGAAAATCATTTTTTAAATTTACATATATAAGTAAAATTTAAAAATACATATAATAATGAACACTTGAACAAGTATTCATGTATTAGATCAAAAAATATACTGATAAAAATTTAATTATACTTCTTTTATATGAGTTAATCCTTGATCTAAAATCAACCTTACATGTTCATCATCTAATGAATAATATACTACTTTACCTTCTTTTCTGTTTCTAACTAATTTTGCTTGCTTTAAAACCCTTAGTTGATGAGATATAGCTGATTGTGTCATATTAAGCAAGGCAGCAATATCACAAACACACATTTCAGCTTCGTCTAGGGCCCATAATATTCTGATTCTGGTAGAATCCCCAAATACTTTAAAGAAATCTGCCAGCTCATATAGTGTCTCTTCCTGTGGCATCTTTTCTCTAACCTGATTTACAATATCCTCATGAATTACTTCACAATCACATCTATCTGCTAAAGTTTGTTTTCTAGACATTATTTCACCCCACTTTGACTATGTACTATATAATATGTGAATAGTTGCTCATGTGTTCATGTTTATTATATAGTTATTGTATTTAGATGTCAATATAAATAAGGTGAAACACTTTATTTATTTTATCTGCACTATGAAATGCTTCTTAGACTCAATTTGCTAATAACTTAACTGCTAATAAATTATCTTTTTATCTTCAGGAATAAAAATGAGGAATCACAAATTAATTGTGACCCCCCATTAATATATAACTAATATGCCTACTATTATTTATCTAATTTCTAATCAAATAGTCAAATGCCCCTAAAGCTGCATTTGCTCCGGATCCCATAGATATTATTATCTGTTTGTTAGGGCTGTCGGTGCAGTCTCCTGCAGCAAACAATCCGGGAATTTTAGTGGCGTTATATTTATCTACAGGTATTTCACCCATAGGATTTCTTTCAAGGAAATCTTCCAGCCACTCTGTATTAGGTACAAGACCTATTTGAACAAAGACACCTTCAAGGTCTATATGCTTTTCTATACCGGTATCCCTTTCCACATAAGTTATACCATTAACCTTGCTGTCCCCGGTAATTTCTTTAGTCTGGACATTTTTTAATACTGTTACATTAGGCAGACTATATAACCGCTCTTGTAAAACCAAATCAGCTTTTAGCTCCGGCATAAATTCCATTACCGTAACATGATCTACCACTCCGGCTAGGTCTATGGCGGCCTCTATACCTGAATTGCCTCCACCTATAACTGCTACCCTTTTTCCTTTATACAAAGGACCGTCACAGTGAGGACAATAGGCCACACCTTTATTCTTAAATTCAGCCTCCCCTGGAACATTTACATTTCTCCAACGGGCTCCGGTAGCAATAATTACGGTTTTACTTTTTAGAATGGCTCCATTTTCCAACTCAATTAAGAAGATATCTTTCTTTTCGATGCTTTTTACCCTTTGGGGGCACATTATATCTACATCATACTCTCTGACATGATCTTCTAGAGCTGCTGCCAGCTTAGGACCCTCTGTTTGCTTAACACTGATAAAATTCTCTATAGCCATGGTGTCCCTTACCTGTCCACCAAACCGCTGGGCAACTATACCAGTTCTTATTCCCTTTCTAGCTGCATATATGGCTGCACTGGCTCCCGCAGGACCGCCTCCGATAACCAAAACATCAAAGGGTTCTTTATCTTCAAACAAAGAGGCATCAGGGGTGACGTCTAGCTTTGCCAGAATTTCTTCTAAAGTCATACGTCCTCCCCCAAAGAACTCACCATTTAGGTATATGGCAGGCACAGCCATAATATCCTTGCTTTCTACCTCATCCTTAAAGGCAGCTCCGTCTATCATAGTATGGGTAACATTAGGATTTAGAACACTCATAATATTTAGGGCTTGAACGACTTCCGGACAATTATGGCAGCTTAAACTGATATAGGTCTCAAAATGAAATTCACCCTTCAGCTTCTTAACCTGCTTGGCCACATGTTCCTCTACCTTTGGAGGTCTTCCGCTAACTTGTAGAAGTGCCAATACTAAAGAAGTAAATTCATGGCCTAAGGGAAGACCGGCAAAGGTAATACCCATATCCTTATCAGTACGGTTTATACTAAAGCTAGGTGTACGAGGAAGCTTTGCTTCTTCTGTCTTAATCTTAGGTGACAGTAAAGCAAGCTCCTCTACCAGAGAAATAATATCCTTGGATACAGAATCGTCTCCTACACTGACTTTAATTAAAACGTCGCCCTCTAACAGCTTCAGATACTCCGCCAGTTGATTTTTAATTTCTGTATCTAATATCATATATTCGCTCCTTAAATCTTGCCTACTAAATCAAGGCTAGGCTTTAATGTTTCTGAACCCTCTTTCCATTTGGCAGGGCATACTTCATTGGGATTATTTCTAACATACTGTGCCGCTTTAATTTTGCTAACTAAAACATCTGCATCTCTACCGATGTTGCCGGCATTGATTTCTACTGACTGAATTATGCCGTCTGGATCGATTATAAAGGTACCACGATCAGCTTGGCCTTCTTCTTCAATTAGAACATCAAAGTTACGGCTTAAGGTATGAGAAGGATCTCCAATCATAATATAGGTTATCTTACCAATTGTTTCAGAAGTGTCATGCCATGCCTTATGGGTAAAGTGTGTATCTGTGGAAACAGAGTATACTTCCACTCCCATACTCTTTAATGTCTCGTAATTGTTCTGCAAATCTTCTAACTCAGTAGGACATACAAAAGTAAAATCTGCAGGATAGAAGCAAACAACGCTCCACTTACCTTTAAAATCTTCTTCTGTTACCTGAATAAACTTTCCATTATGATATGCATGTGCCTTAAAAGGTTTTACTTCGGTTCCAACTAATGACATAATAAATACCTCCTAAAATATATTTTAATTTTTATGTTAATAAAGTTAATACATGTTTGTATTGGAATATTAATAATAGTAATGATTTCTATTATTATAATATAGGTTCATTTCATATTTGTCAAGTACTAAATTTGTTTTTTTTGCTAAAAATATTTTTTTGTAATAGATTAAATTTAATATATTACTTTTATGTACTTTATATATGGGATTAAACTTGCAAAAATCTATATCATAAATGTATGTTAGCTTCTTACTAAAAATGAGGAAAAGCTATCAATACTACATGTATATAACTACCTATACCTGTTTTTAAATTTATGGATTTAAATATATAAAATTATATAACTAAAAAAGCTTAATAAAAAAATAAGGATTAAGGAATTTGCCAGAGGCATTCCTTAATCCTTTTTGTAAAATTTAATATACGAAAAATACCTTATTAGATTATCTTATCAAGTTCCTTTTTTCTTTCTTTCCAATCCGGCATTAGGGCTGTAAGAAAATCATAAAAGTTTTTTGAATGATTTGGGTGTATAAAATGTGCAAACTCATGCATCACAACATACTCTATACAAGTTCTTGGTGCTTCTACCAATTTACTGTTTAAAGTAATGATTCCCCTCTGTGAGTGACAGGATCCCCATCTTGATTTCATCTTCCTTATTTTAATAAGGGGGTATTTTACTCCATACTTTTCAAATTTTTTATGGACTTCTTTGGAAATCTGATGAAAAATATTTGTTTGCATTTCCTTAAGCCATTTATTTATCAAAATTTCTTTGCTTCTTATATTGTACTTATCCTTTACCGTAAGGTAAATAAAATCATTATCTGAAGTTACTGATGATGTATTCCCCTCTATAACTTTTAAGTACAATTTCTTTCCTAGAATTTTAAAACCTTCACCCTCTTCATACCTTCTGGGAATATCAGAAACTTGTTTTTTCATTGCTTCATATTTTTTTAAAGCACGAAATATAAATTCTTCTTTCTCCTTAATAAGCTTATCAATATAATCTATTGGCACCCTATTACTAGCAGAAACTAAAACTCTGCCATCAGGTTTAATGCGAATATTAATATTTTTTACCGGTTTTCTTGTAAGCATATATCCTACTTTGCCTTGCCTACATTGAACTTCCCTTGTTTCTGAAGGATATTTCATTGGTTCTTAATCTCCTTAGTGGCTTTATATTAAGCTCCTAGGGGGGATAGCTAGTCTTACTTCCAGGTTTTTATGTAACATTTCCCCTCATTTTCATAAGAATAAACCCCCTCTTTTAATACTATAGGATTATCTAGCCCCCCTTCCTTAGGTATATCAATAGTATATACCACCTTTCCCTTTCTATCTATTATTTCGTATTTATAGTTAATCTCGCCAATTTTTATTATATCATCACATGTATACTTTATGGCATAGCCATCACAAAAATATGATATAATACTTTCTTCCGGAGATAGAACAAAACTTTTTCCGCTCACCCCATCTACTATTATTGTTTCACTATCTGATTCACATTTAAACATTTCGCTGCCTATACTAGCTATATGATAAGTAGCGTCATTATATAAAATAGTACCATCATCTTTATACAAATCATAATAATTTCCTTCTTGGCACACATAATATTTCCCTTTATAATGGCTCCAAATCATATCATAATCAGATATAATTACACTAGCCTTTTCATCTATTAAACTATACTTCCTATCATCACTTAAAATGAATTTATTATCTAAATAGTAAAATGACGAGTAATCAGCAATTGCAATTTCCTCTCCATTAGTATTAAACAATACACTCTTTTCTAAATTATCATTATAATAAGAAAAATAGCCGTTTGGATATAATTCAAAATTATAAGGTAGAAAATCTGTATCAATGGGATTAAAAATCCAGGTGCCATCTACTTTTGTAGGTACATATATAGGTGTAAAAAGATTTTGAAAGCCTGATAATTCAACAACACCATTATAAAATCCACTTCCAAAACATAAGGGCATATATTTATTATCATAATCTTCTGTGAAAACCACATTCAAAGAACTATCAAGTACAGTTCGCCTATATGCATCATTAAGTTCTTCATTTAGAACTATGTATTCACCATCACCTAAGAAAATATCATCATACTTAATATCAAATAAAAGTGTACCGTCTATACTTAAAAGCCCACATTTAAGATCCCTTTTAACAACAACCAGGCCATTAGCCATCTCACCAATATAATCATAGGAAGAATCGGATACCTGATATCCATCTACTGAATAAACTTTATATTTATCACTTTCTTCATCGTAGCACCAAAACATTTTATCAATAACAGGACCTAGTTCATCATACATTTTGTCACAAATTATTTCTCCGGATTTATTATAATAAGCCCACATGTCATCTTTACTTACCCTAAATAATCCTCCGGTATACTCATTATATTCTATTTTATCAAATGCAGATGGTAATATTTCTTTCCCCTTAATAGTATATACCCCTCTTTGATCCTTATCATTTTCCAATACTATGTACTTACCATCAATAAGATATTGGTTGTGGCAATCTTCAGGGTTTTGTATTTCGTTTGATGATTTTTGTACATCTATTATGGTATTAGTTGTGGTATATAAGGTTTTTGGTATTTGACTTACTGCCACAGTCCCTGCTACTGATACTACCGCCACACTACTTACAATTTTACCGGCAGTAGTGTCAAAAAACTTATGTATTAGTTCTTTTAATCCTTTCTTACCTACTTTAGCTATTTCATTTCCCACTGTTTCTACTATTTTTATACCTACAGTATCTCCTATTCCTTTTATTACACTAGAGGATATTACTTCTGGCACCATGCAAGCTGCAGCCTCTTCACGGAATAATAACCAAAACAGTGGTAACCCTGATAGGCTATATAACTTAATTCCTTCTTTTTTCTCAGTATCTATAACGGCTTGCTTAATTTGTTTTCTTGCATAATTCAATCTGGATTTTACTGTACCAGGGGAACATTGCATTATCTTAGAAATTTCGCCCACTGACATTTCATGAAAATAATAATATTGAATAGTTATCTTTTGTTCACTGGACAAATTATTTATAATATTATATATTTTTTCTTTCTTTTCTTTATTTAATAAAATATCTTCCGGCAGGAATTCTTCTTTATCATCCCTTACATTTTCAAAAACAAAATCCGTCTCTTCTTCATCTAATAATACTTCTTTACTATATTTCTGGATATATCTTAAAGTTTTATTGGTTGCTATCCTTCCCGCCCATACAAGAAAAGACTCTACATTATCCAATGTATCTAATTTATTGTATATTTGAATATAAGTCTCTTGCATTAAGTCTGCGGTTTTATCATTATCCCTTACAATTCTATATATAATGGAGTAAATATACTTTTCCGATAACTTATACACTTGCTCAAAAGAATCTTGATCTCCCTCTTTTAAATTAATAATTGCCCGAAACAGCTTCTGGTCTTCTTCTTTATAATTTCTTTCATAAGTTTCTACTACCTTTCCCATATACTCTTCCTTTCAAGCACTATATTTACACTCAAAAAAAACAACATAGAATACACATAACACATAAAAAGTGTAGTTTACTCTATATTGTAAGAAAGTTTATATATTTTAATTATATAAGAAATTTATAGTAAATACAATCTATCCTCCGCATTTATTGTCGTATCTTGTCTAAAGTGTTTCTATTAGATTTTTATATAAGCAAATTGTAAATTATAATAATACCAAGATGGTTAAAGTATAATATTATTCCTAAACCATCTTGGTATTTTAAAATAACTATTTCACTTGAAACTTATCTTATTAATTTCTTTTTCTAGATTTATATAATGACCTTTAGTATATAAAATTACTATATACATGAAGACTATGCTTTGACAAATCAAAATCACCATCGTTAACATATTCTTTATCAAAGTGAAATGTCCATATAGCATATGACTTTTGATTGATAACCAAATTTTTACAAACTCCAAATGCTGCAGAAGCTACTTGATTTCCGCTTCTATCATATAGGGTCATACTAGTTACATTAATATCTCCAACCGGATAATTTAGTCCATTATAAATATAAGCATCAACTTGATAATCACCATTACTAAGTTTTCTAATTTCTTTTGTTGAAAATTGCAATGTATTTATAGATGTTAGTAAACAACCATTGCCAAATACAGTTTTGCTAGTGATTTCCTTAACAGTGACATTACACTTGTATTTTTTATTGCCAACTTTTGCTGTAATAGTTGCTTTCCCTTTTCCCTTAGCACTAACTTTACCCTTTTTATTTACTGTAACAACCTCTTTATTACTACTTGACCATTTTACCTTTTGTTTGGTCCCGGTGACTTTTAAATTGAATGTTTCTCCTACGTAGAGGGTTAATTTAGTAGCGTTTAATTTTACTTTTACCTTTTTTGAGGCAGCCTCTGCATAACTTGTGGCAGCTGTGGACATTCCTAATACTAAAACCATACTTATAACTAAAATAACTCTTAATAACTTTTTCATATTAAATCCTCCCTATAGTATAATTTTTAATTATTATCAATCTTTCTACTATAGAGATACATTAGTTTTAAGTTTGGTTTTATATTTTTAAAAAAATTTATAAAAATATTTTTAAAATTAATGGCTTCATATATGTATCCTTAAAACTTTTATAATCTAAACATTTTAATTAAAATAAAGGCCGGTTAGAAAATAATGCAAATCAGTATCTCTCTTGTCTATAAAAATCTGATCGATGAATTTAATTCTATTATCCACTAACTCATACCTACATATATTTCGATCTGTAATATCTAAAGAATATAAAAAATTATCTTTTATATATATTTGACTAGGGGTATTTTCTAACTGATAATTTTCTATCTTACCGGTTTCTATATCGAGAATACTTAATGAGTTACCTTCATCTGTAATATTATTTATATGAGAAATTATTATATATTGCTGGTACTTCAGCAATTGACAAGGCAAAGCATCCGGTAACTTAATTTCCTTTATTTCTTTTGTCTTAGTATCATAAACAAGTAGATTATCGCTATCTTCTCCATAATTAAAAGGTAAAGTAAAATACAATGAACCTTCTTCCATCAATACCCCAGACGGTGGACACTCTCCATATTTAGTTACATCGGTTCTACATATTTCTTCCATGGTTTCTAAATCAATTTCAATTAATTCCGATGTATCCTCTAAAGAAGCAAAAGCATATAGAATATTATTAAATATATTTATTTGTAAAATGATATGTTTTGGAAACTCCTTAATAGTTGTTTCCTCTGTTTCTCTATTAGTTCGTGCTAATTTAGATACTCCATTAAAATTGTTTACAGCAAAAAAATACTTGTCTGTAATAGCTAAACTATTAATACTACGTAGTGTTGTATCATAAGTTTTGTAATTTCCATTCTCTTTGTCTATCTCTAAAATTACAGTTAACTCTCTCTCCTTGGCAGTACCCCAGGGAGTAACATACACTTTATTATTGTATACCTGTGGACAACTAAAGGTATCTCCCATATAACCCATTTTATAAAGCTTTTCATACACCTTTTTTCCTAAGTCGTCATAGTAGTATATAAAACTTTTATTTAACTGACTTGTTGTATCAATAACCGCAAATTCATATTCTTTAGGAAACTTTTGATCTATATTTAGTTTATGTACGATAAAACCTATTATAATTGACGATATAATTAATATTAGAATACCACCTATAATAATTATTTTTTTCTTCATACTTATCTATCCTTTATAAAAGATATATCCAGTTAAATATTGGTTATCCTTTTTATCTTATTTTACGTAAGTAACAAATGTTAAATCGTTGTTTACAAGTTCAAGTGGATGAATAGCTGTAACAGTAGCTAAAGGAATATCATTTACTTTAAGGGTTATATCAAATTCAGGTGTATTTAAATCAATACCAAATAAGTCTTTATATGCAGCCCATACCAAATGTGAGCAATAAAATTTTTTTCTTGTGTTCATGTTATAGTAATTATAATTATATTCTTTATTTAATTGTTCATAACAATAATCAGCAGCTTGGGCATCTTGACTGGCAGTTGTACTACGGACGCTTACTCCAAAGCAAGTTGATTTTGATTTGTACCAATCATTCCTGCCTATTACAACACCATCCTGCAATGCTTCAATTACTTTTTGATCTGAGTATACTATAGCAGCATGGCCTAAAGGTACAACACCTTTCCATTTATCTGCTGTAACCAATATAACTCCTTTACGAGTTGGATAGCTACCATATGGCTCAGATGATACACTCATTACAGATTTACTATATCTTATAAAGTCACTTTGTTTATCTGGCTCAATTACTAAATTATCGTTTAATTCATCCCACAATCTATCGACAGTTTCAGGATTAAATACTTTATTGGTATTTGTAATTGATTCTGAATAAGAAATATTAGGTTTGCTTATAGCATAAACCTTAATATTCTCCAATCCAAATACCATTGAAAAAGCTAATATACTTACAATTATTTTTTTTATTCTCATAACCACTTTCCTTTTTTTGTATTTTTATTGCTAGTTTAACGAAATATTTTCCAAATGTCAACTATATTGTCCTATTTTGTAAAAAATATACTTTTTAGCCAATCCATTACCAAAATCATGTGCGATTTTTACAATTTTTTATTTGCTTGTGTTTCTAATCTTATATTGCATTTAAGATTATGATAACTAATCCATATTAGACAAACAAAAAAACTGGCAAGTAACTTCTTGCCAGTAACTTTATTTACTTACTCTTTTTCTTCTTGTTTTATTCAGCCTTTTTCCTAACAGAATATACTTTTTTGCTAAATTTACCACGCATTAACTCAATTATATCTCCATTCTGAATTTTGTCAAATGCGTCCTCTGGTACATCTTCTAAAGTAAAAGTGTATGGAATAGTTGCGCCATCAGGAATAATGGTTAGTTCATCTCCATTTACTTCTTGGAAAATACCTTTATCCTTTGTTAATGCTGTTTCGTTTGCCATAATATCAATATCTCTTAATGGTGTTCCGTCCTCAAATTCAATCCTATAAGACTTAAATGGCTCTCTGATTAGGACATAGGCTATATTCTGAGCATATTGAGTTCCTGGTTCCGCCTTTTGTAAAACAATCTTAAAGTCGCCCAATACATTTTCTATGGATTTAAAGATAAATGCTTCATTTTCTTCAGCATAAATAAGAAAATGGCTACCTTCTTCTCCATTACCGGTTAAGCGAAAACCTTCAATTCCAAAAACATCATCTACTTCTTCTTCAAGAATGTATTGTGTGTGGGGATCGTCAGTATCAGTTAAATCCCTAAGACGATAAGCAGCCGTTTCTTCTGGAATACCAAACATTTCAGATACAGCTTCTACTTTTTCTACCTCAGTCTTTTCTTCTTCATTTTCATTTGCTTCAGATGTTATTTCTACAGTTTTGGCAGTAGGTTCTCCATTCTGATTATCATCTTGACTACAACCTACAGCTACTGATATTACTAATAATAAAGTTAGCAATAAAAAAATATTTCTTTTCATTTTTCTTCACTCCTAATTTATTATGTCTACGGTTTTCTGCAATAAATTTTAATTATATTAGAAGATCAATGTGGTGATAAAATCATTTAGAAACATCACGGACATATTCAATGATATCTTTGATATTACCCATGCCTTCTGACCAATCCACACCAATATAAAAATCTTGAACCACTTCTTTTTCAAAAGCTTGTTTGCCTACTGTACCTTTAATAATATATCTGTAAGTATATTTCATTGGGTAAAGGTCATAATTCACATCTTCAAATGTTTCAGGAAAAATGATTTCTGTAATTTCGATCTTTTTATCTTTCATATATTGATTTACTTTGCCGATTGGGTCTTGGGCTTCCAATTCTTTTGATAAACCAAATTCCCTAGCCTCCTTATCACCAAGACGACTGTATTTCAAATAATTATCTACTAAGGTTTTAGCACCTTCATCAATCTCCTCTTTATATTCATCTAGTGACATTTTTAATGCAATATGCTTATCTGCATTATCGGTAAATTGCCCTAACGCTTCTTCAGTTAATCCGGTAATAAATTGTTCCAATTCATCTGACTTTACACCTGCTATCCTCATAGAAGCATAATCATAATAAAGTCCCTCATACTTCTCTTGATTTTGAATAATTTCTTCCATGTAATCAATTATAATGTCATTTTCAGGAGAATGGGTAAATGGTAACTCCTTTTTACCACAAGCTACTAAAGTAATACATACTACGAATACAATAAATAAAATGGAAATAGTCCTTTTTTTCATTTGTATAACCCTCCACTAATTAATATATTTGTAGATATAATTAAGCCTGTACAAAGATGCTAATTATATCTATACTATTTGTTCTCATAAATATAGATACAACTAATTTATAATTGGTTTTATTTTTTAATAACTTTTTGTACTGAAAATGTATCAGTAGTTAATGCATCCAACTAATTATTATATTAAAAAATATTTTTCATGTCTATTTCTCATTAGTAATTTTAAAAAACATAGAAGAAAGGTTGTTGTGATGTTCCCTTTTTCTATGGTTTTTCATAACTTATTTGTCATGTAATGAATCTCATTGCTTTTGCTTTACCACTCTTAAACTTTGAAATGTTTAATATGATTATTTCTACTTTTTAACTTCAATCAGTTAGACTCACTTTCCTCTTTGCTAACATAAGATCTACCATCATAATCATCTTTGTACTCTATGGCCTTTTTTACTATACTCCTAACTAACATAATTATTGCTGCTATTATCCATATTACAAGGATTAAAGCAACCATTGTCATTGCCGGTAATGGGCCAGGTCCACCAAAGGTACTCATATAGCCAAGTAAAAGCATTATTCCAATTGTTGCTATAATACACATTCAGTTAGAATTTCTAAGGCCCTTGTAAATCTTAAGCTAAAGGTATTCTCAAGATCAAATAATATTAATAAGTACATTATGATACCTATTCCAATCACTAATAATCCCAATAATACTTCACAAGCAATAAGTATAGGTAGTTTTGCATACTCTAGTTCAGGATACAGATACACCATGTCATTGGCCATTATCAGCAATTAAGGTAGTAATTTTGTTTTCTAATAAAATCTAATAAAAAACATGGCTTAACCGAGATTCCTTATCCCTTTTAAACCATGTTTCATAATATACTTTATTTACTTCATTTCAATGGCCGTAAAAAACAGTATATTCTAATGGATTATTAGTATGTTTGCTAGAAGTTCAATAATTAACTTTCAGCAGGGTTTTCACACACACCGATAAAAAGTATAGTATCGTCATGTGTAATAATACCATAGATAAATGGTCTATCCAGAATCATATCAGCACGCCCATTTGGTGGCATTGCGCCAAAAAAATTTACTTGAGTATAAGCGGTCGCTTCTACGCCGTCTTCATCGATGCCTATATGGGTTTCCTGAATTACATCAGTAATATATGCCATGTGGTCTGTAATTCCACTAAAGTCTGCATCCTCTTTAAAAGCAGAGGTTACCCCTAGATTTACAAGCATATTACCCAATTTAAGAGAAGAACCAAAACTAAACTTGGGTATCTTCCATACTACCTCCCCAACAAAACTTTCTCCTCCTTCAAAAGTTTCCTTCATTTTCTCTGAAGATGCAATCAGCTCATAAGGAGATACCCCCTCATCAGGAAGTATAAATACCATTTCACCTGAGTTCTTCAACCCTAAACTTGCTCTCGTAAAATCCTTACCCCTGGCAAATCCAACTGACCCGTATGTATTATTCATAAAGTCGACTTTTACTTCACTACCATTTAATAGATTAAATGTATCCTCAACAGTTTCGCTCTTATCAAAACGATCAATCCATTGATCATAGAAATAAACTGTATTTATTATCGATAGTATTTGATTAGGGTTGATCTCTATCCTAGGATTCAATTTACCATTGGTATTTATTGATATCCAATCGGCCATCTCTCTTGCAGTTTCATCCTTAGCAAAGTCAACCCTGTGAGAGCTGGCATAAAAGTTTTCTGCTGCCTGTCTAACAAATTCATCTTTAAATATAATCGGTTTACCCCCAAATTCATCGTCAATCCATAAAGAATTTGCAATTTTGAGTTTTCCCACTTGATTATTTTTGTAAAGCCTGCGATATAAGTTTCCGCACTGTTCAGAAAGAATCTCCTTATCGGAAACACCTAATAAAGCCAGTAATTGATCCTCTGTTTCACCTTCTGCACCAGAGGCCGCAAGGGACAAGGCATAATATAGGGATATAGGTGAATAATTTATATTTTTGCCGGCTTCTGTTAGTATATTTGCACTTGTCTTATAGGTGAACTCATTAAGCGCCTTAATAAATTCATCCTCTATAGGATTTTGATCTCGCACCTGTTTCAATGTATCAAAGTCTCCATAGGCATACGCTTCTGGATAAACTATATTTATATTAGCTTCAGTATTTTGATTTTTTTCTCTTGGAAACAATAAAGTTAAGGCAATTATTATTACGACAAAAACTACAAGGGCCGTCAATTTTGACCATAGGGAAAATTTCTTACCCCGTTTTAATTCACTTGCTTCTTCTATAAGCTCATCACTTATATTAGCAATTGTATCATCTGATCTTTTCTTTTCTTTCAAAATAAAAGCCCCTCCTTTTCAATCTGCCCATAAATCATAAGAAAGACAATAATGTAATAAAACTTCTTACATACCATTATATAATGTTTTCCAATATAATTCAAATTAAAACATATAATTCTTTTTAGTACAAACTTCTACATATTTTCTAAAGGAGCTCGGTTTTAAGTAACAAAATTCATATTATTAACATTAATTACTATTTAGCTGTACAGAAAAATGAAGTTATATGGTATAATACAATTTATAATAGATATTGTTAGAGGTGAACTCGATATGTCGCATACCCTTAAAAGAAAAATTTTGAGGCTTAAATTCAGAAGAAGGAAGCTTTACATTAATCAGCTTAGGAACTTTAAAAGAATGATTGCATTTTTTATCAGAGCAACGGAAGTTTGAGTAATAAGTATAGTCATGATGAAGAAAAGTTGATATCTCCGCATCATATGCAGATGATTTCGCACTTGAAATTATCATATTATTTCTTTCGTCTTTAAAATCTATTCGCTCTTTATGATAATTCTCTGGGTTCCTCTTAAAATTAATCATCCTTATTAACTGGAAAATTAAAATTCCTAAAAAACCTCCCGAAACTCCAATTAAAGCAGATGAATAATGAGTGTTATCAAATACAACCTTACCTAATATAAAAAGTAGAACAACACTTCCTATATAAAAAATAAGTTTAAATATCTCTTTAGTCCAATTAATAGATTTCATGCTTCTTCCTCCTCATAAATAAAAATTTCTTCAATACTTAGGTTGAAATATCTCGATATCTTAAATGCTAAGATAATTGATGGGTTATATCTTCCATTTTCTAGTGAACTGATTGTTTGCCTAGATACTTCCAGGGCGTCTGCTAGTTCTTCTTGCGTAATACCTTTTTCTTTTCTTATTTCTTCCAACTTATTCTTCACATTATATACCTCCATATGTAAAGTGAGTTTTACATTATAATCTTAACAGAATCTTGGCATTATGTCAAGCATGCTTTACATGTAGACCAATAAAATGCAAATCCTAAAATTTGCATCTTAATATATAATACTATTATTTATATCTTTATTCTTCCCTATACTGATTTACTAAATCATAACACCTATCTTTTGTTGATTCAAATACCTTCTTCATTTTTAAACTAGCCTGAATTAGAGTAGCAAATATTCAGGCTATACCTTAATTATTCTTCATCACAATAGTCGGGCCATAGTAGTCATCAGTGGCAACGCCAATCTTATTAGCCTGCCATTCTAAACCTTTTTGATTATCATATTCTTTTTCAATTAAATCTATCGCTTCCTTCTCTGAAGAAGAAATAACTATAAACATAATTGAAGGTTCTGAATTTATATCCTTAATCTGATATATGTATAATCTTGGATTTACATATTTTTTAGTACCAAGTATTCTTTCTATCCTTTTTTCAAACAATATCAAATCCTCATCAAGTAAAATATGCCCTAGGTAATGGTCGATTTCCTTAATTTCATCGTCAGGGTATTTTACTGTTTTTATACAAGAAGGCTGGTCAGTAATGAATTCTTTTCCAGGCCCATAGATAAATGACTTAAACCCAAAATTCTCAATTAGGTCATTTAACTGTTCTACTTTTTTCTTTGATATCTTCCATTGGTGCTCTCCATTTTTATAAACAAATGCTTCACCAAAGTAGTTTATATTTCCATATTTATCTACCTGTACACTATAAACAGGACATGTTCCATAGCACATTGTTCTCTCTAATCTGATAAATTCGAACATTAAAATTCCTCCTACTATGTACCATTTTTAAAATCATCATACAACATTATGTAACTATAGTATCAAATTTGATGTTCAAATAAATATATTATTTTATGGTTCTTTGAATTAATGGCCTTAAGACAATAAAAATAATATATCCTATTAAACCTCCAAATGTATTTGTAATTAAATCTGTAACATCAAATGAACGAGAAGATAGCCCTCCCCACCATGCACTCATTAATTGTAGTATTTCAATTACAAAACTAAAAAGAAATGTAGAAATAGTTACTCTTAAAACACCTTTCTTCTTAATAATGGGGTATAAAAAACCAAAAGGAACCATCATAATAATATTGAGTATAATTTCTCTGATTGCACCACCATAATTTAACCTTAAATCTCTAAAAGGTATAAGATTTATTGATTCAATAAATAAGTTGTTTGTCCCATTTATAAAAGGGATTGGAAAAGGCATTAATGTAACAAATAGTACCATCATAATATACACATACATAGTTGTGTTCCTTAAAAGCATGTTTTTACTACCTTTGCTCCATTTTCTATAGAAAAACATAAAATAAATTATAACTAAGATAAAAAAATCTAAAAAATACATCAAAACAGCATCTCCTTTATTCATATGTAAGTCATTGTTTAATGGTATATTCAAATGCGAATTAATTTACTTATTACCATTTATAACTCCCATAGCCACTTTACCTGTCATACGTTCAATCTTAAATTCAATTAAACATGCTTTGTTTCATTCCTTCTTAATTTCCTCTTGTCTCTCTTTATTTTAAGCATGTATTTGATTCTACCTTTTCTTTAATTCATAATATTCTGCTAATATTTTGCACCGACATTATTCCCATGAAAATAAATAACTGCCTTTATGGGCATCAGCATCAACTCTAATTGTATATGTTCCTTGCTCTGAAAGCGTCACAGTAAAAGATGATGTTTGGACATCGTGTCCCTCATAATCACAACTGACTTTATCATTATCTTTGGAAATATAAGCATTAATAGTTCCATCCTCTGTAACAAAGTCGACCAATACATCAACTGGCTCATCCTCATCTACTTTAATCTCTGTTTCCCTATAGCCAGTAAACTTTTCATAAGTCATTGACATTTTTGTTGGTGTATTATGCTCCTTGCTTTTTCTGACAATACCAGACCCTCTTGTACACCCTAATAGACCAAATAAAACAATAAATAATAGTAGCAATAAAGATATCTTTTTCACTTTTCCCTCCTGTTATGATATTTAATTGGTAATGAACTTTACCCCTCTACGAGATAATTCATATCCCCTAAATGATATATTTCAATCATACATTCTCGAAATATATCCCCTTCTGAAAAATATCCATTAAATTTTGATGTATTATAGCCATACGTCTCATCTATTAAGTTAAACTGAGCATTTTTAAACTGATTAATAAATGTTGTTAACTCCATTTTTTTACCAGTAAATGAACCTACATTTCCACATAGAACATTTTGATAATCAAGAAGATACACAAAACTAAAATCCCAATCTATCTTTTGAATTTCAATACTTCCGTTTATCTGTTCAAAGGGCTCAACTGTTCTTAGAAACCCATGCTGAAATTTCATGATAAGATTGTCTCCTATTACCTCAAAACCAATCACCACTCCATCATGTAGACTATAGGGTAAATTATTTATATTCTTGCGAACTACTTTCTTCATACTATTACCTCTTTTATATTTTAAAAATCTAGGATTTTCTTGTTATAAATAGATATACAACTCCTAATATTGATAATATTCCAAAAATTATTGTAAGAAGATAGGGAGATGAATTATAAGCAACAAACACTGATGTTGGACCATCTGCGCCACCAATAATTCCTATTGAATTGTAAGCGTTTAAATGAATTTTAAATTTATATAATGAAAGTAATGGTAACAAAAAGTTAATTGTTGCACTAACTACAGTTATTATTATACATACCAAGGTAAAGATTTTAATTGGTTTTTTGCTTTTCCACTTTTTCATTTTCTAACCACCTTCGCATCATTCTACTTATATGCCTTAACATCAAGCATTCTACTTTTAATCTTATTATCTAAATCTATATTTATATGGTACTCATTTTTAGAAATGCTAATATTTCTAAAATTCTTGAATAATTCCTTCAATTCACTAGTATCAGTATAATAGTGGGGAACATCTTCCTCACCTTCTCTTGAACCTATGAAAGTGTTTTTCTCTACTTCTTCCCCTAGCCCAAAAGAATCATCTTCCAATGACATGAAATCAACTAAAGCACATCCATTTTGTTTTAATACTCTATATATTTCAGAAATACTATTTTTGATTCCCTTAAGGTTATGATGATGAATTACAGATGAACAGATAATAGCATCAAAATAATCATTTTCAAATGGTAAGGCATTAGCATTTGCTTTTATTAAATTAACATTACTTATACCTTTCGTATTTATGTACTCTTTTAACCATTCAATTGCCTTTTCATTAATATCAATAGAAGTTACAGTAAAATTATTTTCTGAAAGATAGATACTGTGTTTGCCATATCCACATCCTACATCTAAAATTCTTTTATAACCCATCTCTTTAAATATTTTCATACTTTCTTTAAAAATAGGCGTAAATCCAATGTCTAACTTCCCATATATGTCTTTAACTGGTAAGTCAATTATATTCCAATCCATTAATAGTTACCTCCTGGTTAATTTTTCTACTAGCATATTATTAATATAACATATTAGTAATATAGATTCAGTAAATGTTTTATAATCTTTTTATTTAGCATAGACAGGAATTTCTGTTCTCCAATATTATTATTTTATTTTATTATTGATACCACTTTACCACCATTAATTTCATTTATATTTTTCTAAAATTACTATTTCACCTTTTTTTGAAAACAGAAAAAAGCGGTCAAGTCCTATCATAAAATAAATAGTCCTTTTATAATTTTACTTAAATACCCATTTTCCCTTGTCCCTGCAAATCCCCTTAACCCTTACATAATCTATACTTCTCCTACTACCTTATCCCTATCAACACCACTACTTTATTTTACTATTAACACAACTTTACCACCTAAAATTTTGTTTTTTAGTTTTCCAGAATTCATTTATCTCAATTTAAGAAACAAAAAAGTAAGGCCATGTACTATTAAAAAACAAATAATATCCTTACTTTACCTTACATATATTCCCTTTTACCTTGTCCCTTACTATTTCACACTCGCTTTTCATATTTTAACATTATTATTTCCTATCAAAAACTTAATCCTGCAATTCTTCAATGAAATAATATTTTATTTTTGATACTACTTTATTCGATAAAATTAAAGTTTTTCAACTTCCATTTTCTTCCAATATTTGTAGAAACAGAAAAAAAGGGTCTAGTTCTTACACAATTTAAATAAAGTCCTATCACGATTTTACTTAAATACCCATTTCCCTTATCCCTAAAAACTCTCTTAACCCTTGTATTTACTTATTTCTCGTACTTCATTAACCCTATCAACATCACTACTTTATTTTACTTTTATAACAACTAATTAACCCCTTATTCCTACATATATATTTCCTATCTCCTTTTTCCCTAATTCCTTAATCCTATCTATGTGCACTTAAAACAATCAAACCTCCCTTTTCAAACAAAGTCCTCACATAGATTCCCCTCAAACACCCATAAACACTGGCTTGTTGATTTTTCCCATTTTTCCCTCTTTTCCCCTTTCCCCTTAAACCTGCCCTTCTAAAGTCCTTACATTTCCTGATTTTTACCTCAAAAACCGAAAATAAAGTACTTATAAAATGATGTTTTGGAATGAAGATGAATGAGTGGTTTTTATCCATTTTCTCATGTCCATTTTCTTTTCT
>Ga0209537_1001123_pt1 | contig 30928 bp, 44 predicted proteins | sample BioPla4DNA1_FD_187698 | JGI IMG/M metagenome (GOLD analysis project Ga0209537, IMG submission 187698) | Biogas fermentation microbial communities from Germany - Plant 4 DNA1 (SPAdes) (version 2) | ecosystem: Engineered > Bioreactor > Anaerobic > Digestate | place: Bielefeld, North...
TGGATTCTCTATAAAAAATTTTATCACATAGCTTTGCCCATATTTTTTATTTATATATTTTACACATTCTTTTATTGATAGAGGACGATTAGCCTCGTTATGGGCATCTGTTGCAATTAGATGAACAATATTCCTCTTTAATAGCTTCTTTGCCAATCTCTTGGTTTTACAGCCAAAACCACCTGCAAGACTACTTGCGTTAATCTGCATATATGCCCCCATATCTATTAGTTCTTCTACCAAATCCATATCCTGTTCAAGGCATTTATACCGCTCTATATGGGCAAGGATTGGCAGATAACCTGCAAACAGACATTTTTGCAAACTGTTCTTTAAATAATTAAACTCTACCCCTGGGGAATATTCTACCAGTATATATCTAGATCCTGCCAAGGTAGGAATTTGCTTTTGCTCCAGTAAGCTTATACATTCATGGCTATAATAAATTTCACTGCCAAGGTATAATTCTAATTCCGGTAGGGTATCCTTAATCTCATCCTTTACACAATTTAAGGTAGCCTCTAATTTTGCTACCTTCTTCTGATACCGTCCCTCTTTATAATGGGGAGTAGCTATAATAACCCGAATACCTTCATTATAAGCTGTATTTAACATTCTTATAGTTTGCTCTATGCTGTGGGAACCATCATCTATCTGGGGCAATATGTGATTGTGTATATCTACATACCCTTCCATATATACTCTCCTAAATTCATGCACATACTCTATTTTGTCGCTTATTAATATGCACCTTTGCCAGTAAGTACCACCTTAATTGTAAGAAAAATTATTTTTATATCAGTCCACAGACTCATATCTTCTAGATACTTAATATCTAGCTTTATCCACTGACTAAAGGGTATATCATTTCTTCCGCTAATCTGCCAATAGCAAGTAAGTCCGGGCTTTACCTGATGCCTTTGATTCTCATAATCAGAAAACTGGCTTGTCTCATATGTCACCAAGGGTCTTGGTCCTACTATGCTCATATCTCCCTTTAATATATTAATCAGCTGAGGCAGTTCATCTATGCTGGTTTTACGGATAAAATGTCCCACTTTAGTAACCCTAGGATCTTCTACTATCTTAAATACGGGCCCGTCCATCTTATTTTGATCAAGAAGTGATGAACGTAACTTTTCTGCATCCTCACACATACTGCGGAATTTATACATTTTAAATTCCTTGCCGTCCTTACCGGTTCTTGTCTGAGAGAATATAACCTTTCCCTTGCTTTCTAAACGAATGGCAATTGCTGTAATTAAAAAAATAGGAGACAAAATTATTAATCCCAAAAAAGAAAGAATTATATCCATAATTCTCTTAATTGCAAAATATAATTTATGCTCCTTGCCGTTAACCTTAATATATCTTTTGTCTGCATCTTCTTTTAAAGCGTTAGAACCACTAACAGAATAATAAATTTTTTCATCATATGTTTCTCTTATAGTACTACTAGAATGCACTATAACTCCCTCCCCTATTACCTTCATAAATATTCATCTGTTCATCAAACTATACTTAAAAAGTATAGTTTTGCGAAAGATACAGTTTTTGTCGAAAAATGCGCTCAAGACCTATTATAGTGGTATTTTGGTCCTATGTCAATTTGAGTTGAAACATAAAATTTTTTTCGTCATTTTGTCTAATTTGGGGAGATAATATAGGATTATGTTGTAAAATAGTACAATATTATGTCGAAACATACGATTTATATCTCTTCAGCAAATTCAACAACTTCAAAACTGCAGATACCTGCTATCACATCCATTCTAGTTTTTTGCTTTAATATAATAAAAAAATCACTCCTTAAAAATCTGGTTCATATCATACTCTATGCAGCTTAAAGTCAGTCCATGGGCAGGGGCTGTAGGACCTGCCAGGCTTCTGTCTAGTCCCTTAAGTATTTTCACCATATCTTTAGGAGCAATTCGGCCTCTTCCCACTTCAATTAAAGTTCCTACTATAATACGAACCATATTATATAAAAAGCCGTTGCCACAAACAGTTATTTTAATTAAATAACCTTCTTTTTCTACCTGCAACTTATAAATTCTTCTTACTGTACTGGATACCTGGGTATTAACAGAACAAAAACTTTTAAAATCATGCTCTCCCACCAAGTATCCTGCCGCTTCTTCCATGGCCCCTATATCCATATCATAGTAGACAAAATGTGAATATAATCTTTCCGTAGGAACAGCTATATTTCTGTTTATAATCTTGTATTCATATGTCTTTTTGCTTTCTACTTTTCTTGGATGAAACCATAGGGGTACCTCCACAGAGCTTTGTGCCCTTATATCCCAGGGAAGATACCTATTTAAGGCATAGCAGATTTTTTCCGGGGGAATCCTAGATACGGTATTAAAAACTGCTACATTTCCTTTTGCATGGACACCGGAATCTGTACGGCTGGCACCGATAACTGTTATATCTTCCTGTAACAGCTCTGATAAGGCCTTATTTACAACCCCTTCTATAGTAGTCTTACCGGGCTGAACTTGCCAACCATGATAATTGGTTCCGTCATATGCAACTTCTAATTTAATTCTTCTCATATATACACCACAACTTATCTTCTTGTAATAAGTACATCATATCATAATTGTTAATATTTTACAATAATCCGGGCAGTCGATTTTCTATAATGCTTATAGTAATTACACAAGCAAGGTATAATGCTAATATTCCATAAGCAAAATAATCCTTACTTTCATACTGTAAGGGCTTCATCTTGGTCCTTCCTTGGCCTCCCCGATAGCACCTAGCCTCCATGGCCATGGCAAGATCAAGGGCTCTTCTAAAGGCCGATACAAATAAGGGAACTAATAATGGGATAAGACTCTTTGCTCTTTTAATTAAACCCCCTGATTCAAAGTCAGCTCCCCTTGCCATCTGAGCCTTCATTATCTTATCGGTTTCATCTACCAATATGGGTATAAAACGAAGAGCTATGGACATCATCATGGCAATTTCATGGACCTGTACCTTAAAAACAGTCAAGGGACTAAGGAGTCTTTCTAAACCGTCAGTTAATTGATTAGGGGTTGTAGTATAGGTCATCATGGATGAACCTACTAAAAGTAATGTAAGCCTGCTACCCATAAATATTGAGGAATAAAGTCCCTGCTTTGTGACTTTTAAAAAACCTAACCTAAATATAATGTCTCCCTTTGTAAGAAACATATTAAAGGCCATGGTAAATAAAAGTATAAACATAATTGATTTTAGTCCCCGTATGATAAACTTTAAAGGTACCTTAGACAGTTTAATAATTGATGCCAAAAAAATAATAACTGCTATATACCCATAAAAGGTATCAAATAAAAATATAGATATTATATATAACATGGTTCCACTCAGCTTCAATCTAGGATCAAGACGATGGAGAATGGAATCTGCCGGATAATATTGTCCAATTGTTATATCTCGAATCATAACTCGCTCACTTTCCCAAGGTTTTATTTATACCAGGCAAATTTTATGCATATCCTTTAAGTGCCTTTAGTATCTCATCCTTTGCTTCTGATACTGTGGTTACATCGGGATTAAGACTAAAGCCCTTTTCCTTTAAGGCATTCATTACATAAGTAACCTGAGGGGCAGCCAGATGGATTTCTTCCAGTTCCTTGTATCTTGAAAATACCTTGTCAGGCTTTTCATCCATAGCCAACCTTCCCTGATTCATAACCAGAAGACGGTCCACATATTTTGCGGCATCCTCCATACTATGGGTAACCAAAATTACAGTTATTTTGCTCTCTTTATGAAGCTTTGCAATCTGGTCTAGTATCTCATCTCTTCCCCTGGGATCTAAGCCTGCTGTAGGCTCGTCCAGAATAAGAACATCCGGTTTCATAGCCAGGATGCCTGCTATGGCCACTCTTCTTTTTTGTCCCCCTGATAATTCAAAGGGGGAAGCATCCAGTAGATCTTCCCCTATTCCTACCATTTTCAAGGCTTCATAGGTACGAAGATCAGCTTCTAGCTTTTCTAGTCCTAAGTTTTTAGGTCCAAAATACACATCTTTAAATACAGTAGTTTCAAAAAGCTGGTGTTCAGGATATTGAAAGACTAGTCCTACCTTATTTCTTAATTGCCGCATATTATAGTTCTTATGGTAGATATTATCCCCGTTAAAATAGATTTTTCCACTGGTGGCCTTCATTAAGCCATTCATATGTTGTATCAGAGTAGATTTACCGGAACCGGTATGTCCGATAAGGCCGATAAATTCTCCCTTATTTATCTTAAGGTTGATATCTTTAAGGGCATGCTTTTCAAAACTTGTTCCACTGCCGTAGACATAATTTACATTTTCAAATACTATCTGCAATATTATCACCTGCCATCTTATAAAATCCCTGTTAATTATTTACATTTTTAACCTTACTAAAGCTTCCACCAGTTCATCCACTGATAATATACCTTCCGGAATATCAAGCCCGGCCTTTCTTAGTTCAAACCCTAATTCAGTTACTTGAGGTACATCCAGTCGGTATTTCTTTATCTCATCCACCCTAGAGAATATTTCCCTCGGTGTCCCTTCCATAACTACTTTTCCTTTTTCCATAACAAATACTTTATCCGCATTGATTACCTCATCCATATGATGGGTAATTAGCAGTATTGTTATTTTTTCTTCCCTGTTAAGTTTTAGTACTGTATCAATAACTTCTTTACGTCCGTCGGGATCTAACATGGCAGTAGGCTCATCTAATACTATGCACTCCGGCTTCATGGCCATTATTCCTGCTATGGCCACCCTTTGTTTTTGACCACCGGAAAGTTTATTGGGGGAATGTTTTCTATATTCCAACATGCCCACGGCTTTTAGGCTGTCTTCTACTCTTTGCCAAATTTCTTTGGTGGGAACTCCTAAGTTCTCAGGGCCAAACCCTACATCATCTTCTACCACGGAAGATATAATTTGATTATCGGGATTTTGAAAGACCATGCCGGCACTTCTTCTGATTTCCCATATATTATCCTCTTTAGCTGTACTTAGTCCATTTACCCATACAGTTCCTTCTGATGGATACAGTATTGCATTAATATGTTTGGCAAGGGTGGATTTACCTGAACCGTTAGCTCCAAGAATTGCAATAAAATCGCCCCTCTTAACATCAAGGCTAACTCCGTCTATGGCCCTATTAATACTTTCCACATTGCCCTCTTCATCTCTTCTTATATATTCATATGCTAGATCCCGAACCTTAATCATTTCCATACTGCATCCTCATTTCTCTACTATAGCTTTATATAACATATTTCTTTCTTCATCTTTATCACACTAATGTGTCAAATGATATTTTAACTTCTAAGAAGTATATCCTATCTGCTAATTATAGTCAAGATAGATAGTGTAAAAAGAGGACGTTAACTTTAATAAGTTGTACGTCCCCTAATTTTTTATTTACACTAATTCAATTAAAACTTCCATCGCTGCATCGCCTTTACGAGGCCCGATTTTTACTATTCTTGTATATCCACCGTTACGGTTTGCATACTTAGGTGCAATTTCCTCAAATAATTTATCGGATAAATTGATAGATTTTGTATTTCTCTTTCTACCGGCATTCTCCTGGGGCACCTCAGTAACAGAATAAAGATATTTCATCATTTGCTTTCTTGCATGAAGACGGGAAGCGCTATCCTTCTTAATAGTCTTTTCTACTTCATCATATACGGTAACTTTCTTACCGTCTACTACTTCCTTAACTCTTTTGCCGTCTTTATCCTTACGTGCAACCTTAGCTTTTACTGTAACAGTTTCATAGTTATCTTTTTCTTTTACAGCAAGCGCAATCATGTGTTCAGCAATTTTGCGGATTTCTTTGGCTTTAGCTTCGGTTGTAACGATTTTACCATGATATAATAAATTGGTAACTTGGTTTCTAAGTAAAGCTTTTCTCTGACTTGATGTCCTACCAAGCTTTCTGTAACCTGCCATGTCTTTCCCTCCTTTGAATCATTCTCTTAACTGATTTAGTCCTCGCTCTGTTTTAAGGATAAACCGAGCTCTTTCAGTTTTGACAATACTTCTTCTAATGACTTACGGCCAAGATTTCTTACCTTCATCATATCTTCAGCAGTCTTATTCGTAAGTTCTTCGACAGTATTGATGCCTGCCCTCTTTAAGCAGTTATATGAGCGAACTGATAACTCCAATTCGTCTATACTCATCTCGAGCACTTTTTCTTTTTCATTGTCTTCCTTTTCTACCATGATTTCTGCATTCTTAGCATGCTCAGATAAATCAATAAAGGAATCCAGATGAACGCTTAACACCTTCGCTGCCAGACTAAGGGCTTCATCCGGTGCCAATGTACCGTCTGTATATACATCTAAGGTTAGTTTGTCATAGTCAGTAATCTGCCCTACACGGGTATTCTCGACAAATAGATTGACACGTTCTACCGGTGTATATATAGAATCAATCGGGATTACGCCGATTGGCAGGTCATCTTTCTTGTTTTTATCCGCGCTGACATAACCTCGTCCGTTTGTTATTGTAAGCTCCATATATAATCTACTGTCCGGGCCGCCACATAAGGTAGCTATCACCTGGTCTGGATTAAGTATCTCGATATCCGGGTCAGCCTGTATATCCCCTGCTGTAACTACAACTTCGCCTTCAGCCTCGATATAAGCAACTTTGGGCTCATTGGTATCACTAGTGTTTTTGATTGCCAGCTCTTTGATATTCATAATGATTTCAGTAACATCTTCCTTTACACCAGGAACAACACTGAACTCATGAACTACTCCGTCAATCTTAATTTGGCTTACAGCAGTGCCGGGTAGTGAGGATAGCATAATTCTTCTAAGAGAATTACCTAGGGTTGTACCGTATCCTCTTTCTAACGGTTCTACTACAAAACGGCCAAACTTCTTATCTTCGGAAATTTCTGCAATCTCTATATTGGGTTTTTCAAAATCAAACACAACAGGACCCTCCTTCTGGGTTATTTGAGTTGATCACCAATCTAATTATTGTTATTATTTGGAGTACAACTCGACAATTAACATTTCATCAACCGGGACATCGATTTGGTCTCTTGTAGGAACTTCCTTAACTGTACCGGTTAAATTCTCCTGGTCAGCTTCTAACCAAGCAGGTACAGTTCTTCCGGCAGTCACCTCTAAGATATCTTTATATCTTTGAGTACGTTTGCCTTTTTCTCTAATCTCTATAGTATCTCCGGCCTTTACTGTGTAAGACGGAATATTTACGCACTTACCGTTTACTAAAACATGCTTGTGGCTTACAATCTGTCTTGCCTCAGATCTTGTTCTAGCAAATCCTAAGCGGAAAATTACATTGTCTAATCTTAGCTCTAATAAAGTTAAAAGGTTTTCACCGGCTGTGCCGCCTTTCATCTTCTGAGCTCTGTCAAATAAATTTCTAAAAGGTTTTTCCAGCATGCCATATATAAATTTGGCTTTCTGTTTTTCTCTTAACTGCAGTCCATATTCACTGGTTTTCTTTCCCGCTCTGGAGAAGGACCTATTGGATTTTTTATCAATACCCAGATATGCCGGTTCTATACCTAAGGATCTGCATCTTTTTAATACTGGACCCATATCTCTAGCCATTTTCTCTACCTCCTATCAGACTCTTCTGCGTTTTGGTGGACGACATCCGTTATGTGGAACTGGTGTTACGTCCCTGATACTTGTTACTTCAATTCCGCATGCCTGAATTGCACGGATAGCAGCTTCCCTGCCTGAACCGGGGCCTTTAACCATAACTTCTACGGATTTTAAACCATGAACAAGTGCCGCTTTTGCTGCTGTTTCTGCTGCCATTTGAGCTGCGTAAGGAGTTGATTTTCTTGAACCTCTGAAGCCTAATCCACCGGCACTAGCCCAAGAAAGTGCGTTTCCTTCTGCATCTGTCAGCGTAACTATTGTATTATTAAAAGATGACTGAATGTGTGCCTGTCCACGTTCTACGTTCTTTTTGACACGCCTTTTAGTCCCTTTTTTAGCTGCCGCTATTTTCTTAGCCATTTAAACAAACCCTCCTATTGGATTATCTACCAGATTATTTCTTCTTATTAGCAACTGTTCTCTTAGGACCCTTCCTGGTTCTGGCATTGGTCTTTGTTCTTTGACCTCTTACCGGAAGTCCCTTTCTATGACGGATTCCTCTATAACATCCAATTTCTTGTAATCTCTTAATGTTAAGTGCGATCTCTCTTCTTAAATCACCCTCAACAGTCTGTGTCTCATCGATAACATCACGGATCCTAGCCGCCTCATCATCAGTTAAATCTCTGACGCGGGTGTTAGGGTCAACATTTGCTTCGGCAAGAATACGTCTCGCACTTACTCTTCCTATACCATATATATAGGTAAGACCTACTTCTATGCGCTTATCTCTTGGTAAATCTACACCACTGATACGAGCCATGTGTATAGTACACCTCCAACATAATATTGTTTTATATTTCAATGTTTTTACCGTAACAGATCTTAATCTATTACGTCAGCCGCTTTAAATTGTAACAAACATACAAACCCTATGCTTGCTAAGATTCCATGATGACGGTCATGGTTTATCTTAAGGCAGATATTATCCACCCACAATATCACAATCTCCTCTGCCTAGGGCAGATAGTTGTAACACAAAAAGCAAGAACTATATATTTAAAACAATAGAGGATTTTTACTTCCAATCTACTGTAAATTAGCCTTGTCTTTGTTTGTGTTTAGGGTTTTCACAGATTACTCTGATGCTTCCCTTTCTTCTAATAATTTTGCATTTTTCGCAAATCGGTTTTACTGATGATCTTACTTTCACAGTAATTCACCCCTTTCAAAAAAGTCCGCTTATTATTATATCACCGCAGAAATATAATAGCAAGCAATTTTTTTCTATATATCTACAATATGTTTCTCGACATATTTCATCGAAGTAACTACATATTAAAAGATATCAAAGTCTTATTTATCACGCCATATAATTCTTCCTTTGGTCAAATCATAGGGTGATAATTCTAATGTAACCCTATCACCAGGTACTATTTTTATAAAATTCATGCGCAGTTTGCCACTGATATGAGCCAACACCCTGTGCCCATTCTCCAGTTCAACCTGAAACATCGCATTAGGCAGCTTCTCTACCACAGTACCTTCAATTTCAACTACATCGGATTTTGACATCACTCATCCTCCTTTTCTGAAATTTCAACCTGTAACATCTTGATGGCTCTTTTAATCTCTTCATTTCTTACCGTCTTATTTTTTATTGCTTCGGCAAGATTTTGATCAAAATATTTTAACCTGTTTACATGCTTCAAATTCTTCTTTTTTGGATAATCCAAGGTTCTAATCTTTCCATCCACTAAATATACATATTCATTATGGGAATTAATTATTACATAACATTTTCCGGCGTCTCTGCCCGATTTTGATATGACAAAAGTTCCAACTAAATCCTGCATTTAACAACTCCGGTTTCTTATAATATTGTAAGGATTTTGGGTTCATTATCTGTTATCAGTACGGTGTTTTCATAATGGGCTGAAAGAGACCCATCTTCGGTAACAACAGTCCAATCATTATCCAGCCAGTATACATCACATCGTCCTGCATTTACCATTGGCTCAATAGCCAAGGTCATTCCTGGCGCCAGCTTTGGCCCTCTGTTTCTTTGTTTGAAATTTGGTACCTGCGGTTCCTCATGAAGATTTCTTCCTATTCCATGTCCCACCAAATCTCTTACTACGGAAAATCCAAAGGATTCTACATAAGTTTGGATAGCTTCAGAGATTTCATGTAGATAATTCCCAGCTTTGGCGAATTTAATACCTTCAAAAAAGCTTTGTTTAGTCACTTCAATTAATTTTTTGGCTTCTTCTGATATTTCACCAACCGGAACCGTCCTAGCCGCATCTGAATGATACCCCTCATATATTACCCCGCAGTCAAGGCTTACAATATCCCCTTCCTTAAGGATATGTTTCGTGTCGGGGATTCCATGGACCACCTCGTCATTAATTGAAATACACAAAGAGGCAGGATATCCATTATAATTTAAAAATGAAGGAATGCAACCGAAGCTTTTAATTATCTCATAGCATTTCTTATCTATCTCCAGTGTAGTGATTCCCGGTCTTATTAGTTTCTCCAATTCCTCATGTACTTTTGCAAGAATTCTTCCGGATTCTTCCATTAGTTTTATTTCTTTTTCAGATTTAATGCTTATTGGCATTCAACTCTTCCTTTCAGATTGCACCCATGTTTAATCCTTTAATAAATCCATAATTTCCTTGTATAAAACCTCAATGTCCTTGGTACCATCCATACTGCGCAATAATCCTTTTTGATTATAGTAATCTATAAGCGGTTGTGTCTGTTCGTGATATACCTGTAAGCGTTTTTTTACTGTCTCAGGTTTATCATCATCCCTAAGAACCAGCTTTGTATTACAGTAATCACAGATATCTTCTACCTTAGGTTTTAGGGTTTTTATATGATAGGTTCTACCGCAATTAAGGCATGCCCTTCTTCCGGACATCCTTCTTACGATAAGCTCATCTGATACCTCAATATTAATTACATGGTCTATACTTTCATTTTTATTTTTAAGTTTCTTATCTAAGGCTTCTGCTTGATAGATAGTCCTTGGGAATCCATCCAGCACATAACCGTCTTTACAGTCATTAGCTTTAAAACGATCTATAATAAGATCCATAACTAATTCGTCCGGCACCAAAAGTCCTTGATCTATATATTCCTTGGCTTTTATGCCAAGTTGCGTATTGTTTTTTATATTCTCACGAAATATATCACCGGTAGATATATGGGGTATGCCAAATTCTTGGGCTATCTTTTTAGCTTGTGTGCCTTTACCGGCCCCGGGCGCTCCTAACATTATTATCTTCACACTTGTTCCCCCCGATTTTACTTAGCATTCAGTTTCTCTATCTTTTGTTGGTGATTTTTTATTTACCGTAATGAGACAATCGGGCTGCCCAAATTTAGCCCTATATGATTGTCCCACCACGGATTCTATCTTTTGCAAATTATAATTTAATTAATCATTCAAGAAGCCTTTATAGTGACGTACAAGCATCTGTGATTCAACCTCTTTGATTGTCTCAATGATAACACCAACTATAATGATAATTGATGTACCGCCAAAGCTTACACTGGCACCAAAAACTCCCGAAAAGAATATAGGTATAATTGACACGATTATTAGTCCAATTGCACCGATAAAGATAATATGATTAAGTACTTTGTTTAAATGATCTGAAGTTGGTTTACCGGGACGAATTCCAGGTATAAAACCACCTTGCTTCTTCATATTATTAGCTATCTCAATCGGATTAAATGTAATTGATGTATAGAAATAAGCAAAGAAAATGATTAATCCTATATAAATCAGCAGGCCAATTGAGTATTTAAACTCACCGAAATCAAAGTTTTTAAAGTTAATATTTAACCAGCTACCTTGATCTAATACTTTAAGTACCTTGGGCCAAAAATAGGCCCTTGCCGGATATACTCCAAAGAATGAAGCAATAACTCCGGGGAATGACATTAAAGATCCGGCAAATATAACCGGTATAACTCCTGCTGTATTTACCTTTAAAGGAATATGAGATGTTTGTCCACCCACCATTTTCCTTCCCTGTACTTTTTTCGCATACTGAACGGGAATCTTTCTTTCACCGTTCTGAATTATCAATACAAATACGATAGTAAATAAAATTACTAATAAGGTAATTACTACAGCTAAAATTGCATTACCAATGGGTTTTTGATATACAAACTGGAAAAACAATCTTATAAAATCTGCAGGCATCGTTGATACAATATTAATCAAAAGAATAATAGAAATACCGTTACCGATACCGTTTTGTGTGATTCGTTCTCCAAGCCACATTAGGAAAGTTGAACCTGCCGTAAAGGATGCTACTACAAGCACCACGTTAGTGAAGGTTAATCCATTTTCCAATACACCTGAACTGCCCCCAAAGCCGATTGCCATTGCTAAAGATTCTAGAACCGCAAGACCTACGGCCATGTAACGGGTTAATTCCTCAATCTTTTTCCTTCCGTCTTCTCCCTCTTTCTGCAGCTCCTCAAGTTTAGGTATAGCTATAGTTAATAGCTGTACTATAATGGAGGCAGAAATATATGGAGAAATGCTTAATGCAAATATTGACATCTTGGTAAAAGAACCGCCGGTTAGGTTGTTAAAGAAACCAAGATTAATACTGGAAAACACTTCTTCCACTGCTTCCCTGCTGATAGCAGGGGCAGGAAGCAGAGTTCCTAGCCTTACTATTATTAATGCAAGAAATGTATAAAATAGCTTCGCCCTGATGTCTTTAACTTTTAACGCGTTTCGGAATGTTTTAAACATACTAAATCACCTCAGCATTTCCACCAAGAGCCTGAATTTTTTCTGCTGCACTCGCACTGTATGCATTAACCTTGACATCCAGCTTCTTAGTAAGTTCTCCATTGCCAAGAATCTTAACTCCATCCTTAGGATTTTTAATGATTCCGGCTTCAATTAATGAATCAACTGTTACTGTAGCACCATCATCAAATTTATTTAATACATCTACGTTAATTGCAACTATCTCTTTTGTATTTCTGTTAGTAAAACCACGTTTGGGTATTCTTCTGTAAAGTGGCATCTGTCCACCTTCAAACCCTATCCTTGGAGCTCCGGAACGTGCTTTTTGTCCTTTGTGACCCTTGCCTGCTGTCTTACCATTGCCTGAACCATGTCCACGACCTTTTCTAAAGCGATTCTCTTTAGAACCATATGCAGGCTTTAATTCTGATAGATTCATCTACGTGCACCTCCTTCTTTGGCAAAATTATATTTCTTCAACCTTTACCAGGTGTTTTACTTGATTTATCATTCCCCTAACTGCAGGATTATCCGGCATTTCTACGGTTTTGTTAAGTTTTCTTAAACCGAGAGCCTTAATGGTTGCCCTGTGCTTAGGAATGGCACCGATTGTAGACTTCACTAATGTTATTTTTAATTTGTCTGCCATTTTGACACCTCCATATTAAATTACTTAGGTAGTGCTTTAATTAATAAGCTGTTCTACCGGAACACCACGAAGCTTTGCTACTTCCTCAGGGGTCTTTAAGCGGCTTAGTCCATCAATCGTAGCCAAAACTACATTATGCTTATTGTTAGAACCTAAAGACTTGGTACGGATGTTCTTGTATCCTGCAAGCTCTAGTACGTTACGTACCGGTCCGCCGGCAATAACACCTGTACCCTCGGGAGAACGCTTCAAGAGTACCGAAGCACCACCGAATTTACCCATATAGTCATGGGGTATGCTTCCGTTTTCATCAATAGGTACACGGATTAAGTTCTTTGTTGCAGCTTCTTTACCCTTGCGGATTGCTTCGGGAATTTCTGCCGCTTTACCAAGTCCTGCGCCTACGAGTCCGTTTTTATCACCGACAACAACTAATGCTGTAAAACGCATATTACGTCCGCCTTTAACAACCTTAGTTACACGCTTGATTGATACTACTTTATCTTCAAGTTGACTTGTATCAACAGTTAAACGTTTCATGTGTTTTCCTCCTTACCTAGAATTCAAGACCGGCTTCACGGGCCGCATCTGCCAACGCTTTGATCTTTCCTTGATATATAAAACCGCCTCTATCAAAGACAACAGCCTTAATACCTTTTTCAACTGCTCTTTTAGCAATAACATTTCCTAAATATGCTGCGGCTGCCACATCGTTGGTTTTTTCAAGTTCCGCCTTAACATCTTTTTCTAGGGTAGAAGCTGCAACTAAAGTATGTCCGGCCGTATCATCAATAATCTGTGCATACATGTGATTATTGCTTCTAAACACTGCCAAGCGCGGTCTCTCAGGAGTACCCGTGAAACGGTTACGGATTTTTCTATGCTTTTTTCTTCTTATATCAGTTCTTGATTCTTTTTTAACCATCTTATTTCACTCCTCCTTTACTTCTTACCGGCCTTACCAACTTTGCGTCTGATTACTTCATCAGCATACTTAATTCCCTTGCCCTTATATGGTTCGGGTGGTCTCTTAGCTCTGATTTCAGCGGCGTATTGGCCAACCTTTTCTTTATCTATACCTTTAATAATAATCTTGTTCTGATCTACTGTAGACTCAATACCTTCCGGATCGATCATTACTACCGGATGGGAATAGCCAACGGTTAATGTTAACTCTTTACCAGACTTAGCTGCTCTATAACCAACACCGTTAATCTCAAGAGTCTTTTGATATCCTTCGGTAACACCGATAATCATATTTGCAATTAATGTTCTTGTAAGACCATGAAAGGCTTTCATCTTCTTCAAATCATTAGGTCTATTTACAATTACTTCTGAACCCTCTACCTTGATAGTCATCTCAGAAGGTAATAATCTTTCTAATGTTCCTTTGGGTCCTTTTACGGTCACTTTATTATTTTCTGCTACATCTACAGTTACACCTGCAGGTATAGCGATAGGCATTCTTCCTATACGTGACATGCCCGCACCTCCTATAATATTTGGATCAATTTAATCTAGTGTCTTGTAAACATATAAGGTGCATAGTATGGAAACTTTTAGTTTACCATACAAATGCAAGAACCTCTCCGCCTACATTTTGTTCTCTTGCTTCCCTATCGGTCAGCACACCTTTATTTGTTGAAATAATAGCAATTCCTAAGCCGCCAAGTACCTTTGGAAGCTGGTCTTTACTAGCATAAACACGAAGGCCCGGTTTTGATATTCTCTTAAGTCCGGTTATAATCTTAGTGTTTTTATCTTTACCATATTTTAAAGTGATATGGATTGTTTTAAAATTTCCGACTTCTTCAATTTCGTAATTCTTGATATATCCTTCCCTTAATAGGATATCCGCGATGGCAATTTTCATCTTAGAAGCAGGTACATCAACTGTATCATGTTTTGCAGTATTTGCATTACGAATTCTTGTAAGCATATCTGCAATTGGATCGCTCATTGTCATTTATTTTGCCTCCTTTCCTATCAATTACCAGCTTGCTTTTTTAACGCCTGGTATCTGTCCTTTATATGCTAATTCGCGAAAACATATTCTGCAGATTCCATATTTTCTCAAATATGCATGGGGACGGCCACATATTCTGCAACGGTTATATTCTCTTGTGGAGAATTTTTGTTTACGCTGTTGCTTTACTATCATTGACTTTTTAGCCATGGATTTTTCCTCCTTACTTTCTAAATGGCATTCCAAACCCTGTTAACAGTTCACGAGCCTCTTCATCTGTTTTGGCTGTGGTAACAAAGATAATATCCATACCTCTTACTTTGTCCACCTTATCATAGTCAATTTCAGGGAAGATTAATTGCTCTTTAATACCGAGGGCATAATTTCCTCTGCCGTCAAAAGCATTGGGGTTAACACCTCTAAAGTCACGAACTCTAGGTAGTGCCAGGTTAATCAAACGATCAGCAAAATCATACATTTTTTCGCCACGTAAGGTTACTTTACATCCAATTGACATGCCTTCCCTAAGTTTAAAGTTGGCAACTGATTTCTTAGCCTTAGTAATTACCGGTTTCTGACCTGCGATAATCTCTAAGTCTTTAACTGCGGACTCTAATACTTTGGCATTTTCCTTTGCCTCACCAACACCCATGTTGATGACGATTTTATCAAGCTTCGGCACTTCTAAAGCATTCTTGTATCCGAATTTCTTTATCATGCCAGGAACGATTTCATTATAATAAAAATCTTTTAGTCGAGCCACTTACGAAAACCTCCTCTCTTAATTAGTCAATAACCTCGCCGGTTGATTTAGCAATACGTACTTTCTTAAGGCCATTTTTACCTTCTACGAACTTAAAACCAACTCTGGTTACTTTTCCTTTATGAACATACATAACATTCGAAGCATCAATAGGCGCTTCCTGGCGGACGATACCACCCTTAGGATTTGCCTGGTTGGGCTTGGTGTGCTTGGAGATCATGTTTACACCTTCAACGATAACTTTACCGTTTCTTACTTCAAGTACTTTGCCCTCTTTACCTTTATCTTTACCGGCAATAACTTTAACGTTATCACCCTTCTTTATTTTCGTCGTTGCCACGGTTGACACCTCCTTATAATACTTCTGGTGCTAAAGAAACTATTTTCATGAAATGTTTCTCTCTTAATTCTCTCGCTACCGGTCCAAAGATACGGGTTCCTCTTGGATTATTGTCATCTTTGATAATTACAGCAGCATTTTCATCAAATCTAATATATGATCCGTCTTTGCGGCGTGCGCCCTTGACGGTACGTACCACAACAGCTTTGACAACATCGCCCTTCTTAACAACACCACCAGGTGTTGCATCTTTAACCGAAGCAACAATGATATCGCCAATGTTGGCATATCTTCTGCCTGTTCCGCCTAATACTCTGATACAAAGCAATTCTTTTGCACCGGTGTTATCGGCGACTTTCAGTCTTGATTCAACCTGTATCATGATAATACTCCTTTCAGTTGTAATAAATCCAACCTATATTAAATTATTTTGCCTTTTCGATTATTTCAACAAGTCTCCATCTCTTGTCCTTTGACAAAGGTCTTGTCTCCATAACTTTTACACGGTCACCGATTTTGCATTCATTATTTTCATCATGAGCCTTTAATTTATAGGTTCTTTTTACGATCTTACCATATAACGGATGTTTTACATTATCAACGATTGCAACTACAATGGTCTTATCCATCTTGTCACTGACAACTTTACCGATCCGTACTTTTCTCAAATTCCTTTCCATACGATACTCCTTTCCAGGACTTTCGGCCACCAATTTACTTGGTCAAGAGTCCTAATTATTTGGAAGCCTTCTTCATCTCTGAAATAACAGTCTGAATTCTAGCTATGTTTTTTCTAACTTCCTTGATTCTACTAGTATTATCCAACTGATTGGTTGCATTTTGGAATCTAAGGTTGAAAAGCTCCTTCTTCGCAGCTACTAACTCTTCATTTAAATCTGCAATGGATTTTGTTCTTAAATCTTCTACATACTTTTTAGTTTTCATTGTCTTCACCGCCTTCTAAGTCTGCACGCGATACTATTTTACATTTTACCGGTAATTTATGCATAGCAAGACGTAACGCCTCCCTAGCAGTTTCTTCAGGAATTCCGGCAATTTCAAACATAACGCGTCCCGGTTTAACAACTGCTACCCAATATTCTAATGATCCCTTACCGGAACCCATACGAGTTTCAGCAGGTTTAGATGTTACCGGTTTATCCGGGAATATTTTAATCCATACCTTACCGCCACGCTTTGTAAAACGAGTCATAGCAACACGAGCCGCCTCGATTTGGTTTGATCTAATCCAAGCGGGCTCTAAGGCAACAATACCATAATCACCATGAGCAAGGGTATTACCCCTGGTAGCCTTTCCGGTCATTCTGCCACGGAACTGCTTACGATGTTTAACTCTTTTTGGCATTAACATTATTTATCGCTCCCTTCCTTTTTTGCTCCTTTTTTGGGAAGCACTTCACCATGATAAATCCAAACCTTGACACCAAGCTTACCGAATGTAGTATCAGCTTCTGCAAAACCATAATCTATATCCGCACGGAGTGTCTGTAGAGGAATGGTTCCTTCACTGTAAAATTCTGTACGGGCAATATCTGCACCACCTAAACGTCCACCAACTGAAGCCTTGATACCCTTAGCTCCTGCCTTCATGGTTCTTGCCATTGTGGACTTCATAGCTCTTCTAAAGGAAATACGATTCTCAAGCTGGGATGCAATGTTTTCTGCTACAAGCTGAGCATTTAAATCCGGTCTTTTAACTTCCTTTATTTCTATATTTAATCTCTTGTCCGTAAACTTCTGGATTTCTACTTTTAGCTTATCTATCTCGCTTCCGCCTCTACCGATAACCTTACCCGGCATTGCGGTATAAATAATTAACTTTAAACGATCAGATGCTCTTTCTATTTCAATCTTGGACACACCTGCGTTGTATAATTTCTTCTTGAGATATGTTCTGATTTTATAATCTTCTACCAGATTATCGGCAAAATCAGCTTCAGCATACCATCTAGAATCCCAATCATTAATTATACCGACTCTTAAGCCGTGAGGATTAACCTTTTGTCCCATTATTGCCCTCCTTATCTTTCATTAAGCACAATTGTGATATGGCACATTCTCTTTTCGATACGATAAGCGGTGCCACGTGCTCTTGGTTGAATTCTCTTCATAATTGGACCCTGGTTAGCATAACACTCTTCTATATATAATTTGTCTGGATCCATATTTTTAACCTCAGCATTTGCAATTGCTGACTTTAACAGCTTCTCAATTAAAGTGGAAGCGTATCTTGGACTATATGCTAAAATACCAAGTGCTGTTTTTACATCTTTACCACGAATAGCATCTAATACAAAACAAGCTTTTTGAACAGACACTCTGGCATAGGATAATTTAGCTTTTGCTCTGTTGTCTTTTACTTCGTTTCTTTCTCTTTTAATTTGGGATCTATGTCCTTTTGCCATGGATGAACCTCCTTCCATTAAACCCTATAAATTATTTTCTACCGGCTTTCTTCTCGTCTTTACCATGTCCTCTATAGGTTCTGGTAGCAACAAACTCACCCAGTTTATGTCCAACCATATCTTCAGTTATATATACAGGAACATGTCTTCTTCCATCATGAACCGCAATTGTATGACCAACCATCTGTGGGAAAATGGTAGAACGGCGTGACCAAGTCTTTATAACAGTCTTGTCACCGGATTTATTGAGCTCTTCTACCTTTTTCAGTAAATGATCGTCAGCAAATGGTCCTTTTTTAAGTGAACGAGCCATGTATTCTAACCTCCTTAGAATTAATCACTTCAGTAAATAACTTTACTTACTTATTTATAAGTTCTTCCGTCTCTTCTTCTTACAATCAGCTTATTAGACTTCTTATTAGTCTTTCTGGTCTTAAGACCCAAAGCAGGCTTGCCCCAAGGTGTTGAAGGACCGGGACGACCGATACCTGTTCTACCTTCACCACCGCCGTGAGGATGGTCATTAGGGTTCATAGCTGAACCACGAACTACAGGTCTGCGGCCCATATGACGCTTACGACCGGCCTTACCAACTGTAATAAGTTCATGGTCAATGTTACCTACCTGGCCAATTGTTGCTCTGCAGTTTGCTAAAACCATTCTCATCTCACCGCTGGGAAGACGAAGGGTTGCATATTTGCCTTCCTTAGCCATAAGCTGTGCTGAGTTTCCTGCTGAACGAACTAACTGTCCGCCCTTACCGGGATGTAATTCTATATTATGAACTTCGGTACCAACCGGAATATTAGCTAGAGGTAAGCAGTTACCTACTTTAATCTCTGCATTTTCACCACTCATTAGGGTTGTTCCAACTTTAAGTCCGTAAGGTGCAAGGATATATGCCTTCTCACCATCAGCATAATGAAGCAATGCTATATTAGCTGTTCTGTTAGGATCATACTCTATGGTAGCAACCTTTGCAGGGATACCGTCTTTTCTTCTTTTAAAATCTATAATTCTATATTTTCTTCTAGCTCCACCGCCACGGTGTCTTACAGTGATTTTACCTTGATTATTACGGCCAGCCTTTTTATTTAAAGAAACCACCAGGGACTTCTCAGGCTTAGTAGCTGTAATCTCAGAGAAATCAGAACCGGTCATGTGTCTTCTAGAAGGTGTATATGGGGTAAATGTTTTAATTCCCATAATTTGCACTCCTTTCAAATGATGTACCTGTTATACATCGTTGTTTGTATCATATCCTTATTTATATATATAAGTCAGATCTTATAGTCCGGAGAAAATCTCAATATCTGCGCTGTCTTCTGTTAACTGAACAATTGCCTTCTTGGTTTTTGCGGTTTTACCCACTTGGTAACCTCTTCTACGAGTCTTACCTTCAAGATTCATTGTGTTTACCTTAGCCACCTTAGTGCCGGCAAACATTTTTTCAACAGCTTCTTTTATTTGGTTTTTAGTAGCTTCCGGATGTACTGCAAATGTGTACTTCTTTTCGCTCATAGAGTTCATACTCTTCTCTGTAACGATAGGCTTAAGGATTACATCATAGTATTTTAAATCTGCCATTATGCGTACACCTCCTCAATCTGTGCCACAGCATCCTTAGTTATAACTAGGTTATCATACTTAAGGATATCATAAACACTAATGGAATTAGATAAAACCGTTCTTACATTAGGAAGGTTTCTTGCAGAAAGTTCTACATTTGCATCCTTCTTATCAAGAACAATCAGGGCTTTGTTAACCTTAAGGTTGTTAAGCACCTCTTTCATCTTCTTTGTCTTAATCTCATCAAAGCCAAACTGATCTAATACTAAGAATTTGTCTGCATTCACTCTTGAAGTTAATGCTGATTTGATAGCCAGGGCTTTTTCTTTTCTATTCATCTTAATTGAATAATCTCTTGGCTTTGGAGCAAATACAACTCCGCCACCTTTCCATTGAGGAGCTCTGATTGAACCTTGTCTTGCATGACCGGTTCCTTTCTGTCTCCAAGGCTTTCTACCGCCGCCTCTTACTTCGGCACGGGTCTTAGCGCTTTGTGTTCCTTGACGTTTGTTGGCCAGCTGACTTACAACCGCCATATGAACTAAATGTTCATTTATTTCTACTCCGAAGACTTTATCGTTAAGCTCTAATGTCCCAACTTCCTTGCCTTCGATATTATAAACTTTTACATTTGCCATCTTTACGTTCCTCCTTTCTTAGCTCTAGTTTGCCTTCACAGTTTCTTTAAGGATAACTAAGGATTTCTTCGGTCCGGGAACTGCACCTTTTACAAGAATAAGGTTCTTCTCTGCATCAACTCTAACAACTTCAAGATTCTGCACAGTTACCTTAACGCTACCCATGTGGCCAGGCATCTTCTTGCCTTTAAATACACGACCTGGGCTGGTTGCAGCACTGTTAGAACCTGCATGTCTATGATACTTTGAACCGTGGGCCATAGGTCCTCTGCCTAAGCCATGTCTTTTGATGGCTCCCTGGAAACCTTTACCCTTTGATTTTGCAGTAGCATCTACCCTGTCACCTGCTGCAAAGATATCAGCTTTGATTTCTTGACCAACCTGGTAGTCTGCTGCATTTTCAAACTTGAACTCTTTTAAAAATCTTTTATTTTCTACACCGGCTTTTGCAAAGTGTCCCTTTCTAGGCTTGTTTACCAGATTGTCTCTGATATCGCCATAAGCAACCTGAACTGCATTGTAGCCGTCGTTTTCTACTGTTTTTACTTGAGTAACGTAGACGGGACCTGCTTGCAGAACCGTTACCGGAATCAGCACGCCGTTTTCACCGAAAACTTGAGTCATTCCGACTTTAGTGGTTAAAATAGCTTTCTTCATCTCTTACCTCCTATTTAATCTACAGCGGATTACACATATGTGCAATCATCCTAGATGGTCCATATATATACATATAATAAACCCTAAGGATTTCTTCATATTTATTTTTTCTTACTTTATTATGGACATTCCTTGACGCAACAATTATTTCGTCTTCATTTTGATGTCGATATACACACCGGCAGGCATTTCCAATCTGGATAATGCATCAACTGTCTTTTGAGTAGGTGTAATGATATCAATCAGTCTCTTATGAGTTCTTTGCTCAAACTGCTCTCTGGAATCTTTGTATTTGTGTACCGCCCTAAGAATTGTGATAACTTCCTTTTTTGTGGGCAAGGGAACCGGTCCGCTTACTTTTGATCCTGTCTTCTTTACAGTATCAATAATCTTCCCTGCAGATTGATCAATCAGTTGATGATCATATGCCTTTAATGTGATTCTCATTATTTGACTTGCCATAAAAAAAGCCGCCTCCTTTTCGCACTTAAATTCAGTACGACAAGTGGTGACTGTACACTCATCCGTGCGTATCTTCATTGTCCATACTAAAAATCCGGCTTCCTAAAGGTGAACCTAACAGGGGCTAGGCCGGACCACTCTTGTCAACGAGATCTTAACACGTTTTATCTGCTATTGCAGAAGATTTATTTGTACAGTGACTTGTCGCCAGTTTCATAACTTGACCTTCGCTCCACGTAAAAACCTACTGAAATCCAGTAGCAACCTCACGTTTCAACGCTATCAACGTCACAACAGTGACATTATACACTAGGCCCAAGCCAATTGCAAGCATTTTTTTTATAAATTTATAACTTTTTTTATCATTTATAATGTCTTTTATTTCTATTATTTCTATATTATATATCAAAGTAAATATATTAAACAGGACATAATTGGAAAATTAGTACAATCTTATATTAAAGAATAAAATGTAAATTTAAGCATAGGCTAAATATTTTCTAAAAATTCTAACTATAATTTAACTTGACGATGCAGTCCATTCATAATAAACTTTAAATGTAATCACTTAGAATTTTTTGTTATAAGTGCTTTAAAAATAAATTAACAAGGGAGAGATGAGCATGGGTATTTTAACAAGATTTAAGGACATAATGTCAAGCAATATTAATGCACTCCTTGATAAGGCCGAAAATCCTGAGAAAATGATTGATCAATGTCTAAGGAATTTAAACTCCGACCTTGGTAAAGTAAAATCTGAGACAGCTGCTATTATGGCAGAGGAACAAAGAGCCAAGAGAGCCTTAGATGAATGTAACGGAGAAATTGAAAGAATGCAGCAGTTTGCAATCAAAGCCTTAGAAGCTAATAATGAAGATGATGCTCGCAAATTCCTGGAACAGAAAGCTTCTCTGACAGAAAGACAAAAAGGACTTCAAGAAGCATATGATCTGGCCAGTACCAACGCTACCCATATGAGACAAATGCACGATAAGCTGGTGGCGGATATCGGTGAGTTAGAAGCCAGAAAAGATATGATTAAAGGCAAGCTTGCAGTTGCAAAAACTCAAGAACGGATAAATAAAATGGGAGCCTCCGTTGCCAGTGCCAATAATTCCATAGCAAGCTTCCAAAAATACGAGGATATGGCTGATAAGGCTCTTGATAAGGCCAATGCCATGGCTGAGCTTAACCGCTCATCTGCAAAACAGTCTATTGATGATTTGGCCAAAAAATACACATCCGACGTATCAGTGGATGATGAACTGGCAGCATTAAAAGCTAGTTTAAATAAATAATCCGATTAAAATGTCCGCCTAATAAGAAACTTATCTTTGCTATTAGGGGACATTTTATATTAAGGGGGTAGAAATAAATGGTAACTCATTTTAAGTGCCCAAATTGTGGGGCAGATATGGAATTTGATACAGCCTCTGGAATGCTAAAATGTGATAGTTGCGGACGGGAAGAAAACATAGAAAATATGCCGGTTAACAAGCAGCATCCTAAGGGAGTTAAAGTCACTTATGATATGGACTATGAAGATAAAAAAGCTTATGAAACCGGCTTTGATAATGATTATGCTGATCCCTTATATGATGACGACCAGACTCATCACTCTACATTTTCCGAAAATGAAGTAAATGAATACCACTGTAAAAACTGCGGTGCCGTGCTTATGACTGAGGCTCAGACTACTGCTACCAAGTGCAGCTTCTGTGGTGCCGGTATAGTAATCAGCGATCGCTTATCAGGAATCTATGCCCCGGAGTATGTTATTCCTTTTACCATCAGTAAAGATCAGGCCATTGCTGCATTTAAAAAATGGTGTAAGAAAGGACTTCTAAATCCAAAAGATTTTAAAGTGGCCGATAGAATTAAGGATATTACAGGACTTTATGTACCCTTTTGGTTATATGATCTTAACGGAAAAGGCGAGGCAGAGGCTATCTGTACCAAGGTCCGTACTTATACCAGAGGTGAGTGGAAATATACGGAAACCAAGTACTATAATGTGTATCGTAAGGTGGATTTGAATTATTTAAAAGTCCCCTGTGATGCTTCAAAAAAGATGGACGATACCTTAATGGATAGGATTGAACCTTACTCCTACAATGATCTTAAGAATTTTAAAATGCCCTACTTGGCAGGATATATAGCTGAAAAATACGACTTTGATGATGATGAACTGCTTCCTAGGGTGAAAAATCGTATCCATTCTTATGTGGAAACATATCTGCGTTCTACCATAAGCGGATACTCTACCGTATATTTTACCAGGAAAGATATACATATCCGTAAACAGAAATCTGACTATGCCCTACTTCCTGTATGGATGGTTTGCTACGATTACAGGCAGGCAGAGCATAACTTTATTATGAACGGTCAAACCGGTAAAATTGTAGGAAGACCCCCTATTAGTACTGCCAAAGTGATAGCTTGGTTTCTTGGGGTGTCTGGGGGATCCTTTCTAATATTTCGCCTGCTGACATTATTACTGGGAGGTGGATTGTTATGATTTATAGGAACAGGTTTTTACTTTGCTTAATTTTATCTTTAAGTCTGGTTCATATAATATTCGGAACAAGAACCGCTTATGCCACTTCCAAACGTATTTATGATGAAGCAGGATTACTGACTGGTGAAGAAATAGATGAACTAGAAAGCACCATTAAGCTATATGAAGAAGTATCAGGCATTGAAATATTTATCCTAACCCATAATGATAAAAAATCCACTTATCCGGAAAAATACATTGAGGATTTTGAAGATAGACTTCCTGAAGCTGATCGGGTATATTTTTTATATGATGTCTACCGGGGTGAAATATTTATGGAGGGATATGGACTTGCAGAAACTTATATTCATTCCAAGAGAATAGATAAAATACTAGATAGAATGGTAGATGATTTGAGAAACGGTAATTATTTTACTGCCTTTGAAACCTATATTGTTAAATCGGCGGCTTATATGGATGATGATTCTGAATTAAATTATGATCATAACTACATCTATGATAATCCTCCTCAAGGATTTGACCCTAATAATGAATATAGTTATGATGATTATGATTATGACAGATATTATGGTGAAGAATCAAATGATAATATCCTTCTTAATATTTGGTTTCAGTTATTTGCCTCTTTTGGAATCGGAGGAATAGTAGTCGGCATAATGGCCTATAATTCCGGTGGTAAAATGACAGCAGGAGCAAGAGATTATCTAGATAGAAGTCGCCAAAGTCTTATAGGAAAAAAAGACCATTATGTTAGAACTACTGTATCCAAAAGCAGAATACCCTCCCAAAGTTCCGGTTCGGGAGGAAGCAGCAGCCGTGGTGGCTATAATTCAGGTGGCTTTAGAGGAGGTAGATCAAGTGGCGGACGTTCTCATAGTTCCGGAGGTAGAAAATTATAAATTCTAGTAAGTAGATTTACGGAGGTAGCTAATGTTAGGAAATAAAAGTTGTAAAGCTAGTAACTACCTAAAATTAATAATACTGATAAGTATATTTGTAATTACAACTGTAGTGGCAGTATCATGTGATAAAAAGGGCAGACCCACCGGCAAAGAAGAACCGGACGTAACTAAAGAGCCTGAATCTGATGATTTGGTCCCATCGGGTAACTTAGATCCATCTGAAGATGCTTTTGAGTCTCTTGACCCTAATCAGCCTATCTTTGGATCACTGGTATTGGTTAGGGATAACCAGCTTTTTTATAAAAAAGGTAGCTCCAAAAATTACTCTATTGTTTCAAAGAATCTAACAACACAAGAGGAAAATGAGATTGTAACAGTGGAGCTTCCTTATAGTGATGTGGGAAATTTTTGCTTAAAAGGTGATTATATCTACTATGATCGTGATGATCGCCTCCATAAGGTTTCCTTGGATGGAAGCAATGATACAAAACTTTATAAAAGAAAAGCCGATTTATTAGGGTTTTATGGGGATGATGTAATTGTTTTTGACAAAAGCTCATACTCCCTTATCCGTATTAATAATGACGGGGAATATAAAACCCTCCTTAAAAAAGGCTACTTTTATATGGAAGCCACAGTAATGGCCGAAGGTATATATTATATCCTTCCTAGTTCAGAAAAGAAAGATGAGCCTTCAGTTCAACTTTATTATATGGACTTTGAAGGTAATAATAAAACCCTGCTTCTTGAAGATAGAGAAGTTTTTCATTTAAAATCTAATAATAATGAAGCATTCTTTATAGCTAGAGATTCTCATAAGTTTAAGATATATAAAGTTAAAGATAAAAAGCTAGATATAATTTATAATATTAACCGAGAAGATCTAGAGGCACTAGGCTATAGATGGGATTTTCTCCTTCCCACCGGAGTATACTTACTTGGGGTAACTTCTACCCATGTCTATTACGGTGTTGAATTTGATGCTGACGGTAAGGAAGCCTTACATGTATATTCAGTAAAAACAGACGGAAGCGGCCATGAATTATTTTATATACCTTCTGATATGGAAGAACTAAATCCCGCAGCTTACTTTAGTAGGGGCAGCATAGACAATGGTTATCTTAAAATTCTTTTTGACTGTGATACCAATCCACCGGAGACCTTGTATATAAACCTTCAAGACAAATCCTTTATGCTATTTGACGGTGCCTATCACCTGGCTATGGATGTGGAAGGAGATTATGTATATTACTTAAAGTCTTCGGAATATGACTCCGGTGAATTGACCCCGGAGATAGAATACAAATACCAAGAAAGTAAGATATCAGATTTATTAAACGAAAGGATAAGTAAGTAAAAGAACACTATTTTAAAAGAAATCTAAAAGTTAATTATTTATAAATATTTACGGGAGGTAGAAAATGGGCTTTTTCTCAAGACAATTTGCAAATGTAGTAGAATGGAAAGAATTTCGCGATGATATGATATTCTACAAATGGAGTAATAACGAGATAAAAAAAGGTAGCCGTCTCATTATCCGTCCTGGTCAAGATGCTATCTTTATGTTTAACGGAAAAATTGAAGGTATTTTCAAGGATGAAGGAGACTATGATATAGAATCTCAGATTATTCCTTTCCTATCCACCCTTAAAGGTTTTAAGTTTGGCTTCAACAGCGGCATGAGGGCTGAAGTTCTATTTGTTAATACTAAAGAGTTTATTACAAAATGGGGCACACAAAATGCCATAAATATTCCGGCTCCCTCTTTACCAGGGGGTATGCCCATAAGAGCCAACGGAACTGTTTCCTTTAAAGTATCAGACTATGTAAAGCTTATTGATAAAATAGCCGGGGTTAGGGATAGCTATTTTGTAGAAGATGTAAGGCTTCGTATCAGATCAGTCCTAGACCAGCTTTTGATGAAATGGATCAGTAAAGAAGGCAAAGATATGTTTAATCTCCAAGCCAATGCCTTTGATATTGCTGCAGGAATTAAAACCGACCTTGATATGCAGTTATTTGACAGCGGTCTTGCGGTAACCGGATTTAATATTATGAGCTTTACCTACCCTGAAGAAATTCAGAATATGATTAACAAAAATGCTTCCCATAGCATGGTAGGGGACTTATCTCGCTACCAACAGATATCAATGACTGATGGTATTGCCTCCGGTAAAGTTAAAGGTGGAGGTACAGCCGCAGATATGGCAGGCATGATGATGGGAATGAATGTGGCTAATCAGATGATGCAAAATATAAACCAGCAAGCAACTAATAATCAAAATTCAACTAATCCAGCAGAGGGAACAAAGCCTAACTTCTGCCCCAACTGCGGTCATAAAAGCAGTGGTGCTAACTTCTGCCCCAACTGTGGCCAAAAGCTAGTCTAGAATTTAAATAGAGCATTTCATCAGGGAGTAGATGCACTCGGATTTGAACTTATTCCTGTTAAGTAGACAAATAAAAACTATCTTTATCGCCAACCGAAATTATTGTACGGTTGGCGATATATTTATATAGCTATAATTTGGAAATAAGGCCTGTGATAAAAGCCTCATACAATTGATGTGCCCCTTTTGTATCCATTTATAGTATTTAAACTCTGTTGTGTCAGTTGTCACTTTCTGGTGTGGTATATGCGTATTGAAGCGCTGTGAATTCTGTTAGGAGCAACCGTTCCAACCTTCCCTTTGTATGAACTATATTTTCTGCTTTGTAATCCAAGTTTTTGCATTATTCTTTGAACTTTCTTTTTGTTAATAATATATCCCTGATTACGTAGTTCACCAAACATTCGACGATATCCATAATCCTTATTAAGCTCTTGGATTTCACGTATCTTCTCTTCAAGTTTCTTGTCAGGATTCTCTCTGTTAAATCTCTTTTGCCAGTACATATAAGTCGCTTTGGACATACCTGTATACGAGAGAAGGTCTTTTAGCTTGAACTGTCTTCGGAGACTGCTGATGATTCGTGCCGTCCTCTCATTTTTACTTCGTCATCTAAACGCAATCTCCTCCGTTCTTTTAAAAAAGCATTCTCGATTCTTAACTTAAGAAGTTCGTTCTCTAATTCTTTTACATGTTCAGCACTTGTATTAACAGCATTTTTTTCAAATGGCTGAGTCACAGCTCTTATCCAATGTTTTCTTACGACCTTTCTTGCGTACCCTCAAAGCTTCAGGTCCTGCAATTCGAAAGTCGTTTACCCACTTAGCAATTAACGCAGGGTTATTAATACCTTGTTGAAGTGATAATTCCTGATATGAAAGTTCATTTGATAGATATAGTTCTACTACAGAAATCTTATATTCAACAGAATAATTTTTATATCTTCTAGATCTACGTAATCCCTCATCACCCATTTTTTGATATGAATTTACCCATTTAGATACTTGCTTATTATCTGGTATACCGTAATCCTTTGCCAAAGAATAGGTACTACCTTTACTTGATAAATACGCTACAACAACCTCTTTTTTGAATTCAAAGCTATATTTAGCCATAAAAATACCGACCTCCAATCGTTTGATTTTTAAGTCTAACTTTTGGGAGTCGGTACAAATTGAAAGGTTTTTAATATCGTGAGTTCTATAAATAATATTTGCTTTTTCATAAATATGATATGCTCCACCTAAGTCACAAATTTTTCTATTTCATTTGCCTTGCTTATAAAATGTAATATATTTCCTTATCCTGGTTGATTGTTCCATTAGCTTTTATTATAATATAATTATAACTGCTATGTTCGTTGTAGCGTTTATGTTGCTAACGCAACTATTATCAGCTTCAGTATTTGCAGCAATAGAAGGCGAGACTATTGGTGGCAAGACTGGAAATCTAAAAATATTTTATGATTTATCAATAGCAAAAACTTCTGCTTATGCTTCAACTACAGCAAAACTTTATGATCCAAATCCTAATTTATCCACATACGTTTAAGCTAAATATTATGATGCAGCCAGTGCTTCTTATCGTATACATACAGCTTCTGGTACAACATCAGCTACTAGCTATCCCCCTAGCGATGTAATATCGGCAAAATCAATACATACAGCTAATTCTAAAGATTGGGGATATTTTAGAGCAACCCTTATACGCCCTTAGATAACAATATAAGTTGTACTGTAAGACAATATTTACTTAAATTCTAGACAAATTAATCATCACTTGATAGTACTTTTTATAATATCATAAAATTTAGTAAGCAAACTAATAAATCAATATTCTTGAGTAAATATATTAATAAATATACACTGCTACCTAATTTTAAATTTTACAAATATTAATTCTTTCTGAATATTTATTCAAATTATTTAACAAAATTCTTCTATAACCATGTATATTCCTTTTTGTGGTAATATACCTATAATCTTAGGTAATCTAATTCTTTTGGTTGATTATGATAATCCGTGCCAATCACGTACAAAATATTCAAGAAATGTATATACGTTCAGTCTATTTACTATCATGTTCCTTACAAGCATTTCCATACTAATTAGTTATAAATCCATCACATACTGATTGTAATATTGAGTACCTATAAAAATCTCATTCAGATAAAAATTTGTAAGAACCAAATCCATCTAGATATTCCTGCTACTCTTCCACAAGTAATTTTGAAGTATGTGGTGATTTTGTCAAATAATAATTTTCATAAATAAACTTTAGTTATTTACCTTGTCTACATATAGAGAACCATATCATTGTAGATCGCTTACTAAGTGGCATAATAATACCATATTATGGTTGAATTTAACAAATGCTTTGCTATAATATAATGGTAAATTATTGTTAGGTAATACTAATATGCCCTTAAATATATAATGACACAATTTGTACTGTTATATATTTATGCTTAAATAATACATAACCAATAATCGCTTGTTAACTTTTACAACTTCATAAGTTATTTAGTAACATCGGAACGGAGGTAATCGATGAAAAAAAACACTATACTTTATTTATTTTCTACAATCTTTATATTTTTTTTGACGGCATGTAGCGATAAAAGTAATTGGAAAGATGATTTTAGACTTGAGGCAGATGACAAGGAAAATATTTCATCTGAAGATAATCTTTTATTAAACAATTCAGAAACTTCAGATGTATATAAACCCACTTGGATTGACATAGCCCCGGAGGATATGCCTTACCAATATGCAAATATGTTTAAAAGTGTGTCCGGTGCATTTGTTATAGACCTTACTGAAAAAATTTTGTTTGAAGCTACATATCAGGGAAAGCCGACACTTATGGAATATAAAAAAGATTTCGGACACATTGAAACATTTTGTAAGCTTGCCACCTGTTCGCACAATACTGATGAATGTGTAGCGGGAAATGTATACCAATTAGATTATCGAAACCAAATACTATGTGCAGGGCGTACTCAAAAAGATGCTGATATATGGATATCGCAGTTAAAAAATGGACGCTTTGAATTTGTAGCCGGTCCCGTAAATAGCTTTGTTCAAGGTGATGACGGATATTACTGCACAACCAAAGATGCTTCCTTGGTTCGTTTTAAGTTTGGCTCAGACAAGCCACAGTTACTGGTGGAGAAATTTCAATATATTAAACCTGTAATATTAGGTAACTATCTATATGCTGCAAATGAAGTAGAAGTTGTAAGAGTAGATTTAAGAGGA
>Ga0209537_1001127_pt1 | contig 30894 bp, 26 predicted proteins | sample BioPla4DNA1_FD_187698 | JGI IMG/M metagenome (GOLD analysis project Ga0209537, IMG submission 187698) | Biogas fermentation microbial communities from Germany - Plant 4 DNA1 (SPAdes) (version 2) | ecosystem: Engineered > Bioreactor > Anaerobic > Digestate | place: Bielefeld, North...
TTGGAATTATATTAAGCCCCGAAAAAATTGTCAAACAAAAATTCAAAAATCTATTGACATATATGCTTGTCTATGTCTATACTGTACATAGACGGTATATACAGCAATAACACCATATACACTAAAGGCGAAAGAATAATAAGGTCTTAATTGAAAGGGTTATTTTGGAAGGTATTATGATCTATAGTGTTAGGAGGTAAAAAAATGCTTGGAATAATTAAGAGGGATATTTCATTAATGTTTTCCAGCAGGCAGATGATACTATTTATGGTCTTATATGTACCCTTTTTATTGTTAATGTTTGGTTCTTCTGCTTCTGAACAATTATATTTGATGATAATAGTACTCTATACCTATATGATGTCCTTAATGTCCTTTTCCTTCGATATAGCCGGTAAATCAAGATACATTATAAATTCCCTTCCTATTAGGAGGAATAATATTGTAATCTATAAATATTTATCAGTCTTTGTTTATTTTGCTATTACAGTTGCCTTTGCTGGGGTTTATTTGTGGATAATTAATATTTTAAATTTAGCAAATGTGGATTATTTCAATTTGAATGGTATTATAATTGGAATTCCCACAGTAATGATTTCAACTTCCATAGTTTTTCCTGCATACTTCAGATTTGAAGCAAGAATAGCTCAAATAATCCATTTCATAGTATTCCTAACATCCTTTACAATATTTGGCAATGTAGCTTTTGTAGGAGATAAGGGGATATTAAAGTATTTAAGTTATATAAAATTGGAGCATGTAATAGTAGTAGCATTGGTGCTTTATATTCTATCTTTAGTACTATCTGTAGTGCTATACAAAAATAGGGATTTATAGGGGTGGATATTATGATTAGTTTGATAAAGAAAGATTTTAAACTCTCATTTAAAATAAATTTATTTGTTATAATCTATGCCCTCTTCATTTCAGCAGTAGGTGTATACCTTAATGAACCACTGGTATCAAATCTTTTATATGCAGTAAGCATAGTAGTTCTGACCTTTGCTACAGTCATATTTACTAATGGATATGATGACAAGAACAAAAGTGAAATAATTTTAAACAGCCTGCCACTTGATAGAAGAAATATTGTAAGAAGCAAATATATAATACTCATATTTTACACATTAATGTACGGTTTGGTAACCATATTGTTTACAAAAGTATTGATAAGATTAAATGTGGTAGATGGTGGAGGAAGTGTGAGTTTGCAAAGTATTATTGCTGCAGTGAATATAGTTTTACTATTCTATACCATATATTATCCCTTTTATTTTAAACTTGGGGAAGGATTAAGAAGCTTTAATGCAATATTGTGGGTATTTGTAATGCTGGGACCAACAATGCTTGGAAGAGGAATGGCTGCCTTATATAAGAGGGGGCTACTGGATAGGTTGATGAATGTGGATTTAGATAAAATAAATTTTTATCTATTGGGAATAGTACTCGTACTTTACTATATATCATTGCAGATTTCTAAAAGAATATATGGGAAAAGAGAATTTTAAAAATTGTCAAACAAAGATCCAAAAATATATTGACATGTAGGCTGTATATATGTATATAATGAATATAAACAGTATATACAGCAATAACACCATATACACTGAATATTAAGTATGATAAGGTAATAGGAGGATTTTTATGAGGATAATCATATCTAACTCCTCAAATGAGCCCATATACGAGCAGATTTCCAAACAGATAAAGGCACAAATTTTAAAAGGAGAGCTGAAGGAAGGAGATTTGCTTCCTTCCATAAGAGGCTTGGCCAGAGACCTTCAAATATCTGTTATTACTACAAAAAGGGCCTATGAGGAATTGGAAAAGGAAGGATTTATTGAAACGGTACAAGGAAAAGGCTCCTATGTAGCAGGGCAGAACAAGGAGCTAATGAGGGAGAAAAAGCTGAATATAATTGAAGAAAAACTATCCAGGATCGTAGAAGAGAGTAAGGCTTTAGGCATAGGATTTGATGAAATATTGGAAATGTTAAAGATTTTATATGAGGAGGTTTAAATATGGATTATATCTTGGAGGTCAATAATTTAAGGAAGGAATTTAAAAACTTCACCCTAGATAATATAAGCTTCAAATTGGAGCCAGGTTATATTATGGGCTTTATTGGACCAAATGGTGCAGGGAAAAGTACTACCATCAAGCTTATAATGAACCTTTTGAAAAAGGATGGAGGAGAGGTAAGGATATTTGGCAAGGATCATGAAAAATATGAGAAGGAAGTTAAAAATAGAATTGGATTTGTATATGATGAAAATTACTATTATGAGGATTTATCCATTAGAGCTATGAAGAGTATAGTGGCTTCTTTCTATTCTGATTGGGATGATGATAAGTTCAACCAATATCTAAGAGATTTTGACCTGAATCCAAAGGCCAAGATTAAGACCTTGTCAAAGGGAATGAAGATGAAGTTTTCTTTGGCTGTTGCTCTATCCCACAATGCTGACCTGATAATTATGGATGAACCAACATCTGGACTGGATCCAGTATTTAGGAGGGAGGTACTGGATATTTTATACAATGTTATTGAAGACGAAAGAAAAAGCATATTCTTTTCCACCCATATAACTACAGACCTAGAGAAGATTGCAGACTATATTACCTTTATAAATAAGGGAAAGATAGTTTTTTCCAAACCAAAGGATGAAGTACTGGAAAGCTATGCCATAGTAAGGGGAGGCCTTGACATACTAAATGATAGTACAAGAAAGGAATTCATTGGCATTAGGGAAACTAAGGTAGGCTTTGAAGCCTTAACAGATAATATAGAAAAAACAAGAAAGACATTTGGGGATAAGGTCTTAATTGAAAGGGCTAATTTAGAAGATATTATGGTCTATAGTGTTAGGGGGTAAAAAATGATTGGAATAATTAAAAGAGATATTTTATTGATCTTATCCAGCAAACAGACAATATTGCTTATGTTATTCTATATACCATTTTTGATGATCCTTGCAGAATCCTTTCATCCTGAAAGCTTTTACTTTGTCATAATAGTACTTTACACCTTTTTGATGTCTATGAGTTCCTTTACCTATGATATAAGTGGCAAATCAAAATATATTATGAATTCCCTTCCTATTAATAGAAAGGAGCTTGTAGTATATAAATACTTGTCCATATTTGTATATTTGGGAATGACAATTGTTTTTGCCGGGGTTTATTTGTGGATAATTCATATTTTAGGCCTGGCAAATGTGGATTATTTTAGTTTAAGGGTTATAAAAAATACCATCCCCATAGTAATGATGTATAGTGCAGTAGTTTTTCCTGTCTATATTAGATTTGAACCTAGGATAGGACAGATATTGAGCTTGTTTGTTTTCATATTATTTTTTACTACTATTGGCAATCTTTCATACACAAGGGATAAAGCAATATTGAAGTTTCTAAGTCTTATGAAGTGGGAATATTATATGGCCATAGCCCTATTATTGTACCTTCTATCCTTGTTGCTATCTATAAGTCTATATAAGGAAAAGGATATATAGATGTAAGCTAATGATCAATCTTGAAAAAACCTTATATTAGCAATTAATTAATATATTTGCCCTAAAATAAGACAGGAGGCGGTTTTCTACATTGTATTTACTCAAAATATGACAAAGAACCGTCCCCTGTCTTATTATGACAATGATTTGAAACTAGCCTTTGTTATAGTAGTCTTTCATTATATCTTGTGGCACTAAGCTTCCGCCTGTAGCCCAGCACATATGGGTAATATTGTCCTTTTTATCTGACAGATTATGTTTCTTTAAGTATTCTTCTCCTTTTTCACCGGACAATAGTATGGGGCCTAAAAATCCTGCCAGGGCTGAAGGTTCAAGATATATATCTTCTTCATCAGCAAGATCCCTTAGGAATTTATAGAGTCTTCCATCATCTATGGTAAATTCCCCGCTTAATAAATGTTCCATTATTTTTCCTACAAAGGAAGATGGACGGCCTACAGCTAGCCCGTCTGCGTCAGTTTTGTTGTCAATTCCAACATCCTGCACAGCTATTTTATCATGTAATCCTGTGATAAGGCCTAGCAGCATGGCAGGAGAATGGGTAGGCTCAGCAAAGAAGCAGTGAACACTGTCTCCATATACCAGTTTAAGCCCAAAGGCAACACCTCCAGGACCTCCACCTACACCACAGGGCAGATATACAAATAAGGGATGGTCCCTGTCTACCTTTATTCCCATATCCTTTAACTGTTCTTTAACCCTCAATCCTGCCACTGCGTATCCAAGGAACAGGTCCTTGGAGTTTTCATCGTCAACAAAATAGCTCTTTGGATCTTCCATAGAAAGTCTTCTTCCTTCTTCCACTGCCTTGGAGTAATCTGAAGAGTACTCCATTACTTCCACGCCCTTGCTTCTCAAAAGTTCCTTTTTCCACTCCTTAGCATCACTGGACATATGAACCTTTACCCTAAATCCTATTTTTGCACTCATAATACCTATACTCAATCCTAAATTTCCTGTGCTTCCGACCTGTACTGTATACTGGGAAAAGAATTTTCTAAATTCATCGCTATCCAGCTTTGAATAATCATCATCCATGGATAGGAGGCCTGCTTCAATAGCTAAAGTTTCAGCATGTTTCAATACCTCATATATCCCACCCCTTGCCTTAATGGAGCCGGCAATGGGAAGGGAATCGTCCCTTTTTATAAGTAGCCTTCCATATATGGGGTTGTCAAAATCCCTTTCCATCTTTTTTTTCATATTGTCAACAACGGATATGAAGGATTCTATGGTTCCATCCCTGGTTTCTGGAAAGACCTTTTTCAAGTAGGGTTTAAACCGGTTTAACCTTTCTTCCGCATCCAATACATCTTCGAGGGAAAGGGGCAACTTGTCTTTGATGCTATCAAAACTAGACAAGTTAGGATTTATCCAAAAGACTTCCTTCAAGGTCCTTATGTCCTCAAAAAGAGGCTGATTTTCCTTTGATATATTAAGCTTATCCATACCAAATCCCCCCTATATTATTATAAATTAAGTATATAACAAAAATGTTAAAATAGATACAGTTAGTGCTTTTGTATTAATAAAAAATACAAGGAGATTAGATTTGTAGTCTATGGAGAGATTTGTCCGGGAATTGAAAAAGAAAAGCTTGGTTAAGTTATTATTAATACCTGTAAACTTAATTAAGATAAAATAAAAGAGGCCAGAAAGCCCCTGTGAATTAAATAAAAAGCTGTATGTCTGACTCTATGGCATCCTTTAAGTAATCTTGTGCTGTTACTATTTCCACCTGCTCTAATAATTCATCCTCACTAAAGCCCATTATTTCACAGGATAGTTTACAGGCCATCATTTTTATACCCTTGTTAAGGGCACCCTTTAGAAAATCTGTCAGTGTAGGGGCATGGTTTTCCTCCATCATCTCCAAAAGCATTTTCTTTCCCAATCCGGCCAGATTCATTTTGGAAAGGGGAAGATCTTCAATATTTTTAGGTGTCATATTTGCAAATAATTTTTCATAGGTTGATTTGTTTTCTTCCCTTGCACCATTTGGCTTTCTTATAAGCAAAAGCCCCCAAAAGGCAAAAAATATGCTAACCTCCATATCCATTTCCTTTGCTGAATTTGCCAAAATTAATCCAGCTAAAGCTTTGTCATAGTCTCCACTAAACATAAGTATATTCATTTTTTTATCCATAAAAAAAAGCCTCCTTTTCATTAGTTTAAGTAGAAAGAAGGCTTTTATACTTATAATTATAGTAATCTATATTGTTTCCAATTTGTTTTAATAGTTCTATCAAAACATTTATTTCATCAAAACTATTATACATTCCATAGCTTATCCTTACTGTTCCGGGTCTTGGAATATCCCTATTCCTTTTATATTTATCCATTTCCTCCACATTTATTTTAAGTAGCTTTTGAATGTAGGGCTGGGCACAGAAACAGCCACTTCTTATACCAATGCCTCCTTCCATGGACAGGGCTGCTGCCACTAAGCCATGATGAAGCCCTCTGATATTGAAGGATATAATGGAAACCTTATTTTTTATATCTTCATCATCGTATACAACTATATTGGGCACTTCCTTTAATCTTTCCAGGGTGTATTTTGTAAGCTTTCTTTCATAATTGGATATAGGTTCCATGCCTAACTTTTTTAACACCCTTATACTTTCCACCAGGGCTACTACACCAAATAGATTTGGGGTGCCTGCCTCTTCCTTTTCAGGAGGAGGTGCCCATGTAACTTCCCTGGGAGTAACTACATCTACAGTTCCTCCACCTACAAATTCAGAAAATCCCTTCTCAAAAGTACTCCTTGGACCAATGAGGACTCCTATGCCAAAGGGGGCATACATTTTATGGGCAGAAAAGGCTATATAGTCAATATGCTCTGGATGATCTACAGCTTTTAAGTTTACTGGATGGTGGGGGACTAGCTGGGCTCCGTCTACCATTATCTTGCTACCATATTTGTGACAGATTTTTGCAATCTTATGTATGGGATTTATATAGCCTGTTACATTGGAAGCCCCTGTCACAGTCACAAGCTTTACCCTGCCCCTGTATTTTTTCAAAAGATATTCAAGATGGTCAAGGGACAATCTTCCTCTTTCATCTACTTCTATATAATCTAGTCTGTACTTATATCTCCATGGCAGGTCGTTGGAGTGGTGTTCCATATAGGTAGACAGTACAATACCATCCCCTATTTCATCCTTCAGCCTGTAAGATAGTTTATTTATGGCTTCTGTTGTGTTTTTAACAAAAATGGCTGTATAGTGTTTTTTATCTGCTCCTAGAAAGTCTAATACTATATCTCTTGAATTATCATAGGCTAAAGAAGATATAATAGATTTATAGCCGGTACCTCTGTGAACAGATGAGTAAAAATGGGAAAAGCTGTTGATTCTTTTCATTACAGCTTTAAGAGGAGGGGTAGTAGCTGCATTATCAAAATTAATATAAGTGACCCTCCTGCCACCTTCTATGGGTACTAGGGTATCCAGACCATGAACATATTTTTTATACATAACATCACCTGATATTCAATGATAATATCATTATATTTAGCAGCCATAAAATGGTTACAGTTTGTTGTTAATAAATAAAAATATTGATAAAATATATATGGTTATTTTCAACATGGAAAAAAAGTAGGTGAATAGGTGAAAAAATATAGAAATTTACTGATTTCTTCCATAATAGTAGGTCTTGCTTCCCTCCTATATATTGACTTTTATATAGGAAACATAAAATTTTCCTTTGCAGCTGTTGTATTTCCACTTTCCCTCTATATACATGATGATTTAAACCCTGTATTATTTGGCTTTACATCAGGAATATCACTGTTTATATCCAGGCTTATGTTTTATGGAGCCCTACAGGGTCTGTTAGGAAGGCAGTTTTATTATACAGCACCGGAAATTATTTTTTATATAGTATATGGGCTGGTCTTCTATGCAGTTAAAAGGAGGAAGATTGCCAAGAAATATCACAATATATTTTTTATTTGTGCAATAGGGGATTTTACATCCAATATGGTGGAAACCTATTTAAGAATTGGCGGCATAATGTTTTTACAAAGTTCATTGGCCATGAAAGGGTTTTTATTGGTAGCAGCTATAAGGGCGGCAGCAGTTGTTATTATGGTAATAGTATACAATTACTACAAATTATTTTTAACCAAGGAGGAGCATGAAGAAAGATATAGAAATTTGCTGCAAATTATATCCCAGTTAAAAACAGAAGTATATTGGATGGAAAAGAATATGGATCACATTGAAAGAGTAATGGCTAATGCCTATGAACTGTTTTCAGAAATGAATGAAAAGGGGGGCTATGCTGATTGGACCAATAAGGCCCTGGAAATAGCCAAGGATATTCATGAAATTAAGAAGGAATATAAGCTGGTTGTAAAGGGTATAGAAGAAGTCATGGCCAATAGATTGGATAACAGGGGCATGTATTTTAAGGAATTAATATCTATACTAAAGGATACTATGGAAGTAGAGGTTAGAAACCAAAATAAAGATATTGGAATTACTTATAATATACATGAAGACTTTTACACAGAAAAACACTATTTTTTAATGTCCATATTTAGAAATTTAATTATAAATGCTATAGATTCCATAGAAAATAGGGGACATATTATATTTTCACACATAAAAGAAGGCAGCAACCACAAGTTTATAGTTGAGGACAATGGCTCAGGTATAAAGGAAGAAGATCTGCCTTATATATTTTCACCCGGATATTCAAGCAAAATAAATTATAGTACGGGAGAAATAAACAGAGGATTAGGGCTGCCATTGGTGGAAAATATTATCAGGAACAATTTAAAGGGCAGCATTAGGGTAGAATCAGAATACGGTATTGGAACTAAGTTTATAATTACAATTCCTAAAGATGAACTGGAGAGTGAACATTAATGAGATTTTTCATACTTGATGATGATATTAATGTTATTCAGATATTAAAGAGAATAATTGAAGACAAGGAACTAGGGAATATAGTAGGAGAAGAAACAGATGGGATTAAGGGATTAGAAAAGATTAGGACTACTATGCCAGATATAGTTTTAATTGATTTGTTAATGCCTGGAATGGATGGACTGAATATAGTAAAAAAATTAAAGGAAGAATATGATAGTATTGAGTTCATAATGATATCCCAGGTTTCTTCAAAAGCTATGGTGGAAAAGGCCTATAAGTATGGGGTAGAATATTTTATATATAAGCCTATTAATGCAGTGGAAGTTGAAACTATAATAAGAAAGGTCATGGAAAGGATACAGATAAATAGGACTATTTCCAGTATGCAGGGAATACTGGGCAGAAAGAGACCTGCAAAAGTGGTAGAGACAGAAGAGCCTTATGAGAATCGTATAAACGGCATATTGACAGAGCTGGGAATTATTGGAGAAAAAGGAAGCCAGGATATAATAACCATAGTAAAATATGTAATTAAAAACAGGATTAATCTAAATCAAATTACCATAAAGGAGCTATTAAGTAAATTTACAGACAATCCAAAATCCATGGAACAAAGGATAAGAAGGGCTATTAATATGGCCTTAACCAATATTGCAAATTTAGGAATAGAAGATTATTTGAACTATACCTTCACTGAATATTCAAATACCCTGTTTAATTTTGAACAGGTAAGGACAGAGATGGAGTTTATACGTGGCAATATGGATAGGGGAGGCTCTACCAACATAAAAAAGTTTTTAATAGGCCTTATATATCATATAGAAAATACAAAAAATTAAAATATTATAGAAAAATATTTGTCACTTTTTTATGCATTTTGTAGTTTAGTGAAGTCCATATTATATACTCCCTAAAAAGGCTAGCCTTTTTAGGAGGTATATTGATATGGATTTTTTTAATGACATAGTTACAAAAGCTGCATCCATTGTTTGGGGACCTGTAACTATAGTATTGTTATTAGGGACAGGTATTTTTTTAAGTTTTGGAACCATATTTGTTCAGTTTAGGAAAATGAAAGAGGCTATTCTTTCATTATTTTCCAAAGCAAGTGAAGGAGAAGGTGACATCACCCCCTTCCAGGCCTTGATGACATCCTTAGCAGCAACAATTGGAATAGGCAATATTGTAGGAGTTGCATCAGCTATAGCTCTTGGAGGACCAGGTTCAGTATTTTGGATGTGGGTAAGTGGTATATTTGGTGGTGCCACAAAGTTTGCAGAGGTAGTGTTGGCAATGAGGTTTAGAGTTACCAATGAAGATGGGGAAAAATCTGGTGGCCCCATGTACTATATAACCAATGGTATGAAGGAAGTATATGGAAAGAATTTTAAATGGTTAGGTTGGTTATTTGCTTTCTTTGCCATAATTGCATCCCTGGGTACAGGAAATATGACCCAGTCAAATTCTGTTGCAGAATCCATGTACATTAGCTTCAATGTAAATCCGATAGTTACCGGTTTAGTAGTGGCAGTATTGACAGGATTAGTTATTATTGGTGGAGTAAAGAGTATAGGAAAGATCACTGAGAAACTTGTACCTTTTATGGCCATTGTTTACTTGGGCGGATGTATTATTGCGGTGTTATTCAATGCAAAAGCTTTACCAGAAGTTTTTGGAATGATTTTTTCAAATGCCTTTACTGCAAAAGCAGTAGGCGGAGGCCTTTTGGGAACGGTTATAAGACTGGGAATATCAAGGGGAATGTTTTCAAATGAGGCAGGTTTAGGTAGTGCCCCAATAGCCCATGCTGCATCCAAAAATGATGATGCAGTAAATGAAGGCTTAATAGCTTCCCTTGGTGTATTTATAGTAACTATGATAGTTTGCACCCTCACAGCTTTTGTAATACTTGCTTCAGGCATATTAACCTTTGATAAAACAGGATTTATGGTTATTGAAGGCGGATTAGACGGTGCTGCCTTAACAACAGCAGCCTTTAACAAGCTAATCCCAGGCGTTGGAGAATATATAATAACCTTTGGAATAGTCTTCTTTGCTTTTTCAACCTTAATAGGTTGGTACTATTATGGATGTAAATGTGTTGAGTTTATAGCCGGAGTAAAAGCTGTAAAACTATATAAATGGGCATGGATTGTTCTTTCCTTTGTAGGAGCAACTATACCTTTAGAGTTAGTATGGAATATATCAGATGTATTTAATGGCTTGATGATTATACCAAATCTTATAGGAGTACTAGCCCTAAGCCCATTAGTATTCAAGATGACAAAAGAACATGATTCAAGGACTAAGGCAGATAGTTTGGAATTTTTACCTGAAACAGAATAAGAAAATTTAATAGAAAGTTTTGTGGATGAGGATTTGTTGAAAACATCTGATTTTCAGATGATCGAAGGAGCAAGGAATAGAGGCTTACTCCCCTCTATTCCGAAACTCTCAGGTTAATGACAGCAAGTCTGACACACCCCTGGAGAGTCCCTTTTTAAAAGGGCATCGAAGAGGCAATCTATACCCTATGTATAGAGAAACTTTCAGATACAAGGACAGGGTGGTAGAGTAGTATTTTTTATGCTATTTTACCTCCATATTGTTTATGTATTCTGAGAACGGTTACAGAATTTAACTAGTAAAAGATTTAAAACAATATTATGGAGGGATATTTTAAATGTTAACAATTATAAAGGGAGTAAGTTTATTATTTCTAACTTTAGTATTGTTTTCCTTATTTAGTTTTAAGGCACCTAAAGGGGACAAGGCCATGTCAGGCCTTGCAGGGGCAGCCATTGCAAGCTTTTTAGTAGAAGCAATCCACAAATATATAAGTGGAGATTTTTTAAATATTGCTTTTCTTGGAGCAGTGGGAGAATCCTCTGGTAGTCTGGCAGGAGTTGCAGCAGCCAGTTTAGTGCCGTTATATATGGGAGTTAATCCAGTATTTGCACTGGTAGCTGGAGTTGCCCTATCTGGACTGGGTATACTTCCAGGCTTTATAGCAGGATATGTTGTAGGGCTGGTTGCTCCAATCATTGAAAAGAAATTACCTGAAGGACTTGATGTAGTTGTTGGTGCCCTGGTCATAGCACCTTTAGCAAGGGCTATTGCTGTAGGGGTAACACCTGTAGTAGATGCAACCCTATTACAGGTAGGAGACGCTGTAACTGCTGCAGCTAATCAATCACCTATAGTAATGGGATTTTTGCTGGGAGGTTTAATGAAGATTATATGTACATCACCCCTTAGTTCCATGTCCATAACTGCTATGATAGGGCTTAAAGGCTTAGCCATGGGTATATCTGCCATAGCCTGTGTTGGAGGAGCCTTTACAAATGGAATTGTACTAAAGAGGATGAAAATTGGTGACAAGAGCAATATAATTGGTATTATGCTGGAACCACTAACTCAAGCTGATTTAGTTACAAAAAATCCAGTACCTATATTCTTTTCAAACTTTATAGGTGGTGGATTAGCAGGAATAGGAGCGGCTGTTTTAGGAATAGTAAATAATGCGCCAGGAACTGCAGCACCTATACCTGGACTTTTAGCCCCCTTTGGATTTAATCCGCCTTTAAAGGTATTATTAGCCATAGTGTTAGCTGTCATAGGCGGCGTTGTTGGTGGATATTTAGGAACTAGCATTTTAAAGGTATTAGATGAGAAATTTAACTTAAAAGAGAAGATGGTCCATACAAGACCAGCTATTAGCAAAAATTAAAATAGAGTAAGGCCTGATGGGCTTTACTCTATTTTCTGTATTTTTCCATTACCTCAGCAAATATGTCTGCTGTACAAGGAGGGGTATAGGTAATGGCATTTGCACCTGCTTCAATGGTTCTTAGTATAGATTCGTCTGTGGGTCCGCCTGTTGCAATTATGGGTAGTTCCTTCCCATATTCCTGGCGAATTTTTCTTACTAGTTCAGGTGTTTTTGCTCCTCCGGAAATATTTAAAATTCTTGCACCAGCTTCTAACTTTCCCCTATAATCATCCTTTTCGCTGGCAACTGTTGCAATAATAGGTATATCTATAGTTTCATATATTTCCCTTATAACTTCATTAGATGTAGGTGCATTGACTACAACACCGTAGGCACCCATAAGTTCTGCCTGTAGTGCAATACTTACAGATCTTTTGCCAGTAGTAAGACCTCCTCCTACCCCTACAAATACTGGAACAGGTGCTACTTCCAAAATAGCCTGGGTAATGGAAAGCTGGGGAGTAAAAGGATATACTGCAATTATGGAATGGGCATTTGAATTTTTTATAATTGCAACATCTGTTGAAAACAAGAGTGATTTTATTCTAGTACCTAAAATTTTAATTCCAGAGGCTTTGTATATTACCTGGGGAACTTCAATTATTCGTGACCTTAACTGTGACTTTATCTCCGGTATATACTTACCTTTTTTCAATTCCTTTTCCTTTTCCATTTTATCTCTCCTTACCATAAGTTATTGTCTAATAAATATACCCTCTTAAAAAAACAATAAACTGTAACAAATATTTAAATGGAAAGCGTACTTATTCATTATATTATAATATTTGGCATTTTGAACAAATTTAATCAAAAAATAAGCAAATTTTAAAAGAGTCTTGCATAAGTGTATTATAAGTGTTATTATAAAAATAGATACAGTTATATGATTACACATAAGTGTACCCATACATATTAAACAGGAGGGGTGTGGATGAATAGTATGAAATTAAAACTTTTAACCAAATATGCTGTCCTCATAGCACTAACTACAGTTATGACCATGGTGATTACCATACCTACTGTAGCAACTGAAGGATATTTGAATTTAGGTGATATGGTAGTCTTTATAGCAGCCTTTATCCTGGGAAGAAAGGGGGGCCTCATAGTGGGGGGAGTAGGTTCTGCCATGGCAGACCTGCTTTTAGGATATACGCACTATGTACCCGTCACCCTTATAGTCAAGGGCTTGGAAGGATACATTGCTGCCAGACTTTTAGAAACTGATATTGGCAGGAGAAAGCCAATAATAGCCACATCTATAGCTGGTATATTTATGGCTTTAGGATATTTTTCCTTTGAAATATTCATGTATGGAAAAGGAGCTATAGCTTCCATACCAGGGAATATAGCCCAGGGTCTTTTTGGAGCCATTACTTCAGTAGTATTATATACATCCCTTAAAAGGGCAAGGATTTTTAATTAAAAAAGCGGAGTTTGTCTCCGCTTTTATAGTGCCCAATTTCCATTTTCAAATATTTGAACTTTTTCTCCGTCCTTAGTTTCTCCAACTATGCTTAAGTCTTCACTTCCCACCATGAAGTCCACATGGGTCAGGGAATCATTTACACCAGCCTTATCAAGTTCTTCCTCATTCATTTCTGTGCCACCCTTTAAATTGGTTGGATAGGCCTTACCCAGTGCAAAGTGGCAGGAAGCATTTTCATCGAAGAGGGTGTTGTAGAATATGATATTTGCTTTGGAGATTGGTGAATCATAGGGTACCAGGGCTACTTCTCCCAACCTTTTTGCTCCTTCATCTAAATCCAGTAAATCCTTCAATACATCATAGCCTTCCTCGGCCTTGAAGTCTACAACCTTTCCATCTTCGAAGGTTAAGCTAAAGTTATTTATTAAATTGCCTCCATAGTTTAGGGGCTTGGTGCTGTAAACCACACCATTTACTCCATATTTGTGGGGCAGGGTAAATACTTCTTCTGTTGGCATATTGGCAACAAAAAATACTCCTTTTTTATTCCTTCCGCCTCCACCAGCCCATATATGGCCTTCTGGTAATTCTACAGTAAGATCTGTTCCATTTGAAGACTTGTAATATAGCTTTTTGAAGCTCTTTTCATTTAAGAACTTTACCCTATTTTCAATGTTTTTAAGGTGCTCTTCCCACGCCTTAACAGGATCCTCCTCATACATACGGGTAGCCTTAAATATGGCATCCCATAGCTTTTCAACAGCTTCCTCCTCTGAAACATCAGGAAAGACCCTCTTTGCCCAATCCTTGGTAGGTATGGACATAACACACCAGGAATTTAAATCATTCATGGTGTATTTTCTAAAGTCTTTTAAGGCTAGAGAAGAAGACTTGTTGCTGGCTGCAATCTTTTTAGGGTCTACTCCCTTAAGAAGATATGGATCCTGGGCGGATATGGATATGAAGCCAGCGCCCTTTTCCGCATAATCCTCTAAACCATCGGCATACCATTTGGGGAAGTTTTCAAATACTTCCATTGGAGCATGGTCATATTTTAGTCTTGTAAGTACTCCATCATTCCAGTTCACATGAACCTCTGTAGCCCCTAAATTATAGGCATGTTTAGCTAACAGTCTAACAAATTCAACTCCTTCAACAGGAGCTGTAATTACCAATGGTTCACCCTGCTGCTGATTAATACCTACTTTAACTATTAAATGTGCATATTTGTCCAGCAAGTCCTTGAACTTTTCCACCATATCACCTCGCTATTTATTATGTACCCAACTATAGTTTATATGATTTGGAAGGGGATGTAAATAAAATTGACATAAGATGAGATTATTTATAGTAAAGATTGGCAGGCAAGAGTAGATGAGTGATGATACAATTAATGAACAGGAAGATTTAAAAATATTATACTAGCAAATGAAGAAGTTTACGTACTTTAGCTTTTATCTACAAAATTGGATGATAAATAAATTATTAAAAAAATATTCTGAAAAAATGGAAGGAATTTTTGATACTAATGGAGAATTATATTATAACAAAACACAATTGGAGGATATGCAATGAAGGAAACAATTATATTTGAATCTATAAAGGGTGAAGAGATTATAATTCCAATTTCTTATAATCATATTGTTCAAGCTATGATATATGGAAATCTTAGCAGTAAGTTGGGAGAATTCCTACATAATGAAGGATTTAGAAAAGAGAAGAGAACTTACAAGATGTTTACATTTTCCAGACTAATGGGTAATTACAATTTGGACAAAAAGAATGGAATAATTATTTTCAATAATCCTGTTAAATTAATAATTTCATCTCCTTACACTGACTTTAACAATTCTATTGGCTACAAGCTTCTATCATCAGAAAAGATTCAACTTGGTAACAATGAAGTTACAGTTAAAGAAGTAAAAGTAGAACGGGAAAGGGTGAGTGGTAAGGAAATTGAAATTACCACACTTTCTCCAATTGTTGCATATAGTACTTTATTTAGAGCTGATGGTAAAAAGTTTACTTATTACTTCAATCCTCATGAAAAAGAATTTTCAGAAATAATAAATAGGAATATAAAGAATAAATACGAAGCTTTTTACAATGAGGCCCCTCCAGAAGAAGATGTGGAGATAATACCTGTTAGTAGGATGAAACTTTCAGTAGTTAAATATAAAGATTATATCATAAAAGGATATACAGGAGACTTCATATTAAGAGGACCTACACCATTGCTAGAACTTGGATTATCTGCAGGATTGGGATGTAAAAACAGCCAGGGATTTGGCTGTGTTGAGATAAAATAATTAGAAGGGGGTGAGAAGGTATGTTAGTAGAATCCATAATAAGGGTTGGGGAACCTATTAAAGTTAGCAATATATCTAATGAAAAAAGGATTCGATTACTTACAGATTGTGATAATAATAGTTGCAAAAACTTTTTTCAAAATGTCTTTTTAATTGAATTAGATGAAAAAAATATTGCATATCATTTTTTAAAAGTAGGTACGGGCAAGGAAGATTTTGAAGTTGATAAAAAAAGAAATACCGCATATCCAATATTTTATCCTCAAGGAGGTAATCCTTTACGGCCACAAGGTTTTTATCCTATCCCTTGCTATCTAATGTTTGATAAACATATCAAAGGGATGAATGATGCTGAAACATTTGCTAAAAAAGAAATATTACCTAGATTGGAAAGAACTATATTTTATATGGAATATGATAAAAATCAACTTAAAGATATTGCTCAAAAGGTGGCTAATATATTAGCAGACAATTATAAACAGATTATAGATATAGAAAAACAGTTAGGTATCTTATACATTTATGATCACTCATTATCCAGCTATTATTGTACAGAAAAGCAATATAAAGAAGAGTCAAACTATTTTTGGATTGCTGAAAGTAAATTGAAGTCAGGGCAACACTTGTACTTAGATAGTGAAAAATGTATTGAAAATATAATAAAAGCTAAATTTAATGAAGCTAAAACTTTAGGATGGGAACAAGATGCTATATCTACTTTTTCAAACAAAAGTGCTGAAGTAGTTTCCATATATAATAAGTATTGGCCCTGGTTGTCACCAACTTGGGAGCCTCCTAGGTCTATCTATTGGTCAAAAAGTGATTGGACACCAGGTATAAAGATAGATAGAAAAAATTATGAATCATACTTATATGGAGCTCAATTTTTAAATCAGATTACTCTTCCTATATCTAGCAGTATCTTAAAAGAGATGTTTGCGCCAATAATGAATGTTGAAGCCAAAAAAAATATGTCTTATTCAAGTTTTCAGCAAATATACGGTATACCCATAGTATTACCTTTAATTGAGGATAATCCCCAACAAGTGTATAAGAAATATGAATTCTTATTAAAGAAACATGATAAAGAAGAAGATGCAGATATACATTTAAATTTAATAGCAGGAATTGATAAAGCATTGCCCAAAATAGATGATGAATATCGTTTGACGCTTTTGTATTATTCAGGAGATATTACAAGAGGAGATGTCCATATTCGTGCCATTATAGAAGATGTAATCCCTTCCGTAGCTAGAAAGGTAGAAAGGATCATTAAAGACATAGAGAATAAAGAAGTTTTTAATATAAAAAAAGCTTTTGGTATCAGTGAAGACAGAAAGTTGTATTCGTTGGATAGTCTTCCTTCAATGTTGGGTAATGCTTATGGTCCTGGATATGTTTGGAGTAGTATGGAGAAAGTTTTCAATAAAAAGGCAATTTCAGTTGATATATTACACCGTTCAATGGCAATTAAGTTAAATGAATTAGCTAATAAAGAAGATTATTGGGCTATGAAGAATGAATTAATATTTTATCATGGTTTTCTTATCTTTTACAATAGATATAATTCTGAAGTAAGAAATGATGGGGAGGAGGTAAATACATTGTCTGACTGGGAACAATTATTAGAAAAGTATCATTTAGGTGAAATTAAGGTAGACGATTTAAAGACTGCAGAGAATCTGGGATATGTAGCTGGACTAACTCTAAAACAGTTTTCTAATTCATATCATTATGGTGCAGGTAGTGATTTCATAAAACATAGAGTAATGAAGTTTGGCAGTAAATTAACACCAGAGATGATATGGAAGGATGGGTTGTTGAGGTGTGAAGAGCTTGCAATGCAAAGAGGTCTAGGATTGGCTAATAATTTTCGCCATAATTTAGCCAATGTACTGCTAGCAATGCTGGAGGCTGAGCAAAATGGAATATTAAATAAACATAAAGATCAATTTATGACTGCATTTTGGTCTGGATATTTAATGTATAAGAAACAGGAGGAGGTATAAAAATGTCCATTAATAATGGTGAAATTTTATTTGTTAAATCTGTCAAGGATGGGATACCCAATAGGGATCCTTTACAAGATAGTGATGTTCGCAGAATATTTCCAGAAGAAGATGGGAGAATTTCTTTAACTGATGTTAGTATAAAAAGAGATGTAAGAGATTATATAATAGATGCCGAACCAGATGGAGGAAAAGAGAAGAAGAATTATATTTATATTCAAGAAAAATTTAATGATAAAGGGAACTTGCTTGGCAGAGCTAGCTTAGCAAAATTAATCGCTAAAGAGGTTGGAAAGGAAAAAAAGTCACAAAAAGATATGAAATCTGTATTAATAGAACATTGCTTTGATGTTCGAACTTTTGGTGTAGTATATTCAGTTACCCCTAAATTTAACTTAACTGGTCCAGTACAGTTTACTTGGGCTCATTCCTTACATCCTGTAGATAGTCAGTATGTACAAGGTACTGTAGTTATTCCAAGTAAGGACGTTAAACAAGATAGTAGTGATGAAGAGGGAGGAAAAACACAGGGCACGATATGGACTAGCTATATTGTACCTTTTGCAGTATTCAGTATGTCAGGAGTAATTAATGCAAAAAATGCAATACATACCCAAATGACTCTAGAGGATCAGGAATTATTATTAAAAGCATTATGGCAGGGTACATTACATCGACAGGCTAGAGGTAGGGGACAGCAACAACCCTTATTCTTAATGCATATTGAATATAATGACCCATTTTTTAGAATAGGATATATTGAAGATTTAATAAACATTAAACCTGAAGGTGATGCTTGGAGAGCAAATAGTAAAAGACCTTCTTCATTAAAAGAAATTGAGTTAGATGTTAGTGATTTATTAAAGGCTATTGAGAAATATAAGGATAAAATTGCGCGTTGTAGAGTTTGGGTTAATGATCAGTTGAAAGTTATTGGTGAAATAGACCAGTATAAACAAAAATTGTGGTAAGGCTGGTAGGTGATATATAGATGAAAGCTGTAGTTTTTGATGTTAAAGGGAAGATAGGACATTTTAGGAGGCCAGATACTACAGTTACACAACTAACTTATCCTTTTATAACTCCTATAGCTGCAAGAGGACTTGTTGGTGCAATGCTCGGGATTACAGACTTTACAACTAAAGATAAAATTGGGATACAGTTACTAAATCCTGTTATTACTACTGTACAACAGCTGTCCTTGTTAGGTAAAGACGGTTCAACATTTAATAGGCCTACTACTATAGAATTTCTTGTAAATCCAGCTTATCGCATATATTATGTAGGAACAGAATATGTAGAGCAATTAGCAAATATGTTAGAAAACAACCATTCAACCTACCCTACCTATTTAGGTGTAGTTTATGCACTAACTTTTCCTAGATATATTGGATATTATGAAAAAGTTCATTTTGTACACGAAGAAAAGGTTATAGAGACTTCCACTGTAGTGCCAACCTGTATAATTAAAAAACTAATATTTGAAGATGGTTACCAGTATAGTAGAGCTGGAGGTTTTATGAAAGATTATTTAGGAAATAGAGAATTTGAAAAATCAGTATCTTATATATATGAAAGAAATTTAAAAAGAATTAAGTTCTTGTATAGACCAAATGATGAAGAAGAATGTTTTCTAGTAAATATAGGAGGAGAGTTTGTATGTCTTGCATAAAACTATTTAATGAGTCTCTAGCAAGACCTAATTCTCTGTTAAGAGACCATTTGATTGATGTAAAAATATCCATAGAATATTATTTTAATGATTGGGATAGGAATTTAGTAAGATTAATTAGTCTGGCAGGAGTGTGTCATGACATTGGTAAAAACCACATAGAGTGGCAAAGATATATTAAGGATAAAGAGAAAACAAAAGGCCCTAATCATTCTGATTTTGGGGCTTTTATCTTCTCTTATTTAGGATTTCATTTATTAAAACTGAAAAATCTTTGGGAAAAATACAATATTCAATGGTTGCTTCTTATTAGAGATATTGCTGATCATCATAGCAAATTAAAAAATATTTCAAATGACAGTTGGATAAAACGCTATGATTGGAGCAAATATGATTTAATAGGGATTGAGAATTTTATACATGAAACATATGATGAACTAGCAGATATATCACTTGATGTAGATATTTTAGAGGCTTGGATAGATGAAGTAGATGAGCATAAAGAAGATATTGAATTCTTGCTATTTTTAGATATGGAGGAAAAAGAATTACAGGATTTAGCATTGAAACTTCAAAAATGGAGAACTATGACAACAGGCTTAATTATGGGAGATCGTTTTAATGTTAAAAATGTAGAACCTACTTGGATAAGTATAGATGACAATTCTAATTATATAAGCAATATAGATGAATTTTGTGTTAAGAATCAAAAACAACCATTATCAGTTGTACGAATGAGAGCACAGGAAGATATTATGAGTCAATTAAAAGAAAATCCAGACAAAAAATTTTATACTTTGTGTATGCCTACAGGATACGGAAAAACAATAACAGCATTAAAAATAGCTACTTGGTTTGTAGAAGAACAAGCTTACAAAAAAATTGTATATGTAGCACCATATTTATCGATTCTAGAGCAAACAAGCGAAACTATTGGAGAGGCAATGGGAGAAAAACCGTTAGAGCATCATTCATTAGCTATTTTGGATGAAAGTAATGAACAAAGGGCTGGAGAAAGTCAGTTATGGATGGAAGCTTGGGCACATTCAATTATATGTACAAGTTTTAACCAATTTGGAAGAGCAATATTTCCTAAGAGAGCACAAGACGTTTTAAGACGTGTTTTTTTAAAGGATTGTATTGTAATAATTGATGAACCTCAAATACTTAATCAGGATATATGGAATTTATTTTTATGTGGATTAGAAGCTCTTTCTAATTTACTAAATTTAAAAGTTATATTTGTATCTGCTACTATGCCTCCATTTAAATATGGATTATCTAAAGAACCTATAAGTCTTAAAGTAGGACCTTTATTAAAAAAGGATCGTTATAAGCTATATGTGGAAAGTGAAAAAAAAGATGAGATTTCATTAGCTTCTTTTTTAAAGGATAATGAAGCCAATTCACAAGCTGCTATATTAAATACTATAGAGGATGCATATAGAGTTTATCAAGAGTTAGACTATAAAGATGCATATCTACTACATGGTTTAATGATACCACTACATAAAAAGTTTATAATAAAAAAGATTAGAGATGATTTAAAAAACAAAAGATATCCCCTATACCTTATATCAACTCAAGTTATAGAAGCAGGAGTGGATGTAAGTTTCCACAATATTGCCAGAGCTCTTCCAATTTTACCCTCAATAGTTCAGGCTGCAGGTAGAGTAAATAGACATGCAGAAGGAAGCAAAGAGGGTTCTGTATGGACTTTTCCTTTTTATCGTTCACTAGAGCAAGATACACGGCATTATATATATCCTAAGGAGTTAACCAGAATTACAGATAAATTATTGTATAGAAAACAATGTTGGACAGAAACTGAAATAGTCGATTTAGTAAGGGAATACTATGACGAGATGTTTAAGCAAAATACTTATGAAACATCATTAACTTATATAAGAGATGCATATTTAGGCAACTGGGAGGAGTTATCTAAATTTAAACCTTTTAAAGATGATTATTTAAGGTTACCAATTTTTGTACCATGGGAAGCAAGTGACAAAAGATTTTTAGATGAAAAATATATTTTCTTAAAGAACAAATTCAAAATATCAAGTAGCTTACAAATTTATGAATATTACTCAGATCATGATTATATGTCAAAATTGTCATTCCAAGAAAGAAAACAGTTTATGATTTTATTTTATCATTTCGTATTAAATTTACCAGTCATACATGCTTTACAAGTTGCTAGTAAGGAAGATTATTTAAATTGTAAAATTCCTATTTTATATGATACTTTTGCCTATGACGAAAAAATTGGGTTAAAAACGCCGTTTGAAGAATATGACAATGTTTTACTATAAGCAAAAATTAGGGGTTATTTACTATGTGAGGGAGGTCAAGATGGTCTTTGATATAGAGGTTACTGGTACAGATATTTGGTATTATTTTATTTGTGAGAGAGAAGCTTGGTTAAATATACATAAGATTATGCCAGATGAAGATGATGAAAATATTGAGATAGGTAGATTTATTCATGAATATAGATATGGTAGAAACAAAAAAGAGATTCCAATAGATTCTATTAAATTAGATAGTATAAAGAGACAAGATGGTATGTGGGTGGTAATGGAAGTAAAAAAGTCATCAAGATTTATGGAAAGTTCATATTATCAATTACTCTATTATTTATATACCTTGGAACAAAAAGGGATAATTGCAAAAGGAGAATTGCTTTTTCCAGAGGAAAAAAAGAAAAGGATAGTAGAATTAACAACAGAAAACAAACAAAATTTATTGAATGCTATTTCTCAAATAAAGGAATTAGCCAAACTATCAATACCTCCAGAACCTAAAGAAATAATATTCTGCAAAAAATGTGCATATAGAGAATATTGTTGGGCGGAGGATTAAAAATGAAAAAAACTTTATATATTTTACAAGATGGAGAATTACATAGGAAAGATAATAGTTTGTATTTTGAATCTAACAGAGCAAGAAAATTTATACCTGTAGAGAATACAAGTGATATATGTATATTTGGAGATGTAAGAGTATCAAAACGTTTTTTGGATTTTTGCACAAAAAAACAAGTCTGTATACATTATTTCGATATTAAGGGTAATTATGTTGGAACATATTATCCACGAGAATATTATAATTCTGGACATGTAATAATAAAACAAGTTCAACATTATTTAGACGAAGGAAAAAGAATTATTTTAGCTAAATCTGTAGCTAGTGCTTTTGCAGAACAAAATTTGAAGGTTATTAGATACTATACACTTAGGACAAAGGGTAAAAATAAAGAGAGACTAAAAAACTTAGAAAATAAATTAAAAGAATTAAAGGATTTGATTAATGATGTTACTTTGAGTAATTTAATTCCTCTCGTTGAAGAAATAGAAAATATATATAATCAGGTATTAATCTATATTATTAGTAACAAAGAATACATTGATGCTAATAATGAAGAGAGCATAGCATATAAACGTAAAACCAACTTAATTAGATTAGGAGAATCTGTTGGACAAGCAATTATCTTGAGTGAAATATATAAAACTCATTTGGATCCAAGAATTGGTTACATTTATGATATTGACTCAAAAAAATTTCCATTGGTTTTGGATATGTTATGTATATTTAAAGCAATAATAGTATACAGACCTGTATTAACATTAATTAATAAATCTATTATTTCTAAAGATGATTTTGAAAAGTACAATAATGACATTATTTTGTCACAGAAAGGAAAAGGAAAATTTATAAAAGAAATTGACAAGCGAATGAGAACAACAATTAAACATAGAAATCTGGGAAGGAGCGTTTCTTATAGGAGGCTTATTAGATTAGAGTTATATAAAATTCAAAAACACATTGTAGAAGAGAAAAAATATGTGCCTTATCAAATGTTATGGTAGTAAGTATAAGGCAAGGTCGGTGAAGAGAGTGTTTATAATATTAGTTTACGATTTTAATGTAAAAAGAGTAGGGAAAGCCCTGAAAATTACAAGAAAATATTTGAATTGGGTACAAAATTCGGTCTTTGAAGGTGAAATTTCTATGGCGAACTACAAAAAATTAAAAATGGAGTTAGAAAGAATTATGGATCCAGAAGAAGACTCAATTATAATATATGTATTTAGAACTCTCAAATATTCAGAACGGGTAGAAATTGGCTTAAAGAAAGGTGGAAGTGAATACATTATTTAAAATATATAATTGAGGGGAAGGGAAATGGGTAACAACAAGCGATTATACCTATGTTATCATGGTGATTTAAAGTTAATTGATAACTGTATACTTATAGAAAGTGAAAATGACATAAAAAAATACTCGGTAGATGGTATAAATGAAATATTGATATTAGGTGAAGTTAGAATAGATAGAAAATTCCTAGAAATTATTTCAGAGTTAGGAATAATTATACATTTTTTTAACTATTATGGTTATTATTCTGGTAGCTTTTATCCCAATAAACATAACAACGTTTCAGATTTGGTTTTAAAACAAGTTCAATGTTACCTAGATAATAATAAAAGACTGGAAATTGCAAAGCTTATTGTAGGAGGGGCAGTACATAATATTTTACAGGTGATCAAATATTATAAATATAGAGGAAAAGACTTAAGCAAAATAGAAAGTAATATCGAAATACTTCAGCAACAAATCAATAATTGCACTAGCATTAATGAGCTTATGGCAATTGAAGGCAATGTACGAAACTATTATTATAAAGCCTTTGATACAATTATAGAGAATCAAGATTTTGTGTTTGAAGAAAGAAGTAAAAGGCCCCCAAAAAATTATATAAATACCCTTATAAGTTTTGGAAATTCTATGCTCTATACTACTATTCTAAGCCAAATTTATTATACCAACTTAGATCCAAGAATAGGATATTTACATACATCTAACTATAGAAGATATACTCTTAATCTAGATATTGCCGAAATATTTAAACCAATAATTGTTGATAGAACGATATTTAATGTAGTTAACAAGGCTATAATTACTGCAGATGATTTTGAATTTTTTTCAGAAGGCATTATTCTTAAGGATAAGGGTAGGAAGGATTTTGTATATCATTTTGAAAATAAATTAGATTCATATATAGCTATTGGAGAAACAGGAGAAATAGTTTCATATAGAGAACTAATTAGAAAAGAGTTGCATAATTTAGAGAATTATATATTTTATGGAAAAAGTTATAAACCTTTTGCAGCAAGATGGTAATATAATTTTAATACTTTATATATTAAACTTTGTCGTCGACCCCCAATGATGCAAAAAACCCGGGGTACGACGACAATTTATTTTTCAACACAAATGTGTATATTTCAAAGATTAAAGTTAAAATGCAAGCAGGAGAAGAACAATAATTCAGAAAATTTAAATTTGACAAAAAATACCGAATATAGTAATATCAATATATAGAACGTGTTACTAGACTACCTATAAGGAATTGAAACTTTTAATAGAACTATTCTTCTAGTTCTGCTTCTGTAGTTACTAGACTACCTATAAGGAATTGAAACTTTTCTTCCTAAACTATCTATGACCTCATTAGTAAGTTACTAGACTACCTATAAGGAATTGAAACTAAATATTTAGATTTACTTATAAAAAATATAGAAAGTTACTAGACTACCTATAAGGAATTGAAACAGATATTCAAGGCCATATCTCTCCACCTCCTCCCAAGGTTACTAGACTACCTATAAGGAATTGAAACTTTAGCTCTACATGGCATTACTATCATTCTTTTCCCTGTTACTAGACTACCTATAAGGAATTGAAACTAGCTGTCTGGAAGGAGTTGGACTGGAAGCACTCCGTTACTAGACTACCTATAAGGAATTGAAACAGGGGTTGGTAAAGTGTCAGAAGTAATAATTGTTATTGTTACTAGACTACCTATAAGGAATTGAAACACATCCTCAATAATGTCAATTAGTTTTCTCATTTTATGTTACTAGACTACCTATAAGGAATTGAAACTCTGATTTCTGTCTGTTACATATCCAATGTGTAAGCGTTACTAGACTACCTATAAGGAATTGAAACTCGAAACCATATATTAAAGTTATTTCCTCACTAACCTGTTACTAGACTACCTATAAGGAATTGAAACATTATTATGTGTATGAAAGGAGGAATTGTAAAGGTGGTTACTAGACTACCTATAAGGAATTGAAACTTCTAGGAGGTAATCAGGATGATAAATAAAGTAGAGGTTACTAGACTACCTATAAGGAATTGAAACAGGCAGTAGGATATGTACGTACATACGGAGTAAAGAAAGTTACTAGACTACCTATAAGGAATTGAAACTCGAAACCATATATTAAAGTTATTTCCTCACTAACCGTTACTAGACTACCTATAAGGAATTGAAACCTAATTCTTAATGGAGTTAAGTGTTCCCAACCTTTCAGTTACTAGACTACCTATAAGGAATTGAAACATTGCTTAGCTTCCTCTTCGACTAATTCTCTAAACCGTTACTAGACTACCTATAAGGAATTGAAACTCCACCTTCACTCGCCATTATAAACTCAACCGTTTCACGTTACTAGACTACCTATAAGGAATTGAAACGTAAAAGAAAACACTCAAGAGTGTTTTACATTACCACGTTACTAGACTACCTATAAGGAATTGAAACACAGGTACTCTTTCAAACTCCACATATTCTGGAGAGTTACTAGACTACCTATAAGGAATTGAAACGAATATCATCATCTAATACAACACCATCACTGCTTTGCGTTACTAGACTACCTATAAGGAATTGAAACCAAACACATAATATCTCACATCATAGTAACCATAAGTGTTACTAGACTACCTATAAGGAATTGAAACCAGGGATAGTGACCCCTGCACCATCCAATGTGAAGGTTACTAGACTACCTATAAGGAATTGAAACTAATCTCATTTAAACCCCTCCAATTACCCATTTCACTGTTACTAGACTACCTATAAGGAATTGAAACATGTTAAACTTTTTATAACCTCCTTCTTTAGTCCCGTTACTAGACTACCTATAAGGAATTGAAACATAGAAAGCTTGAGTTCTACCCATTCCCAGGAGAAAGTTACTAGACTACCTATAAGGAATTGAAACCCCATACAGTTGTTAGAAGAAATAAGATTGTAGTTGTTACTAGACTACCTATAAGGAATTGAAACATAATGAAGATACTAGACAATTCAACGAAGATATTAGAGTTACTAGACTACCTATAAGGAATTGAAACAGCTGTTAATTTAGCGTTAGTCATTCTTAGAGATTCAGGTTACTAGACTACCTATAAGGAATTGAAACTTCATTTCCTCATCTAGTGGTAAATCCATTATAACATGTTACTAGACTACCTATAAGGAATTGAAACTTTGTTTCTGTATGCAGTATGCAGTATTATAGGGAAGGTTACTAGACTACCTATAAGGAATTGAAACGGGATCTCTGAGGTATTGGCAAAGGTGTCTTATAAGGTTACTAGACTACCTATAAGGAATTGAAACGGGATGAGACCATGTCAAGGAATATAGATGAACTATGTGTTACTAGACTACCTATAAGGAATTGAAACCAAGATACCTATATTATTAATGAAAGTGGCTTTTACGTTACTAGACTACCTATAAGGAATTGAAACTTCATTTCATCATTTAATTCTAAATCTAGCATTAAGTCCGTTACTAGACTACCTATAAGGAATTGAAACATCAACGATACGAAAATTTTTCAAAAAATCTCAAAAAGTTACTAGACTACCTATAAGGAATTGAAACTGATGAAGATGAGATGATAGAATTAATAAGGCAGAAAGTTACTAGACTACCTATAAGGAATTGAAACCCATAAATGATGTGATGTAGTTCAGCCCCAGGGGCAGTTACTAGACTACCTATAAGGAATTGAAACCTATCATAAAGCACATAAATAAATAGAAACACATAGTTACTAGACTACCTATAAGGAATTGAAACCCCAGCTGGGGTATGAGGCCAGCAATAAGGGAATTGGTTACTAGACTACCTATAAGGAATTGAAACAACGTTGGGCAGGGAAACCTGCCCGCCTGAACTTCCGTTACTAGACTACCTATAAGGAATTGAAACCCGCCTCTTTGGTATTTCGGGCGTAAACTGTAAAGAGTTACTAGACTACCTATAAGGAATTGAAACTTTCATCCCATTCAAAAAGTTCTACTAAGGATGTATAGTTACTAGACTACCTATAAGGAATTGAAACTCAAGTAGATCCCGATTGAAGCTGTCACAGGGACAGTTACTAGACTACCTATAAGGAATTGAAACTTTTTCTGTGCAACATGAAGTGCCTGTTGCACTTCAGTTACTAGACTACCTATAAGGAATTGAAACTTCGTCATTTTCAGGGTCATTGCCTTCTGCAACCATGTTACTAGACTACCTATAAGGGATTGAAACAATAGCAACCTTTAGACCTTTAGACAAATAATTGGCAGTTACTAGACTACCTATAAGGAATTGAAACGAGCATTATCAAAATTCAATATGGGCGAGATACTTGGAGTTACTAGACTACCTATAAGGAATTGAAACTCTGATATTGAAAAAGGTATGTGGGAAGGCGTATTCGGTTACTAGACTACCTATAAGGAATTGAAACATACAGGAGAAAAACTAGACTATTATTTTAGTGGTAGTTACTAGACTACCTATAAGGAATTGAAACCCGTTTTCCAATAACATACAATAATTATTAACATCTGTTACTAGACTACCTATAAGGAATTGAAACTAGTAACACTCACTATTGGGAAGTTGTGTACGATGGAGTTACTAGACTACCTATAAGGAATTGAAACTCATATTCTTCCAAATTTCCAAATTGTCTGGTAGCAGTTACTAGACTACCTATAAGGAATTGAAACTTCAACCCTCCTTTTAAATGGTATCTTTTCTAATGTCGTTACTAGACTACCTATAAGGAATTGAAACATGACCGATAATATCAACATCGGCCTCAAGTAAATCTGTTACTAGACTACCTATAAGGAATTGAAACGATACCATTTGAAATGGTATCCTTTCCGCTGTCAATAGTTACTAGACTACCTATAAGGAATTGAAACTACACTATTTTAAAGCCTTCTTTTTCCAGCTTTTTAAGTTACTAGACTACCTATAAGGAATTGAAACCCATGATTGAATAAGTTCTCCTCCTACTAGGTGATAGTTACTAGACTACCTATAAGGAATTGAAACACGAATTGCCAAGTGAAATACAAAATGCAATACACTGTTACTAGACTACCTATAAGGAATTGAAACTAACCATATTAACCCTCCCTATTATTTCTGGCTAGGTTACTAGACTACCTATAAGGAATTGAAACAAATTTACTAGGCTTCATCGTCCCATCCTCTAATCGGTTACTAGACTACCTATAAGGAATTGAAACCCGAAATAGTCCCGTAAAAACATTTTACAAGGTCCAGTTACTAGACTACCTATAAGGAATTGAAACACCACATTAAAAACCCCCTATCTCTACAAGTTGCCAGTTACTAGACTACCTATAAGGAATTGAAACTGTGAACGATTTAAAGGGTAATCCGGAATCCGATAGTTACTAGACTACCTATAAGGAATTGAAACTAGAAGCCCATATATGCTAGAAGGACAGGCACAGGGGTTACTAGACTACCTATAAGGAATTGAAACAAAAAAATACCATTCTTTGTAACTGTCCAATTGCCGGTTACTAGACTACCTATAAGGAATTGAAACGAGATTTCACACACATCCCCCCTTTAAAAATAATATAGGTTACTAGACTACCTATAAGGAATTGAAACACCCAACAGGTACGTATCTAGCTGTGGCTCATTCTAGCGTTACTAGACTACCTATAAGGAATTGAAACTAAATATCGTTGCTTGGGGGAAGATGGCAGAAAATTAGTTACTAGACTACCTATAAGGAATTGAAACAAAGAAAGCTAGAATTTCACCCATTCCCAGGTGAAAGTTACTAGACTACCTATAAGGAATTGAAACACTGTTTAACATAAAATTTCATTCTAATCCCTCCAAGTTACTAGACTACCTATAAGGAATTGAAACCATATTCCTTTTCTAACCTGCACCCTTCACTATCTCCGTTACTAGACTACCTATAAGGAATTGAAACCAAAATAGGATTATACTTTTAACATTAGGAGGGAGCGTTACTAGACTACCTATAAGGAATTGAAACTTTAGCGTTGTAATAGGATAAGGCTTCTTTGTCAGTAGTTACTAGACTACCTATAAGGAATTGAAACTAGCCTTATAGCCCGTTTATTGTCGTTCTAAGAAGGTTACTAGACTACCTATAAGGAATTGAAACTCAAACAAAGTAGACAAAGTAGCAGGTAAAGGATTGTCGTTACTAGACTACCTATAAGGAATTGAAACAAACCTAATGGGAATTTACACATGAGTGGTAAATTAAGTTACTAGACTACTTATAAGGAATTGAAACCACCAAATCCCTGGCTATTCTTTGTTGGTCATGCAAGTTACTAGACTACCTATAAGGAATTGAAACTTGTCTGGCAAAAAAGAGATACCGTTTGGCCATGCCAGTTACTAGACTACCTATAAGGAATTGAAACTAGGTAATAGAACCTATTTTCATTATTTTTCACCTCCGTTACTAGACTACCTATAAGGAATTGAAACAGCTACAACCTGTATGATACGACCGTCTGGAAGTTCGTTACTAGACTACCTATAAGGAATTGAAACAGCGTTAGGGAGGGAAAACCTCCCCGTGCGAACTTCCGTTACTAGACTACCTATAAGGAATTGAAACTACATGTACCACAAGGTGGCTGGTCTCACGGTGAAGTTACTAGACTACCTATAAGGAATTGAAACATGAAAAATGGGAATATGTACCTTTAGGCAGATTTAAGTTACTAGACTACCTATAAGGAATTGAAACACTTCTTCACGTCTATATAACCCTAATTCAGCATTATGTTACTAGACTACCTATAAGGAATTGAAACTTGTACAAGTAGTACAATTTACTCAATACGTCCCGGGTTACTAGACTACCTATAAGGAATTGAAACTATCCCTTCATTTAATCTTTCCACAATCTTTATAAAGTTACTAGACTACCTATAAGGAATTGAAACATTCGAAACATGGGGGATTACTACCAATACAAAAAGTTACTAGACTATGGATAGGCTATACTAAATAGGACAATAAAATTCCGAACAATGGTATAATGTAAATATAAACCTTTGGGAGGAATAAAAAAATGGCAAAACGATATGA